>ENA-ORRQ01002802-ORRQ01002802.1-human-gut-metagenome-genome-assembly--contig:-NODE-2802-length-10944-cov-2.375700_pt1 | contig 10944 bp, 5 predicted proteins | sample MGYA00242177_ERZ509138 | MGnify/ENA primary metagenome ERZ509138 (study PRJEB26280, sample SAMEA2338628) | human gut metagenome | biome: human gut; feature: human-associated habitat; material: faeces...
AGCCCTTGTCAATAATGAGATTCTTTATAGGACTTGTTTCATCAAGTTGTGTTTGCATGATACGCATGATAGCTTTTGCAACCATTGCTTGGTCTTCATTTGATGCAAAAAGGTTATGAAGGATGTCCAGCTGCGCGCTCTGTTTTGCATTGGCACTTTCAAGATGTTCGATAATCTTTTTCTGCAATTCAATTTGCTGGCTTAAACTTTTTACAAGTATATCTGTATTCAAAGCAATATTGTGTGTGTCCTTGAATTGTTGCTGGCTTTTCTTATAATGTTCTGCAACCGTTTGAGCAACGACTTGGGCGGCCACGTTGTTTTTTTCCTGAAGGGATTTCAGTGGTGAAGTTGGAATTGTAAGTGAAATTGGTAATAGTGGGTCGTTTATCTCCGTATAGCGTTCGTTTATATCAGGATTTTCCATAATGTATCAATCACCTTCATTTGATTGTTTTGATTCCATATAATTCTCGGTGCAGTCTTTAGAATCGCGCAACTCTTGAGCCTTTCCGGGTAATCGGTTGTCAATGGCACAAAGCAGATTGTTGAGTTTTTCCTCTATACGCCTGCCCAACGTATATGCGTGTGGATAGGACAATACATGTAGTCGAACTAGGGAAACTACAGACGATGCTAAAACGACATATCCTGAATAGATTGTGTACCAAAAAACTCAGTAATTGCAAAAATCAAATTTACCTCCTGGAGAGCTCTGAAAGAAGCCTGATTATTTCCTCAGGCTGGCAATCCTTGTGATGAGCCAACTTATTTCGGCATGCGCACAGGAAGCAAATCCACTCTCGCGACTCATCATCGGGGATATAGAGTAGCCATTGGCTATGGTCATCACTTTTTCTCAGGCTCATCATGTGCACCAGGGTACCTAGCTCAACATTTGCAGCACACTCTATATCTTCACCGAACTGTCTGACAAAGTAGGACTCATTCTTCTTCGGATCCCAGGCTTTTGTTTGCAGGGCTACGGTAATCACAGCTTCCCACCGAGTGGTAATCTTCAGCCGTTCCATTTCAATGTCGGCAAATATAGTCTGGAGCTGAGCCTGCCAAATTAGCTGCTTCAGCTCTGACTGTGACTTATGGGGAACTATATACTCCGTTTCCATTGCAGTCCAAGTTGCGGCTGGATCCTCGTCTACTTTCAGGGCTTGAAGGATTGGCAAAACAAGCTCTCCGTTTCTTCCTGCCATGATAGAGGAAAGCTGTGCAGCATAGTTTCTGAAATACGCAGGAAACTCTCGGACGCTGTCAACTAATATGCCGGCGAAGAGATGAACATCATCCGGACGAATAGCCTCACTGCCATTCAACACGGCAACAGCCTTTGATAATGTGGGAGTGCTTTGGTTTGCAGAAACTTCTAGCACAAAGCAGCCGCTTTCGGACAAGCTCTTTCCGCGGAAATCGGACAGGAATTGCATGATGGGATACGGGTCACAATTTTCTTCTAATTCAAGCCAAATCACGCACTCTCGGAAAGCCTGTTGATCTTTTACATAGTTGAGCTGCAACTTATAATCCTGCGGGCAGTGCCCAACATTGATTCGACTCAATTGCTTCAACAGCTGCGGAATGATTTCTTGCTTTTCGCAATTTTTCAATGTTGCCTGTCTGATCTGAACATAGCTGAGCTGGTGTGCCAGAAAATCCCGCATTGAACTCTGCCATGGAAGATTCCCATCCAGACGCAAAACAACGTTTTTTCCATCCGAAAGACTTCTGGACATCTCCTCAATCAGCATTCTGGGACCGGCCATATTTTCCCACCAGAGGGCGATTTCATCTATCATTCTGCATCCTCCCAGTTGTTATACAGCAAGTATTTCAGCAGCTTATCACTGTCACCGATATATCCAAGAAAATCCTGCTGACGGAAACGGAATTTCTGCGTATTATGGTCTTTCCAGAGGATACCCATGTTTTCCATTTCATTCATCAGCACATTCAGGTCTTTTTCCTTCATTTCCTGAATCAAAGGAATCCCGTAGTCTTTCTCGTTGCATTCCTTCAAATCTTGGGCATCATAGCATCGAAGCGAACTGCCGCCCCTATTCCGGTCTTCATAGATCATCTCAGCCAGCAGATACGAGACCACTTTATATTTCCGATTCAGCAGAATGGTTGCCATAACCCTCGTGCCGAGTTCCTTTCGGATATCCTGTTCCTGGAATACTGTCTGCATCTGAGCTTCCGAAATGTGGTAGGGCGGGCAGGAATTATTGTCGTTGGTTTGGTAATCACGGCATACCGAATGAATCAGAGCACTACAGAACATATGAATCAAACCTGGATAACTGTTGGTATTAGACAGAATCAGCTCGATCTGTGGTTCGTCAATTTCAAAGCCCAGATACGACATAGGAATGCGGATTAGATCCATTGCATCACCAACGGACAGGGGTTTGATGCACAACGGCTTGCCCATGTGAATCAAATTATTATTTTCCTCTTCTGCAATGTCCATAGCCGCCACATTGTGAGTTCCGGCAAAAACGAATTTCACATTGTTCTTGGTTGCGTCTCGGAGCTCGATAAAGGGGCGAAGGCTTCTGTAATCGTCCTTCTGGAATTCCTCAAAGAGGCAGTCTACTTCATCCACGAAGATCCGCAACATGGAAATCTTTTGCTCCTCATAGATATCCCGAAGAGTCTCACACAGTTCCTGCAACGAACTGCACTTGTCCTGAATCAGTCCAAGACGCTGCAACTGCTTATTAACACGTTCCAGCAAGAGCTTGCTTCCGGAGTCTTTTACCTCTACGCAGAACGAATACTCCCTCTTTTCTGGAATGTTCAGAGTTTTGCTGGCACGATTCAGCAAAGCTGTCTTTCCCAGTTGACGACCGCCGTAAACCAGATTGGACCCCTGCTTGTTGCGCAGATCATGCAGTTCCATCATACGTCCGATGAACATTTCTTCCGGTACAGTACCGGTTCCATTACCATAGAGCACTTCAAAGGTATAGGGCAGGGTGCAGCACAGCATGGCATTCTGCCGGTCACCTTTGTCTACCGAAGCCAGATACATCGCAAGCACACGATCGATGAGCAGGAACGGGCTCTGACGACTGGTATCGGCCTTGAAATTTTCTGCCATCTGCCGACGATCCGAAGAGGTCAGAGAACCGTCCATAAACACGATTGTAGAGCCACTCAAATGCAGATCTTTAGTCATAACTTTAATGAGGGTATTAACACCCTGACAGCCATACAGACACACCACGTTCAGCGGGTCACTGATTTCCGTGCCGAATTTATAGACAGGGTGCGGATAATCCGTAAGATTAGTAGAACTCGGCTTGACCGCTACTTCATAGCATTCGATTTGCTTATGGTTGATGCTGCTCTTTTTGATGTGCACTACATCAAACCCAAGACCCAGCAGAAGACCTTTCACACAGTCTAGATTGACACTTGCATCCTTGCTCGGAATCCAGTTTTTCACCCAGTTCTTGCCAGCTGCCAGCTCGTTAGGTGAGCTCCAGTGCTGGTATGCCTTGTCCATCTGTTCCAAAGCCCGACCGGCCCACTTATACAAAGCATCACTGCGGTGATTCTGACAGATACCACAATAGAAGTCCTCACCACTCTGGAATTCGGCCAAAAAATTCTTCTTTTCAGCCCGATTCCGGATGCTGGTAGGCAATTCCGTTTCGCCGTTCTGCATGCAGTTGATGTAGGTATCCACATTGATGAGATTTCCACTGGACAGTGCCTTGTGAATCAGTTCCAACATGGCGTTTCCGGAGTAATATTCCTGCTGTTCCAGGCTTTTTACACGAGCGCGGTACAAATCCAGCTGCCTCTCAATTGCTTTGTCCAGCAACTTCCGGAGCAGACCGAGGAAGATATGAAAGCTGGCAAAATTGCAGGTTTTTTGATAAACATTTTTTACAGCATTCATAGTCAGAGATGCCGTTTCCATCATGGAACCCTGCAGCTTGCCGCATGCGTGTTCCATACGAATAAATCCCTCAAATTCCTCCACTTCTCGTTTCATGGTTTCCTCTGCACGGGAAATATCGGCATGATCCATAAACGATTGCCCTGAAACACGGTGAATCAGATCTTCGATTCCGTAATTCCGGTACCAGCGTTCACTTCTAAAGTCCCCGATTTGTCGGAGGATGTCTGTTTCTTCCTCGGCAGGCGTAGCCATTCCTCGGAGCAGAATTACCCAAGGCTCCAAACCGGAAACATCATAAAGTTCGGGAACAATCAGGTTTTCACCAGACATTCCGATAATCAGTTCCGGCATTGTCCATAGATTACGATAAAACTGTAGTTCCTCCTCCGCAGAGTATCCTTCCAACTTCTGTTCCATATTGTCAGAAGTGAGCTTCAAAATATTCTGGCAGGCTGCAAGATATCTGTTCTGCGCCGGAGCTTTAGACAGAACCTTATTCAGAGCAATCAAGGATTTTTTCAGCTGGTTCCAGAGTCTTGCATATTGATCCCGGAACTTTAAAAATTCGGAATTCTGGTTATTTTCAACAATGTTCAGCCAATCTGCAATAAGGTGCAGGCGTTCCATCAATGCCTTTTTGCACACCTTCTGGGCAGCTGAGTCATTGTCCAAATGTTTAACCTTGATTGTCCGGTCCTCATTTCTCAATGCAGTCCAACAAGAATCAATGTGATTTTCCAGCCAAGCATCTGTGACTTCCAAGTTCTTCAAACCGAGATTTTTTTCCAGACGGCTCCGAATCTCAGCGGCCTTTTCACAATGTCCCTCTGCGATGAGCTGCAATACTTGCCCAATTTCACTTTTCGGACCTACAATCCGTTTCAGACAGTCTTCAAGTCCGGTGATTTGAACTGTGCTAGTAGGCGTTTTTTGCATTGTTTTCGCATTGCTGCGCAATGCAGCCTGCATCTTTTCAAGTTCGCCATTATTGACTAGATTTCGGATGACAACAGGAGAAAAGCCCAGTCCATCATACTGGAAGGACAAATCCTTCAGGTCGGTTTGCAACAGTTTCATCAGATGTTCGATTTCCGCGGTCTCATCGGGCAGCGCACCGCGTAACTCTCCTGTAAGTACTGTATCTGCACCGTTGTACAAGTTGTGATCATATGCTTCGGAAGGAAATACCATTGCCCACAAAGTATTTGCCAGAATTATGGTCTGACGCAGGGTCTGCAATGCCTGCCCATTGTCATCGTTTGCTTCGGAAATGAGCTGCTCCTGCTGATTATTGATCACAGCACTGCTGTATTTGTAATTTTGACCCGGCTGCCGGACACTCTGACGGAACGCATGGTAGAAGCCCTTTGTCTTTGCACCGAACGTGGGTGACTCTGCAAGGCTTTCGGCCAGAGACACGGCCTCTGCGATACGGTTTTCGGAAATAAGCTGCACCGTCATTTCCATCAACTGCCCCAGACCAATCTTCTCCGGCTGTTTCAGCAGAAGCTCTGCATTTTCCCGGACTGTCTGTCCCTGAATATCAATCCGTACCGCGTTTTCCACAGGAGCCGTCGGTTCTTCCTGAATGTTCTCGCTCGGGGCATCTTTCTCCGGTGCCTCCATGTTCAGCTCATCCTCTACAATCGTATCTTTTGAGGGAAGGATTTCTTCTGGAACGTTTTCCATACGGGTTTCATCCTCCGGAGTGGATTCTTCCATCGTCTCCTCTACAGGAACTTTCAGAATTTCATTATTTTCCGGTTCTTCTGTAGCGGATTCATCCGATACATTGTCGAGCGTTTCTTCATTGTTCTCCTGCTGCACAGGCTCCAGCACGTTTTCAGTCTGCTTGTCCTTACCAACCTGCCCAGCAACGGGAAGTTCCTCTTCACCATCATCATCTGCTATAAGTTCTGCCAGATTCACGACAGTATCATCAACATAACGGTAGCAGGTTTTGGTTTCGTAATCATAGTAGCAGAGCATAGTTCCACTCATGGCATCGTGGATATTTTTATCAAAAAATTCTGCCATCCGGCGTGAATGCTCCTTGTTCATGCCTAGAACAAGGAAAGCAACGTCATTCTCAAATGCTTCATGATTATCATCCCAGAAAAGCTCTTTTGCCAGTGCTTCAAAAGACGCTGCATTTTGACCAATGATACCGGCAAAACTGCAGTCAAATCCCTTTTTGATATACTTAAGCTGGGTATAAAAAGAATTCTCAGAAATCATCTGCCGCACGGTAAACTCTGTGCCGCCTATTAGAACACCCAATTCAAAGGCATGGAGAAAAAGTACTCTTGTCAACGCACCTGCTGCGTCCTCAATTTTATGATCCGGGACTTTTGCTCCTTTCTTTATGTCTAGCAATTCTGCGGATTTATGCGTTGTGGCAATTCGATCACCACGTTCTGTAAGTGAGTAGAAACACGGATGACCTTCCAACTGATATTTCTGCAGGTAGCCGAGTTTCAACATCTGCTCGCATATGGAAATGAAATTAGCAGCTTTTCCGCTTGTTTTTAGGAGCATATCCGGATTTATACAACCCTTTTCACAAACTGATTTTAATGCGAATGCATTAGCTGGGAAGAAGCCATGGCGCATGATATCGTTCTCGAATTTTTTGGCAGAAAACATCTGCTTTGCTTTCTCACTTTGCGCTATCGGCAAGAGCTTATCCGATACCAAGTACAGATAGTCCTGCGGATTTTCAATCCCCAGCTTATGCCAGCGTTCCGCCTCAGAATCATCTGCGTCTTTTTCTGGAGAAATCACCTCCGTCTTTGGGGCAGCAGCCTCTGCAACTGCTTCAGGGGTGGACATATCAGAAGCTGCGGTTTTTATCGCTTCCTCGGTTTCGACAGCCTTTGCAACCGGAATGGAAACCGGGCAGTTTCATGTTGTGCAGAAGCAGATTTTACCGACTCAGGCAGATAATACTGATGTCCGGAAAGACCATCGCGGATTTTGGGATTATCCTTATAATATTTTGCAGCTGCATCAAGCAATTTCCAGTTCTCGTCAGTATAGTAATCAGGGCACGCCAATGCTTTTAGAAAGGCCGTTGGACCCTCCGTGTGTTTTTCAAATGTTTCGATGTCTTTTTTCTGAATAGAAGGCAGATCTTCTATATCGTGTATCAGTTCTTTAGCTTCATTCTGGCAGGAGACCAAAGCATCCGCAAATATTTGAGCGCGAGACTGTACTGACACAAATTTCTCCAACGTTTTGCGCATTTCGTCCAGCTGCTTGCGGTATTCGAGGAATTTGCTGTTCTTTACAGCCTCCACATAGGTATCAGCCGGGCTGCCTTCCTGCGGCATTTCCTCTGCCGGGATGCTGTGCGCTGCAGCCTGACATACATCCGTGTACTGCTCTCGGAGTTTGTCCACTGTTGCATTGATCTGGCTCATTGCAGGAGCATCGGGCACTTTTCCTTCTAAAATCAAAGCAAGGACGCTTTGAAGCTGTTGTTTTGAGTCATCCGCTGTTTCGTGAAAGCCGCGGATAAGATCGTCGATTTTTACATCCATAGTAGGCATCTTCTCCTTTTTTGATTTTGAAGATTGATTGGTTTGATATTCTTTTATTTTTTCAAGACCTGCCACAACTTGCTTACAGTCTGCTGCTGATAGCGGCTCTTGCTTGTTCAGCTGATCCAGCATATCCGAAATTTGCTTTTCTAAATCCGAAAATGGTTCATGAATTTCCATCTGCGTTCTCCAAAACGTAAAAACTTAATTTTTCATTTTTCGGGCAAAGTTTTTCCCACTGCATCTGCTCATCGGATGAAACAGTCAGAATTTTCAATTCTGCAATTCCTACATTTTCACAGAGGAAGTCCAGAAGTTTTTTATAAGATACCGCATCCTCTGTGTTCCAAACACCAGAAATAGTATAACAGGCATGGGATGCGTTGTTGACTGCACATCCAAAGAGGAGACTGCTGCATTCAGGAAATGAAAACGTAATATAATCCGATGGCTCCCTTGACCGCGAATAATAGCCACGGATTCGTTCCTCGCTTTCGATTGCCTGCATATACAGATTTAAGTCATGCGACACCTGATCAATTTCTTCCGGAGATGGCAGCTGCTTTGCTCGAAGCTGTTGCCGAATGTGTTCAAGCTCCGAGTGAAGAATCTGAGAGATTTTCAGGCGGGGAGAACGGAGATTTAATGTGCTGAAATCATACGGCATAGTAGTACAGGACCTCCGTTGCACGCGTACAGGAAACGACCTTCTGGTTCGTTGTCATCCTCTCAGGATATACACAAACAGTCGAAAATTCCAACCCCTTTGCCGCAAATACGGAGTAGCAGGCTGGTTTTTCTCCCGTTGCTTTTTCAGCAGTTGTATCCAGATATTCAAAGTAAGTCTCGGACTTTCCGGACAGATTGCAGAATTTTCGGAAGGCCTCATAATCTCGAACGATAAAAACAGCTTTCTTATTTTGGAATACCTGCGGAAGCTGCGATGGTTCAGAAATCAACGTTGGATAACGCTCCGACCGTGGTTTGCCAAGATATTTCATTTTGGACTTGAACTCCGTATTGCAGAAATCTGCAATAGCTGCCGGATTCCGGTAATTGCAATCAAGATGATAAATTTTCTTGATGCCGGTATCATTCATCCAATTCTTTACTCCACATGCCGTATGCAGCACCTGCTGTGTATCGCCAAAGATATTAAAACGGGCTTTTGGATATAGTTGATGTAAGAAATCATAATCAGCTTTATGAAGATCTTGTCCCTCGTCGATGCAGAACAGATTGTATTCAGGCAGTTTTGCCTCCACATGAAGTGTCGTGTAGATTTTTAAGTAGAATAGCAGGTCGGATTTATAAAGAATACGGGTTTCTCTCTGATGCTTCTCATCCAGCTTTTCTACATCGAGCGTATGCACATGATATTGCTCTTTCAAGGGAAGCAATGCGTTCCAAATCTCCTGCTCAAAAACCGTGCTTTCCAAACGGCCAAGCACATATTTAGAACGCTCCATTTCAGATTTAATAAAGCTCTGACGGGAATGCTCGCCCTCAAGTTCCTGCGCCCGCTGACGCAACCGTTCGGCTGCAATGTCGATTTTTCCGCTCAGATCATGGATGTCGTCTATGATTTTTGCTTTTCGGGTTGCAATTGTTTCCCGGCGCTTCTGATACCGTGTAAGCGTCTGCTCCGTGGTTTTATCACCGGTGAATTTTACAAGCTCCTGTGTAGCATCCTCAACTTTTTTCTGCAAAAACGCGAGATATTCCTCATCGGCACGGTAGGCTTCACCAGAGGTAATGCTCTCGGTAAAATACAGTTGCTGCGCATAAAGAAACGGCACATCCGGGTCAAATTGACCGGATTCGATCCACTCACGCAGTGCTTGAAGATCTTCTTTGGCGTTCCGGACTTTCTCTTCACGCTGCTTTTTCCATTCAGTCAGTTCATGCTGAGCCTGTTCTGTCTTTTCTGCATTGGTCAGAAGCGTGTGCTCGTTGGCATCCATGCTTTCAGCTTCAGAGTTTTGTCTATCCAACGACTTCTGCAGACTGTCCATTTGTTTCTGAAGAGTTTCATAGTCCGCTCTCTTTTGTGCATACTCAGGATCCTGCAACAACGAGGTGTCTTTAGAGTTCGCAACAGATATTTCCTCGTCAAGTTTTTCGAGAAGAGATTGAACTGTTTTTGCTGTGACAGTTTCGGGAACAGGAATGTCAAGTGTCTGGCAGGCTGTTGCGATGTAGCCCTGAATGGACTGACTTATTTTTGCTTCGATTGTTTTAATCGTTTCTTCTGAATAGACCTTTTGCAGATATTCGTCCGGGAGATATTCTTCAGAAAGCTCAAAATGATACTGTCTATTGCGAAAACGGGCGTCATACCGAAGTAACAGAGCTTGGTACAACTCCGAAATCGAACAATTAGCGACATTTGAAATCTGATACCGTTGCATCAGATCTGACGAAAACAGCCGGAACAACTTCGTTGGAGTAATCAGAAGGACGTGTCCCCAGCCGCCATCTGAAAGCTCTCCCCGCAAATAAAATAGGCGATGCAGCAAGCACTGTGACTTGCCAGAGCCTGCACAGCCCTGAACGACAAAACTGTCGGCCGAATCCGATGCGATAATTTCAAACTGCTCCTGTTGGAGTGTTGCAATGATGTTTTGCAATTTCGGGTCAGAACGGTTCTCTTGCAATTTCTGCTCCAGAAGTTCATCCGCCTCAATCAATGTTCGGAATTCAACAGATGGTACAGGAAATAGTTGCGTAGCACTTACAAGTTTCCGACTTTTAATTTCATCGTCACAAATTTTGGCAGGAAAAAATACAACCTGTTTTCCGTCTCCTTGTTCAAAAGACTGCCTTTGTCCATTTTTGGCATGATAGCACCTAAATAGCTGCTCCCACATCGGCTGTTTGGTACTCTTTCGGAATGGAACTAAGACCTCATTTTCATTAATTGAAAGTGCTTCATCCAAAGAAGAACCCGAAAGGAAGTAATGTTCAGATTTCGTATTATCAGATAATTTCAACTCGAGATGCGCAAAATATGGCTTCTCATAGATATTTTGCACCAAACTCTCCACAGCGCGTTGATTTTTGTATGCACCACCGAGCTCACGATTCGGGATAAAGGAATCCTGCGCTTCATATGCTCCACGTTGAACCTCATCGCTTTTGAGCGCAACGGATTCCTGTGCTTCTTGAAGCATTGCATCCAAAGCGCGGTAAACATCATCTTTGTATCGAGTTTCTTCTTGGAGAAGGGAATTCTGAAAGCTGGAGCGCATGACATACCTCCGGGAACAATAAAATTACATTTATTATACAACATATATGCCGAAAACAAAAGAGAAAACATGAAAAGTGTCTAAAATCGGAAAAATCATGAGCAAGAAAGCGAATTTGCTCCTTTCTTTCGATACCTTTTACCACACAGCAGCAAAGATGCCCACCAGCTTATGAAAACCATAGGCCAGTGGGCATCGTGTTCTTTATAGGGGCTTAATCTTC
>ENA-ORRQ01002804-ORRQ01002804.1-human-gut-metagenome-genome-assembly--contig:-NODE-2804-length-10943-cov-8.985121_pt1 | contig 10943 bp, 11 predicted proteins | sample MGYA00242177_ERZ509138 | MGnify/ENA primary metagenome ERZ509138 (study PRJEB26280, sample SAMEA2338628) | human gut metagenome | biome: human gut; feature: human-associated habitat; material: faeces...
CAGCTGCCCATCGATCCTGCCACAGGTGAATTTGCCGAGGGCGGCATCAAGGAGCAGACCCGCCAGTCGCTCACCAATGTTACCCATGTGCTTGCCGAGGCAGGCATCGACCTGAGCCATGTGGTCAAGACCACGGTGTTCCTCTCTGATATGGCCAACTTTGCTGCCATGAACGAGGTCTATGCCACCTTCTTCAGCGAGCCTTACCCAGCCCGTTCGGCGGTGGCTGTCAAGACGCTGCCCAAGAATGCGCTCGTAGAGGTAGAGGTTGTGGCTGCTCTCTGATTTCCCTTCCTCAGCGCCCCGATGGCGTGCGAGTCTAATTGACAAGCCGTGTGGTTTTCCGAGGTCATTGTGACTGGTCTCGGGTGACCACACGGCTTGTTTTCGGGATGTCCGCAGACGATAGCTGCGCCCATCCTCCTATGCGACGGTCACCGAAGGCAAAGGGGAGGTTATCGTGGTTGCTGTCAGTATGCTATAAGATGACAGGAGCATCATGGCTGCAGCGTTTTTAGCTTGCCGCCAGATGCTCCTGTTATTCGTTTTTCGTCGGTTAGGTGTCTTCTTACTTCACCACAAACACCTTGGTCTCATGCGCAGCCACGCTTCCTTTCCAGCTCTTGGCTTTCCGGGCTATGTCTCGGTGCTGCCATACATCGCGCACGGTGTACTTGCCGTTGAGCCCGAGGCTTGCAAAGTTGAGGCTTATGCGTTGGGCTTCGTCCGAGGGGTTGAGGATGGCCACAGCGTGCGAACCGTCGGCGAGCGGTTTGATGTAGACCTGCTGCGCAGGCAGGTTCACGATGCGCTCGGCAGCCTTGCCCAGAGCGTCTTGGTTGATGGCGATAATCTCTTTGTTGAGCAGAATGCGGCGGTCATCGTCGGTCACCTTGCGCAGGTCGTTGGTCATGGCAAGCACCGACGACAGCATACACCACATGCTCATCTGCGTCTGATATTCGGTCGTGGTACAACCTACGCCACCGAGGTCGCTCGACGGGCCGCCCGTTCCGTACAGGCCGACCACCAGCATATCCATGTCGGGCCATTGTCCCGGACGGGCGTGTTTTGCCAGAGGCGCCGTTATGTCGATGATGTCCAGAATACCCATGCCGCCTTGTTTCACGATGTCCTTCCACATATCGCGCACATCGCCTGAGGTACGCCAGAGCTGTCCTCCCACCTCTTCGCACCACTCTTCGCATTGGCGCTGACCCCACTCGCAGATGCCGAGCACGATGTCGCGCCCCGAGTTCTGCAGAGCGTTAGCCATAGTGCGGTAGCGCTGTCGGGCGGTGGCACTGTCGGCAGGAGCGTTGCAGTAGTCGTACTTCAGATAGTCTATGCCCCACGAGGCGAAGGTGCGTGCGTCCTGCTTCTCAAAACCCAGACTCGCTGTCCGTCCGCCGCAGGTGAGCTGTGCCGCATCCGAGTAGATGCCGAGCTTCAGTCCTTTGGAGTGTACATAGTCGGCGAGCGCCTTTATGCCCGACGGAAACTTCTCCGGGTCGGGTATGATGTTGTTCTCACGGTCGCGTCCGCCTTGCCAGAGGTCGTCGATGAAGATATATTCGTAGCCGGCGTCGCGGAACCCGCCTTCAACCATGGCGTCAGCGGTCTCGCGTATGAGCTTTTCGTTGATGTTGCCTTGGAAGAGGTTCCATGTCATCCATCCCATTGGTGGTTTCGGAGCAAGTTGTCGACGTGGGGTGGGGGCGTTCTCTGCCGAAGCGAAGAGCGACGCGAGGCAGAGCGCTGCCGATAGGATAAGCGATTTGTTCATAATGATTTGTCAATTGGTTGTTTGTTATTGTACATAGACTGTGCCGTGGCGATATAAAGCACGGGGCTTCCGTCTGCTTTATATGCCTTGCGCATAGGCTTTTATATTATCACGTACAAATTTAGCAATTATTTCCCGAAGTCCCGTACCAAGTCTCCGATTATTTCATTATCTTGGCACCAGCCCCTCAGCCCACCGCCGGCATATACACTGCCCCAAGCACTGCCCTGTATATGATTTTTCCGTAAAAACTGCACGCTTGGCGTATTTTTTTGTATTTTTGTGACCATATTATAGTGTTTACCTATGACTATACATCAAATCACATTCAGTCCCACTGGCGGCACGCGACGCGTGAGCGAGTTGCTGTGTGCGGGCATCGGCACCACGGACACCGCCACCGAACTCTGCTCGTGGGAGGACGACATCGCTTATCCCGATATTGCTGCCGACGACCTGGCCGTCATCTCCATGCCCGTCTTTGCCGGACGCGTGCCGATGCTGGCTGTAGAGCGGCTGAAACGCGTCAGCGCCCATGGCGCCCGGTGCGTGATAGTCGCCGTCTATGGCAACCGCGCCTACGACGACGCCCTCGTAGAGATGCAGGACATAGCCACCGCAGCGGGTTTCCGGGTGATGGCAGCCGTGACAGCCATCGCCGAGCACAGCGTGTGCCGACAGTTTGCCGCCGGACGCCCCGATGCGAGCGACGCCGCGCAGCTTGGTGAGTTTGGTGCCGCCATCCTTGCCCGCGCAGCCCAGTCGGCGCCTATCCCCGAGTTCACTCTGCCGGGTCACCGTCCTTACCGCGAGTACAGCCCATGCGCCGTGCCCGAAGCCGATGACCGCTGTCAGGGCTGCGGAGCATGTGCTGCCCAGTGCCCCACCAGAGCCATCGCGCCAGACCATCCCCAGACCACCGACCCAGCTCTCTGTATCAGTTGTATGCGTTGCGTGCAGGTGTGCCCCATCCATGCCCGAGGCATCGGACAGCGCCTCCCCATGCTGGCAGCCCATCTCGAACCGCTCTGCCGCGAGCGACAGGAGAACAGACTCTATCTCCCATGATGCCGACTATGCAGGGACCGGAAAACACCATGCACAGGGCTACGGTACGCAAGGTCGTCGCAGCCTTCGACTCGTTCAAGGGCTGTCTCTCTGCCCGGGAGGCATGCGAGGCGTGTGCCCAAGGCATAGGCAGAGTCCTGCCCCACGCCGCTGTAGTTCAGCTGCCGCTGAGCGATGGAGGCGAAGGGCTGGTCGAGTGTGTATGCCGGCTGCTGCCCTCACGCCCTGTGACCGTCGAGGTGCATGGCCCCCTGATGGAGCCTGTGACCGCCGAATATGCCGTGTCCATGGATGGTCGTACCGCCTATATGGAGATGGCGGCGGCAAGCGGACTGACGCTCGTGCCCGTAGGGCGGCGCGATGTGATGCGTGCCACCACCTATGGTGTGGGCGAGATGATGGCCGACGCCGTAAGCCGAGGCTGCACCGAGATAGTGATGGGTATTGGCGGAAGCGCCACCTGCGACGGCGGCAGGGGCATGATAGAGGCCCTGGGCGACAGTCGGCGCCTGGCGTCACGGTGTAGAGTCACCGTGGCCTGCGATGTAGACAATCCGCTGTATGGCGAGCGTGGTGCCGCCTGCATCTTTGCCCCGCAGAAGGGTGCTTCGCCCGAGCAGGTCAGGGCTCTCGACGCTCGTCTGCACGACTTTGCCCGTGCCACTGAGCGTGCCGGACTCGCCACGCCACTACTCGCCCTCCACCCGGGGGCAGGTGCGGCGGGAGGACTGGGCTATGCGCTCATGGCATACCTCAACGCCGACCTCCGCTCGGGCATAGACATCATGCTGGAACTCGCCCATTTCGACGACGCCATCCGTGATGCCGATTTCGTCATCACGGGCGAGGGCAGGTCTGACGCTCAGACACTTATGGGCAAGGTTCCCTGTGGGGTGCTGGCGCGCTGCCGCCGCGAGGGAGTGAAGGCGTGGCTGCTGTCGGGCGCGGTCGACGATACCGAGGGGCAGCTCTCGACTGCGTTTGACCTGGTGGCGGGCATCAACGATGCCGACCCCCGACCGCTCGCCGTGCTGATGCAGCCCGAGGTGGCACGCCACAACCTGGCTGCGACCGTGGCAAGACTCGTTAGTGGGGCGGGGTAGACGGAGGTGTGGAACACCATGTCATCATTTATCATGAATGTGAGCACGTTATTGTATATTCATCCGCATGTGGATGAATGGTTTAAGAAGACAACGCTTCTGAGAAATGACAATTGTCAGACATGTTCCGACTTGTTTACATCAAATAGTTCATATATCAAGAAGAAAGCCTGTCGGTAATGAAGAATTTTCACTACCGACAGGCTTATCTGTATTTTATCTATAAAGTTATCTCCATAGAGGATCCGAAATCCAATTCTTAGGGAATCCCATTGCTGCCGGATCTACCTGGGGATAAGAAACGAGTAAGGATTTGAGTTCATTCTTGAAGTCCAATCCATATCCCATGGAATCAAGCCAGTATGCAATACAACAGGCTATAGCATAAACTTTGTTCGCATCAACACCATTAATGTCACCCCACGCACCACGTAAAGAGGCATTCATTTGTGGAGCGTTGGAAAGATAACGATTCCAAAGTCGTGAGTGGTGAGCGCAATAGTTTCTCAGGACAGTTACACTACGCATCCAGCTTTCCAACACCTCATGCTGTGGAAGATTGAATTGACGAGCTACACGCTGTAACTGACCTCTCCAAGAAATGTTGCAGCCTTGGATGTATCAGCAATATTTAAGCCTCTACTTTTTAGTAGTTCTATTTGTTCTAAAATAGAAAGAGTCTGGAGTATAATCTTAAGGTAACCATAAAATGCAAAAGACTCGCCCTAGTTCTCTGTTCAGATGGAAAGCGTGGCAGATTTTGTTGTTGCAGGGATACGAATAATCATTGATAATACAAACTTTTTAGCAAGAAAAATCACGCAAAAGTGGAATTCTTTGACATATTTATATTTAATAATGTTAAATCGAACCTTAAAATCATACTTTACCAGCAAAACAAAGTGGTTTCCGAGATAAAAGTGTTATCTTTGTAACGTCTATACCCATACCGGAAGCCCCGATGGGTAGAGGTTGGGCAGACATATACATAGTAAAAGGCGTATCTGACGCTTTGGTTTTGACGATTCGTGAACTTCGCAAACTCATTTGTCAGTCAAGAACAAAGCAACAAGGAACGTCTCATGGGTGTATTGTATACAGCCCTAATTGGCTTCGGTTGCATTTTGCATTCGTTGCCAAGAAAGGTATTTATATACTTACACATACGTGGGGCTTTCGGCGTTGCTCGTTTCGGACTGACAGGGCAATGCGAAGGCCTACGAATCGTGGAACGAGTGACAGACTGGCTCCACGTTCTTTTATTTTGTATATTCGCCAATAAAAAATTAACCCTGCTGTGGTAGCCAGGCAGTCATCTTAAAAATAATACAAGATGAAAAGATTTTTATTCGTTACCGCAGCATTGCTCGCAATGTCGGTATCATTCTGTTTCGGTCAGTCCAAAGAGGACATTAAGGCAAGTATCGACCGTTGTGCAAAATTGGAGAAACTTTGCTCTAAGCAGCCAAAGCAAACTGGAGTTGCAGATGTTGACGCCTATGTACAGGGTGTTTACAACGCAGCCATCAGTTCTGCTGCGTCATCAGCTCTACTCCAAGACCTTTATTATCGTCAGATTGGCGAGACGAAGGATGGTGTTAAAGACGTAAGTATCAAGAAACCTACTGTAGAGGAACTTGTCGCATTAAGCACAACTCTAACTGCAGAAGGTGTTTCTATCGCTGAGGCTGGGAAAGGTGCAGAAGCTGCAACCAAGGCATCTTCTACTAACAAGAATCCAATGAAAATAGCTAAGATAGCATCAGCTCTCGCCTTTACAAAAGATGCTTACCCTGTCTTGCTTGAAGAGTCAAAGGCGAAGGTCGCAGCCATCAAGCAGATGATTGAAACAGCAAAAACTGCAAAGAATCTGTGATGGGAAATTATCGCATTTTATATGCGGTCATACTTGCGTGTATCCTTTGTGGGTATACGCAAGTTTCTTTAGCAGCCGATGACCGCCCTGTCGTAGGCGTAACTCAGTTTACCTGCGATGAAGAGAGTCCATACACAGGACTTGTAACAGAGAAAGTTGTGGAAATGCTGACTAACACTCACCGCTTTGTTGTAGTTGACAGAACAAGTCGCGATAAAGTAGTTGATGAACTTGAACTACAGAAGAGCGAGGCTTTTCTCGACAGCCATAATCTTGCAGAACAAGGTGCGGCTGTTGCTGCCGAGCAGTTGGTAACAGGACATATTGTTAAGATACCGGTTTATCGCATGAAGAACAGTGACGGAAGCACACGTGGTTATAAAGCAAGTGTAGCATTTCAGTTGAAAGTTGTTGACGTAGAGACAGGCGTAAGCAATGAGGCACAGAGTTTTGATGGAAAATGCAGTAAGGAAATGCTGTCGCCAGAGAGTGCTGTTACAGCAGCCATGCAAAGCCTGCAATCCGACATATATGAATATTTCCGTATCAATTTCCCCGTCAAGGGAAAAGTCTTGAAGACGATAGATAAAAGCACGATACTTCTCAACGTTGGCAAGGAAGCTGGAATCAAGGTCGGTGATACGTTTACGATAGAATCAGTAGAGATGCTTGATGGCAAACCTTATCCATCTGAACTTGGAAAGGCCAAGGTGACAAAACTCTCTGGAGAGTCATTCGCCGAATGCAGCGTGTCACGCAAAGTCATTATCGCTATTGAAAATAGTAAAGCTTCTCACAATTTAGTTCGTTGTAACTTAATTATCAAAAAATGAGTATGAAAAGAATAGCAATAATATTATTGGGACTGTGTGCTTTCTGCTGCACATGGGCACAAAACATAGAGTCTCAAGTTACTCCTTTACCTACGGCACGACCAAAGATTATGGTCATACCATATACAATGCAAGGTGAAGACATACGTACCGTTTTGGAGAATGACGTGAATAAGCGTATCGCTTTAACCAAAATAAAGGAAGCATTCGATCAAAGGGGGTATACTACAGTTGATTTTTTTGCCAAGGTAAAAGCCTTGTCAAAAGCAACCGCATTAGGCAATACCCAACAACAGGATGTTAAGACTATGATTATACAACAGTCTGGTGCAGATGTTTATGTCGAAGCGGAAATAAACCTGTTGGAATCTCCTTCTGGCAATGCCATGAAAGTAATCCTGTCTGGTTATGAAACCTCTACTGCAAATTCGCTTGCCAATGCAGTTTGCGAAAGCGGTAAGTTTTACACCGATGACTATGGTAAACTTACATCAAGAGCTGTTGAGGCAGGGATGGACAAATTCTTGAACACCATGCAGGAGAAACTGATGAACATAGCTGAAAACGGACAATCCATAGCGGTAACAGTCGGCATTGACGAGGCATCATCTCGCTCTATGTCGCAAGAGGTTGGCGCAGACGGTCTTGCTTTGTCCGATGCCTTGGAAATGTGGGTGGAAGAAAATGCCTATAAAGGTAATTACCATATCCAGGGAACAACCGACAAGCAGATGCTCTTCGACGATATTCGCATACCGCTAAAAGACGAGAACGGAAGAACGTATAATATCAATAAGTTTGGATTGAAGTTGTTGACATTTTTCAGGAATCTTGGAATCAAGATTGAGAGAACTACAAGCAACAATATGCTAATTGTAACCATTAAATAACGGGAGTGTGTATTATGAGAAAAGTCTTGCTTACATTGACAATCTTGTTGACTTCTTATGCAACTATTTTCGCACAAGGAATAGAAATAGCCTTTGCGCTTCCTGTTGGTAATTGCCAATTAAGTGATAATACGGCAAAGATGCTGAGGAGCAAGTTCTTGCCAGCCATGACTGAAAGTGGAGTTGAAACAGCCGAGGTAAGTACCATTGCCATAAAGCCAGAGATTAGTTTCGTTAATAAACAAGTTGTTGAAGGCGGTATGAGGAATATACATACAAGCGACATACAGTTCAATTTTGTCTGTACCAATCTTGCCACAAGCACAACTTTTGCAAGTTGTGTCGTTACAGTACGTGGGGAAGGATTCTCTGATGATGACGCAATAAAAGATGCCATTTCTAAATTGTCTGCCCAAGATAAACGTCTAACAGACTTTGTGAATAAGGCAAAAGATAAAATCATAGATTACTATCAGCATAATCTTAATTCTGTTATATCACGTGCTCGCACTTTTGCCAATATTCAACAATATGGTGAGGGACTGGCTCTGTTGTTTTCTTGTCCTGCGACAATCTCAGATTACACAAAAGTCAATAACGAGATAACTACAATTTATCGTCAATACCAAACGCAGGAATGTAATAATGTCATTCAGAAAGCTCGGGCAGAATTCTCTAACGGTAATTTTGATGCAGCAGTCGAATATCTGCAACAAATAGATATGACAAGCTCTTGTGCTACTGAAGCCAAACAACTATGCATGCAAATCAAGCAAACTAAAGATGCAGAAGCTAGACGGGCTGTTGAACTCATTGAAAGGCAATCACAACGTGAGACGGATATTGAAAAAACTAGAATTAAAGCGGCACGTGATGTGGCTGTTGCTTATTGTAAAAGAAGAACTGATGTGTATTTCGTTTGGTAACATTATTCGTGTATTCGATTAGGTGTGAGAAGCCTATATGATTTCTCACATCTAATCATTACTGTTTCGTATAATTGTCGTGTTTTTACGATTCTAAAAGTTTGTTGGCGAATAGAATGTTACTATTCACTGTTCTTTTATCGCCCCAGCCCTTTTCCTTTCTTTTGTGGAACGCTTCCAAGCCCTACCTTTTGTGTTCCGTCCCAATTCGTAAGTTGGTCAGCGCAGCCATTGGAGCCACCAAGCGAAACGTATGTGTCTGCACTACATGACATATGGTCAACAAAAGCGAGAAAGTTGTCAATGGCGTTGTCTGTGAATTGAGCTTCATTCGTGGCGAAGAGTTTTGTCCAACTGGTGACACATTCTTGCTTGAAGTCTGTAAAATCTTTCCACGACATACCAGACAAGAAACTTTTTGCTGCCGATTCTATACAGGCTTTAGAGTCCAATCCAATGTTATGCTTTACAGCAGATGCCATAATGCCATAGTATATGGAAGCCGATTCTTTCTCGTTGAAGTTGACTCTATCTGTCTTGGCAAAGGAAGATAGAGCTTCATGTCCCTCATGGATGAACTTGTCAAGCACTCCTATGTATCTATTTTGCCGAGCCATGCTTTCACGTTTAGCTTCGGCTTCTTGCCGAGCCTTTTCTTTTGCACCTTCCTCCTTTCGTGCTTCCACTCGTCTCCATGCATCAGTCATTTCTGGCTCTTGCCAAATGGCATTCCAACGAGCCTTCAAATCATTGTACATTTCCATAAGTGTGGTATTATAACTTTTGGCACTGGCGAGTTCTTCCTTCGCATAGACAAGTTGAGTAGTCACTCGCTCCACAGCCTTCTCGTCAAGTTGAGAGATGCGTTGTTTGACTTTGTTGTTTTCTGCCTTTAGCGCATCATTCTCGGCACGAAGTGACTTGTTCTCCTCTATCTGCTTATTGAGATTCTGCATATAGTAAGTGTATGTCTTGTTGACAGACTTGCGTACACCTTCATTCTGTTTGTCACGTTCTGCATTGATGGCTACGACAAGAGCTTTGATAGCTGCGTTGATGTTGTTTACACGCTCCTCACGCCATGCCTTTTGTCCGATAAGAGTAGGAATAGGGATGGCAAGTTCTTTCTTTACGGCATTCATCGCTTCTTGAACAGGAACCTTGATGTTGAGAAAAGGAATGGTCAGCTCCTTCTTGTCGATTGTGGCAAGCACAGCATATTTCTCCACTTTGTCAAGAGCAACTTTCGCCTGACGTTCCGCCTCAAGTACCACCTTGTTTTTGTGCTTGCGTCCCCGTTTCTCTTCCTCTGAAAGTTCATCATAGGAGAAACCTCTTGCCAAGCCATACTTATGACCTACCTTGTTGTAATAGTCGGTATGAAGTTGTGATAAATACTGTGACTTATCCTTTGCTCGCTCTCCCCACACTTTGGCATAAGAGACCCTTTCAACAACACCCTTTGCAACTTCCGATTTTGTGAAGTTGTCACGTTCTTCTTTTGGAAGTGCTCTCCATTCCTTTGTAGAGAGAACCTTTTCTGGATTATCCTTGTGGATATACTTGCTTCCGACGCGCCCACGTTGTTTTACTTGTTCAACAGGCACGGTCTGCACATGGGCATGGATGCTTGTCTCATCACAATGCACATCAAAGCTGATGACATTCTCTTCTCCCCATTTCTCACATGCAAAGCGGTAGGTGTCCAATGCCCAGTCATAGATGCCTTTTTGTAATGTCACCTTGCTGTGGTCAGCATTTGGATCTGACGTGTTGAGTTTCTTTTCACCAAAGGCAAGCCTGTTAAGCACATCATGGTCACCACTGAAGATGATGCCGACAGTGCAGTTCGGACTGTTCCTTGAAACTTGGTCGGGACGCTTGGCATCCATATATGGCTTGAAGCCAAGTTCATCAAGTCTGTGCTGCAAGCGTTCATGCAACGGCACAGACTGGGAACCAAGAGGCACAATCTTTCCACCCTTGACTATCTCAAAGTTGAGTCTCTTGCGTGAGTAGTTATAATGGTTGTTCTTGTCTATGTCTGCGTTTTTTAGTTGGTAACGCTTCTCGTCCCAACCTCTGCGTTCCGCCTCGTTGCCCACTTGGGAAGAGAACGATTTCTTGTCTGTGCCTACATGGATGGCGGCACGTGGTATGTTTCTTTCCATAAGAATCTTGTTTGAGTTTGTAACATTGTTATAGTATGACTGGTGACAGGTCTCGGGCGGAGCTTGAGCATAATAGAAGGACTTTTTAAGTGAACAGCGTCAGCAGGTGAATCTAAAAGTCCCTATTATGTTTAGGACTTTTGTGAAAGTCCGTCACGCAAGCGTGCTCGCAGATCCTTACCCACTCTGCTATGACTCTTCCACCAACACCAATCCAAGACAGTCTATCAGATGCTGGAGTGGCGGATGTTGCTTTATCAGCCTTTGTAGCGCCATCTGCGGTGTTTCCG
>ENA-ORRQ01002808-ORRQ01002808.1-human-gut-metagenome-genome-assembly--contig:-NODE-2808-length-10930-cov-2.748230_pt1 | contig 10930 bp, 7 predicted proteins | sample MGYA00242177_ERZ509138 | MGnify/ENA primary metagenome ERZ509138 (study PRJEB26280, sample SAMEA2338628) | human gut metagenome | biome: human gut; feature: human-associated habitat; material: faeces...
AATCTTCAGTGCAATGTGTTGGCGGCTGTGTGAAATGCTCGGAAACCTTTGTCTGCTCCACTGCAATCATCATGCCCTCACGAAGCTCCGGCAGCTTCTTTTCTTCCTCTGCATCCGATTTATCCTCTGCGGTTTTATAGGAATTTTTGAAGAAATCCTCAAATTCCTTCCATCCATTTTTCCACACTTCCTTGCCGGATACCTTAAACACAATATTGTTGCAGGTAATCTCTGCCTTTGTGGAATTATAAATGTGCTTCTCCCCGGTCGCACACAGCAGACGGTTTGCACAAAGGGAAAGTATCTTCATTTCGCTCTCCGGGATTGCCTTTAAGTCCTGCTTGATGATCTCCATGGTAGGAATGATTGCGTGGTGGTCCGTCACTTTCTTGCTGTTCAAAATTCTTTTAATATCTGGATTGAACATGATATTCTGCTCAAATAACAGAGAATTGAAAATCGCTTCGATCACATTTTTTGCAGTACCTTCCATGTCATCGGAAAGATACTGGCTGTCTGTTCTTGGATAAGTTACTAACTTTTTCTCATAAAGGCTCTGCGTATATTCCAATGTCTGCTTGGCAGTAAAACCAAACAGACGGTTTGCATCCCTCTGGAGTGTGGTAAGATCATAGAGCTTCGGCGGTGCTACCCACTTTTCTTCCTTTACCACGGAAGTGACAAGAGCCTGTCCGTTTTCACAGGCTCCTGCAATCCTCTCTGCTTCCGTTTTATCACTGATATGCTCTGATACCGCATCCAGACCATTTCCCATGATGTGAGCCATATAATAGGCTTCTTTCTTGAAATTCATGATTTTACTTTCACGATCCACCAGCATGGCAAGTGTCGGTGTCTGCACTCTGCCAACCTTCAATGCCTTACCGCCATATAATACCGTAAAAAGTCTTGTTCCATTGATACCCACAAGCCAGTCTGCTTCCTGCCTGCATAATGCTGAATGATACAAGTTATCATAGTCGCTGCCTGGGCGAAGATTATGGAAGCCGTCACGGATAGCACTCTCCTCCATGGAAGAAATCCATAACCGCTTCATCGGTTTTCTGCATCCTGCCATGTTGTAGGTCAGGCGGAAGATCAGCTCACCCTCCCTTCCGGCATCGGTAGCACATACAACGGCATCTACCCTGTCATCATGCATGAGCTTTTTCAAAATCTGATACTGTGCTTTTGTATCACTTTTCACTTCATGCTGCCATTCCTGCGGAATGATCGGAAGGCTCTCATAGCTCCATTTCTTCCATGCTTCCTCATAGCTTTCCGGCTGTGCCAGTTCTACCAGATGTCCCACACACCATGATACCAGATACTCATTGCCTTCCAAATATCCGTCCTTACGCTGTGTGGCACCAAGAACTGCCGCAATGCTCTGTGCCACACTCGGCTTTTCTGCAATAACAAGCTCCATCTCTATTCCTCCCCATTTTCTTCATCATTATTGTTGTTATCTTCATTGTCATTCTCGTCTGTGTCTACTGATTCTGTATCATCACCACCATTTATGAATGCTTCGTCGGAATCCTGCTCGGTTTCTTCCTCGTCCTCATAATCGTAGTCCTCGTCAAGCTCGTCCTCATCTTCATCCTCATCAATAAAGTTTTCCTTTTTCTTCTTGGATTTGACAACATATACCACTCCGATCACAGCTACCGCAGCAATGCCCATTAAAATATATGTAAAGCCGGAACCATCTGCCTTTGCGGTATCCTCTTTCGGCTCACTTGTATCTTCCGCGCTATCTTCGGTGCTGTCCTCAACACTTTCTGCTCCCTGTGTTTTATCTCCTGTGGTATCAGCATTATTGTTTGATAATGCGCTGTCTTTGGTAGGGATTGCAGATTCCAATGCCGCTGAATTTTTCGGAAGTGTCTCGCTGTTATCCGTTGTGGTATTCAGCAGGTCGTTTTCACTGACTTCTGTAAGGAAATACACCTTTTCATCTTCCCCATCACGATCAATCACAAGATAAAATACCTTTTCTGATGCAGTCTGGATTGTGTAAAATTCCTTGCCTTTTTCTGTGGTCTGGCTGTCACTGCTCTGGTCTGCATCCTTGGAAGTATCTCCCGTACTTGGAGATTGCTTTGCTGTTGCGGAACTGCTTGAAGTTGTTCCACTGCCTGTCTGGGAAACTGTATTTCCATTCACATCCGTTTTTGTATGCTCTGTGACCTGTGCGGTTGCAGAGCTTGGCTTGGTTGCCGACGCATCCACCGGAAGCTGCTGTGCCGGATCTTTTTCACTGCTGTCCTTATTCTCCGGATCGGTGTAATACGGATTGGCTGTTTTATAGATTTCAGAGGTATTTCCTGCATTATCCATGGCAGAAATCGTGAAATACTGATACCCTGCATCGAACTGTTGCAGACGGATATTCAAGGCTCCATTCGTATGCTCTGTAAACTCATAGCCATTGACATAGATTGCCTTGATACCGGAATCCGTATCATGTGCCTGAATGCTCAAAAGACCGTCGCTGACTGCCGCATTTAAGGTAGGCTTGGTAAAATCAAAACACTTGATATAACGGTTTTTCTCGTAGGTCTTGCCCTTCTGGTCTGTGACCTGCACATAAATGGTGCTGTTCTCGGAAATCTCTATGTACATATCCTCGGTAATATCCGTCCAACTTCCATTCTGTCCGACTTTCGCCTTTACTGTCTGAATGGTAAAATTGCCGGATACAATAGTATCCTCCACCTTGACTGTTACTTTCGTGGTATCGTTATGCCACCCAGAAGGTGTATTGATTGTGATTTTTACACTTGGATTGATATAGGCACATTCCTTGTAATCCTTTGCACACACCTCACAATCTTCATCTACTGCATACTGACTGCATTTTTCCTTGCAGGTGCATTTTGCGGCAGGCTGTGTCTCCTCAGTTGTGCCTTCTGTGGAATTTTCCGTTGTATTCTCTGTGGACTGCTCTGTGTGATTTTCTCCACTACCGGAACTGTCCTTGTTATCAGTGCCGGACGCTGTGCTTTCTGCACTGCCTTCTTCTGCCGCACTCTCTGTTTTCTGCTCTGCGGTATCCTCCGCATGAACCTCCACAGTATTTGCCCTGTTTGCAAAAAATGCCCCAATCGGCATACAAAAAAGTATTGCCGACAGTATCAGGGACATTAGTGCCTTAACGGATAACTTCTTCATTTTCATTGGTTGAAACCTCCTTTTCCTGTTCCCGTTTCTGTAATAAATTTCTGACTTCATCCTCACTGAGCTTGTTTAACATCTGCAAACGCTCCGATGAGATTTTATATTTTCGTATGATCTTCATGGCTTCGGCATCCTCCGCCATCTGTTTCTGTTCTGCAAGGTCTTTTTCCTTTGCCTGTAGCTGTGCTATCTGCTCTCTGACCTTTTTAAGCTGTGAATTGATTCGTTCTACTGACAAAAATAATTCCTCCCTTCGCTAATTCAATCTTCCAAAACCATAGAAATGGCTCTGCCAGTAAGAAGTATTGATTGATGTGTACTGAATTGGATCACCGCAATGCACCATCGTACCGTTTCCACAGTAGATACCAACGTGTGTAACCGGACGTCCTGCATTATAGGTTCCTGTAAAAAATATAATGTCCCCTGCCTTTGCATCTGCCGCTGATACCGGAGTACACTGGTCATAAATGCCCTGTGCTGTGGTTCTTGGCAGGTTATGTACGCCACTGTTTGAAAATACCCAGCATACAAAACCGGAACAGTCAAAACTAGCCGGAGCTGTGCCGCCAAAAGTATATGGCATTCCCAGATACCTGTTTGCTTCACGCATAAGCGTCTGTACGGTTGCATCATCATAGGATTCCGGCGGTATCACATTGCTGGTTCCTCCTCCGGTGCCGCCCGTTGTTTCTCCATAAATGGTCTGTTCTCCTGCTTCAAAATAAAATAACGGGTTATAATATTCCCCGTTATACAGACATTCGATATGAAGGTGGCTTCCGGTACTGCTTCCTGTATTTCCGCTTTTGCCTATATTGTCACCCTTTTTTATACTCTGCCCTGCGGATACATTTAAGCTGTCCATGTGGGCATATTTTGTGGTATATCCCTTACTGTCCGTAATCACCACATAATTTCCATAATAGGAATCGTAAGTTGCTTCTGTTATCGTTCCATCATGTGCCGCATATACAAACGTTCCTGTCGGCACCGCTATATCCACACCCCTGTGAAGCTCCTCGGCTCCGGTGTTTGGATTTTTCCGGTAGCCATAATAACTGCTGATATAGTAATACCAGTAATAATCAACCGGAGAAGCAAAGACCTGTAAGCCGCCTTTTGTCTCCGTATAGGCTCCAAAAATTTCCGTCTGTTCGCTGTCCATGCGTCCGGCTACAATGCTCTCAAGCGGTGTGACCGTAAGTGTGACACGAAGAATTGTTACGGTATATTCTTCTTCCTCCTCATACTCGTATTCCTCGGTACGGGTAGTCCCGTCCGGATTTGTTACTATTCTGGTTCCGGTCTTTGTGACTGTCCTTGTCCGTGTTTCCTCTACTTCCTCGGTAGTGAGTGAATACATGGCATCAAATAATTCCTGAATCTCACTCTCTATTCCTGCGGCAGTAAATTCCGTATGGACTGCGGAAAGATAACTGATCAGTGTGTACGGATCATGCCCGATTGCACCAAGGTTATAATCGTATTCATCATATCCCGGATAATCAGTTTCAATCCGGTCAATCTTATTTTGCAGTTCCATTTCCTTTTCTGTAAAAGATAAATCTGCTGCATCAATCTCTGCCGGAAGGCTAAGATATGTGCTTGCCATCGTTGTTGTCACAGTTCCGGTAAACATGGAACCGCAGCTTGATAGTGCCGACATGATCATAATGAGCAGAAGTGCAAAAATACCCACTGTGATAATCAGTGTTTTATTTTTCGTGGCAATTTCCTGTAACTTCTTTGCAATCCCGGTTGCAGCATTGGCTGTCTTTGTAAATGTTTCCTTTGCAGTCTTGGCTTCTGCTCCTGCCCGCCTTGCCTTGGCATACTCACGCTTGATGCGCTGTTTCTGTAGCTGCCTTTGCAACTGCTTCTTTGGACTGTTGCCCTTTAGATGTGGATTTTCACTGATGAATTTCTCATACTCCAGCTTCATATCCGCTGTAACCTGTTTTTTGTGCAATCGCTCTAAGCGGTCACGCTTTCTCTGTGCCTTGCTCTTGCGGTGATACTTCATATAGTGGTAAATATCCTCGGCTCGCTGTTCCGTCTTGTGTGCGCCCTCCACAGCAGAATTATCCTTTTCTGTCTCTGCAATCTTGCGATGCACAAAATACATATTTTCGGTCTGGAGCTTGTGAACCGCAGTTTTTCCCAGTCCATCCGGTTTAAATGGCTTCTCCACATCCACCGGAACCACAACATACTTTGCTTTTCCGGTCTGTTCATCAAAGACACGCTTCATCTCATACTGCCGCTTTGTCGGCATCTTGTCCTTTGCTTTCTGCAACTTTCGGCGGTTCTTTTCCGACTTATCAAAAGCCTTCTGTACTTTTTGGTCTGTAAATTCGTCCGCCTGCCCCTGCGAAAATGTGGCGTCCTTTGTCTGAAGATCTCCATAATCGGACTGCTTTGCATTTTCTGACTTTGCACGCTCTCTGTGTGCGTGTTCTCTCTGCACACGCCTTTTGTGATATTTTCCTTTTTCCTCAGACCGTTGGTAGGTGTCCCTGACATGAACCTTGTTTTCTATCGTGCTGTCAAAAGATGTTTCAAAATCACTCTGCTCATCCTGCATGAAACTGTTTTCCTTTAAGAATGCCTTTTCCGCTTCGGCTTCCGACTTCTGGACGCTGTGACCAGAAGTTGCTTTTCCTGTACGACTGCCATGGTTCGCATCCCGTGGCAGATTGCTCACAGGCTTCTCATTGGCATGAAAATGATTTTCCGTAGGAAAGGTGTTATCCTGCCTGTGTTCTGTGTGTTTTGCTCCAGTCACTTCCTTATCCTTGGAAAATGTCTCTTTTTCAAATGCCTTTACTGCCTGCTTCTTCTGTCTTTTTTCTGCCATTTTATACTGCGTCCTCCTTCTGCACCGATTCCTCCGGCTTGGTATTCATAATTCTGTAAGTCTTGGTGTCTGTCGGATATTTGTCTACAAATGGAATTACCACATTGTCAAACAGTATCAGACCACTTCCCGGCTCGGAGTTGGTGACATAGGAAAGCTGCTTATCAGATAGTCCCAGTTTATCAGCGAGAATTGCCTGATCTTTGGCATTCTGATTTAACAGATACACAAAATCGCTGTTACCCAAAATACCTTCAATCTCCTCAGAACGAAGAAAATCGCCCACGTTCTGCGTCAAACCTGTCGGAATACCGCCCCATTTTCTGAAACGCTTCCAGATTTCCACAGAGTAGATAGCTGTCTGCTTCTCCTTCAGAAGAAGGTGGAACTCATCACAGTAATAACGGGTAGCAATCTTTCGCTCCCTGTTCTGCGATACCCTGTTCCAAACCGCATCCTGCACGATTAACATACCCAGCTCTTTCAACTGGTTTCCCAAATCTCTGATGTCAAAGCACATGATACGATTGCCGCTGTCTACGTTGGTATGGTGGTTGAAGTAATTCTGGGAACCATGCACATACAGCACAAGGCTGTTTGCGATACGCTCCGCCTTTGGATTTTTGTGTGCTAACAGGGCATCATATAAATCTTCCAGCAGCGGCATATTTTCCGGCACCGGATTTTCAAAATACTTGTCATAAATATGACGGATACATTCGTCGATGATACCTTTCTCATCGTTCTCCAGACCGTCCTTGCCACCTGCGATCAGGTCACATAATGTTATGATAAAATCAGATTTCAGTTTTAATGCTTCCTTATCCCCCTTATGGCTCAACTGAATATCCATAGGGTTCAGATAGTCTTTGGAATTGGTGGCAAGTTTTACCACCTGTCCATGTAGTGCTGCCACAAGAGCAAAATACTCTCCCTCCGGATCGCAGATGATAATATCGTCCTTTGTGATAAGAAAACAGCTTAAAATCTCACGCTTTGCACTAAAACTCTTACCACTTCCGGGAGTACCTAAGATAACTCCGTTTGGTGTACGGAGCCTTTTGCGGTCTGCCATAATCATGTTGTTGCTGAGTGCATTTAATCCGTAATAGATTGCCGGTGCAGGCATAAATAACTCCTGTGTGCAGAATGGTACTAAGATTGCGGTGCTTTTTGTGGAAAGAGTACGCTCAATGCCTGTCTCATTGCATCCAATCGGTGCGGATGCCATAAGTCCCTGTTCCTGCAAATACTGTAAACATCTGAGGTCACAGTTTGCCTGCTGAATGATACCGGACACCCTCTGCATTAAGCTCTCCAGTTCCCGCTTGGTTCTGCCATAACAGGTAATAAGGAATGTCATGTTGATCATCTTCTGGTTGCTCGTATTCAAATCATCGAGAAATTCCAGCGTGTCCTTTTCATAGGTCACAATATCCGTTGGAAGAATATCCATATCGTAGCCGCTCCGGACTGCCTTTTTCTGCTCTTCAATCTTCATTTTCTGGATATTGGAAATAACCGCTTTTAACTTCTTGATTGCCTTTACCGGATCTTCCGTCTGCATGTGCATGGAAATCGTAAGGTTGGCATCAATATCCAGAAGATGCTTGATCAGCTCGTCCGTAAACTTCGGTGCGATAATATCCAGATAGGACACACAGCCATACATATTTCCCGACTTGAAGCGGTTCGGATAGCGGAAATCAAACCCCGGCGGTGCAATATAGTCCTTGACCGACTTACCGGATTCTGCCAAATCCTTAAATGAAAAACGGAAAGGCTCCATGGTATCCTGATTAAAATATTCATGCAGGATGCGCAGTCTTTCCTTTCCGTCCAGTCCCCTCGCAAGGGTTCCTATGTTGTTTAAGTTCCGTATGACATCTTTTTCAATGTTGTTAAGGCGGCTCTTGGCTTCCTTGTAGCCATTGCTCTCCACACCAAAAATCAGATATTTTGATTTGATGATGCCATTGTTTCCCTTTGCCGCCTGCTTCTTTAACATCTCCGTATATTCCTCACGAATATCGTTAAAATCATCCTCCTGCCACGGAATGTCAAACTGTTCCGTAAGCATCTGCTCGTTGACCTGCCTGTTGAAAAGCACCAGTTCAAACTTCACAGACGGATCAAAATAATTGATAAGCTTGCTGTACTGTGCCAGTATGTCCGCCTGGTCATCCACTTCCAGAAGCTCATAGTTTATATCAAAAAATTCCACCATCTTTGTATAATAACGGTGGCTGACCTGACAGATACCGTCACGGAACATCTTTTCAAAAGTGATCGTCCTTTGTGCGGTAGTCGGCTTTTCTTTCTCAATGCTCTTTCCCGATAAAATATGCTTTAACTGTATAAGACGCTTCTTTTCTGAAAAGGTAAGACCGCCACTTTTACTGTTGTTCCTGCTATTGCCTTTATAACTGCTTTTTCTGCGGCTTTCCGGTTCTGCCTTTTGCTTTTTCTTCAAGATAACGAACCTCCCTTCGTAATTTTTCTTTTTCTTCCAACTGCTTGTATAAGTTCTCTGACCGGTATGGTCTTATGCCCGGTGTGAGTATCTTCTGCCGGAGCATAAAATACAAAATCTTCTCCGCCGGAAACCCGTTTTTCTCATACATCGCAAAAAAGAAGAACGGAAGCATTGCTCCCATCATAAGAAGTGATGCGGCTGATGTTCCGATCAGTCCCTTGGTTAAAAAATACAAGGGTATCCCGGCTACTGCCGCACCGCTGAAACAAATGATCTGTCTCTTTGTCAAGTTCAGTGCCACTTTTGTCTTGATACCGGACAAATCCTTTGGCACCTGCACGGATATTGCCATTTCGTTCCTCCTTTAATGTGCATTCCAGATAGATTTAGACAGGGAGCCTGTCTTAAAAAGTGAAAAACATAGGATAACGGTATATGCCGCCACTGACCAGAGTGCGGTATGCAGGTTGTCGGCTACTGCCACACCTGCCACCAGCACCGCATAGATAGCAACGCACACCATCATAAAAAAGCCCTGAAATGCCAATGCACAAAGTCCCTTAAAATAATTAGTTCCTATCGTTCCCCATTCCCGGTTGGTTACGGTTGCACAGGGAACAGGTGCTACTGATACATAAAGATATATTTCAATCATTCGCCCATAAAGAATGACGGTGATAAGGACTGACATGATTTTCATACATAAACTGACGATCATGGTCTCCATTCCAAGTCCCAACAGCTCTCCTATGCTCATTTCCGAAAACTGCTCATTGAACATCGTCTGCAGCGTACTTGAAACATCAATACTGGTTTCCCCGCTGATTGCTGCGGCGGCAGAATTGACGATGTGGCTTCCCACATCAAATCCCGCCATTACAATGTCAAAAGTCTTGCTAAGAAGCATGACTGCAATACACGCTTTCATAAAAAAACGGATAAAAATTGCCGTATTGAAGTCATGCAGATTATTCTTGTCAATAACCATGGAAATAAGCTCGTAGACGAGTACAAAACTGATGATCATTCCCGCTATGGGAATCATCACGTTATCGGACAGGGTTTTTATCATGTCAAAAATACCGGAGTTCCAAGTGCTGGGAGTTTTGCTGACCTCCCCTGCAATCGTGCCTACCTTGTCATTGACATCGGTAAACATGGTTTCAAAGTTGGTCAGAACCCACCCCTGCAACAGTTCCTTTATGAATTCAGTAATCTTATCAATGATCCCGCCCATGAATTATGAGAACAGTGTGGTAAGCTGTGGAATTACCGTCTGTGCCACAATGATGATGCCACCGCCACTCATAAGCTGCTTGATGCCCTGTGATTTTGCACCGGGATTATCGTTTCCATATCCTTCGAGAAGATTGATAACTCCCCACACGCCGACACCTGCTCCGATTGCGGTTACTACTGTTTTAAGTCCTGTTACTGATGTTGTAAAAAAGCCCATTTGTTTGTCTCCTTTTTCTTGAAAAATGAAATAAAAAAGGGAGCTGTTCTGATTTGTGATTTTTCAGAAAAACTCCCATAACAATAGTTCCAATATTTAGTTGTAAAGTCACTTCTGGACATTGTGACCAGAAGTTAAGCCGTGATCTCTCCGACATCGCATACCTCGTCCACCACATCATTCTGCTTGAACCGCAGCTTGTTAAGGTTTTTAACGTATTTTTCAATGTCAAATTCATTCTTTTTGTCATAATCGGATAACAGCGGGTACTGCTTATGCTTCGTTATATCAAACTTATCTGAGAAAAAAGGTCTCACGCCCCTAAGCTGCATGATACATTTGCTGCCATCCATGACTGCAATCTCGTCCTGACTCATTAACTCCTTTCCAGTCTTTTGATAATTCAGACCGTAGGACTGGCTCGTACCTCTTGTATCCGAGATATTGTAAAGGTCAATCGTTTCTTTTCCAAGGATTTCTGCCAGATCTTTCAGAGTATCTTTCTCTTTTCCTCCCAGAAACAGGGTAGTGTCGCAGTTTCCTTCAATCGTGGAAGCGTTGTCCCGGTACAGAGCCTTTAGCTGTGACTTTGACTGCAAAATAATAGAAGCTGATATTTCCCGGCTTCTAATCGTAGCAATCAATTTTTCAAATTTAGGAATTTGTCCGATATTCGCAAACTCGTCCAGGAGACACCTCACATGAATTGGAAGTCTGCCTCCATATACATCATCAGCTCTGTCACAGAGCAGATTAAAAAGCTGTGTGTACATAATAGAAACAATAAAATTAAAGGTATCATCGGTATCTGAAATAATAACAAACAATGCAGTTTTCCTGTCACCAACCAGATCCAATTCCAGCTCGTCATAACTCATAAGCTCCCGCAGTTCCGCAATATCAAAGGGTGCGAGTCTTGCACCACAACTGATCAGAATAGATTTTGCTGTCTTAC
>ENA-ORRQ01002815-ORRQ01002815.1-human-gut-metagenome-genome-assembly--contig:-NODE-2815-length-10918-cov-3.835220_pt1 | contig 10918 bp, 8 predicted proteins | sample MGYA00242177_ERZ509138 | MGnify/ENA primary metagenome ERZ509138 (study PRJEB26280, sample SAMEA2338628) | human gut metagenome | biome: human gut; feature: human-associated habitat; material: faeces...
GTTAGCCGCGAAGCGGCGCGGGGGTGGGGCTTTCAATAACCCAAGCCATTCACTCCCCTCCCTAAGGGGAGGGGGAAGCCGCGCTTGCGCGGCGCGGGGGTGGGGCTTTAAATTTTTTTAGAAAGTGAACAAAAAACGATTCGGAGCGTTGGCGGCTGTTTTGGCTGCTGCTCTTGTGCTTCTGTGTTCATGCACCTCAAGTGAGCCGAGGACACAGATACTGAAGGTCTATAACTGGGCCGACTATATTGATGAGGATGTGCTTGCCAACTTCCCCAAATGGTACGAACAACAGACGGGGGAGAAGGTGCGCGTCATCTACCAGACGTTCGACATCAATGAGATCATGCTCACGAAGATCGAACGCGGACATGAAGACTATGACGTGGTCTGCCCGTCAGAGTATATCATCGAGCGCATGCTGCGCAAGGACCTGCTGCTACCCATCGACACGGCCTTCGGACGCACACCTAATTTTATCAAGAACGTGTCGCCTTATATCACACGACAGATCGATGCCACAAGCAGCAACGGTCGTGTGGCGCACCGCTATGCCGTGGGCTACATGTGGGGAACGTGCGGCATTCTCTACAACAAGAAGCATGTGCCACTCGCTGAAGCACAGACGTGGGGCACGCTCTGGAACAGGAAATATCGGGGCAAGCTGCTCATGAAAGACTCCTACCGCGACTCTTACGGCACGGCTCTCATCTGGGCGCACCGCCACGACCTGGCGGCGGGCAAGGTGACGGTGCCGCAGCTCATGAACGACTACTCTCCACAGGCCATCGCCACCGTGGAGCGCTGGCTCAAAGCCTTGAAGCCAAACATCGAGGGGTGGGAGGCCGACTTCGGCAAGGAGACGATGACCAAGGGCAAGGCTTATCTCAATATGACCTGGAGCGGTGATGCCGTGTGGGCCATCGACGAGGCTGAGCATGTGGGCGTGAGTCTGGGCTATGAGGTGCCGCGCGAAGGCAGCAACGTGTGGTTCGACGGATGGGTCATACCCAAATATTCGCGCAACCCGAAGGCGGCCTCTTTCTTTATCAACTATCTGTGTCAGAGCCATGTGGCGCTGGCAAACATGGAGACAACGGGCTATGTGAGCAGCGTGGCCACGCCCGAGGTGCTGGAGCAGGCGCGCGACAGCAAGGCGTATCCTGCCACGCAGAACCTCGCCTATTTCTTCGGACCCGTGGGACGCAACGCTCATCTCAACCCCATAATGTATCCTGACAGCAGCATCGTGGCGCGGTGCGCCATGATCCATGACGCCGGTGACCACACGCCCGACGTGCTCGACATGTGGTCGAAGGTGAAGGGCGATAACCTCGGCGGCGGACTGGTAATCTTCCTTCTTAGCATCGTGGTGCTTCTCGTCATTGTTGTGGGCTACAAGAAATATATCGGCTATCGCCACCGCCGCCTGTCTCGTCGCCACCGCCGACGCCATGTGGTTGCTTACTGATTTTATTTTCGCCTCTCGCTTGCGTTTTGTTTAACGACAATAGAGACAATAGAGACAATTTTTTTAAAGATTTTTTTAAGAAACGAAAGATAAAAGGGACAATTTTTTATGTGCTGGTCTTGTTTCCCCTAACACATAAAAAATTGTCCCTATTGTCTTTAAAACAAAAATTTCCTAAGACAAATTGTCCCTATTGTCTCTATTGTCGTTTGAAACCACGCTATGGCTTAAAACGTCCCTCAATGAGGGAAATAATCGGCTGCATGTTTAATAGTTCAACCCGAAGCACCACAGCGGAATGATGTTGCCGAAGCCTGTTTCTATATCGTCCTTCACGATAAAGGCATTGTCCAGGCCTTCTATCTGCTGTTTGCCCTTCTTGCGACCGCCAATCTCGAAGGTGTATTTGCCAATGACGAAATCGGACTGACGTGAGGCTGTCACAGCATTGCGCACACGCATCTGATTGTAGAAGAATGTCTCGCGCAGATTGCCTATGTTTGGCGTGCCACCGGCAAGAACCGTCATCAGACTTGGATTGTCGATATATACTTTCTCTATCTTTCCAAGATTGCGTATGCCAGAAGTGTCGTCGCGAAGCAGTCCTATCATACCCGACTTCTCAAGATAAGCCAGATAATCGGGTATGCTGTTCTTGCTTGCGCCTATCTCCGACGCCAGACTGTCTGCTACGGGCTTATATGGGGCAAGATGCGAGAGGATGGCAAGCAGCTGCTTCAGTTTGCGGGCTGTTGAGGCTTTCATGTCGGCATATTGAGGTATGTCCACTTCTATAGTCTGCATCACCACTTGCTCCATACGCATCGGGAAATCGCCCTGGACGGAGAAGGGATAATAGCCGCGACTCATATAGTCGCGGAAGAGAGGCAACGGATGTTCTACGGCATCAAGCACAGCGCGGTTGCTGAGGATGTCGTCGAGGGCGTAAACCGGGCTGTCTATGCCATGGAAGAAAGACAGATACTCTCTGAACGACAAGCCATACATGAAATAGAGCAAGGCACGACGACTGAGGTCGGACTCGCCACGATATATGTCGAGCACCGAAGAACCGGTAAAGACGATGTGCAACGAAGGGTGCATGTCGTACATAAGTTTCAGTTCTCTGCTCCAACCGCTATACTTGTGCACCTCGTCAATATAAAGATGCGTTCCGCCCTCCTTCACAAACTTGTCGGCAAGGTCGAAGAGCTTATGGTCGGCAAAGTAGATGTTGTCGGCTGTGATGTAGAGGCTATGGTTTTCGGGCGTGTTCTTTATGCGCTGCAATATCATTGTTGACTTGCCGATGCCTCGCGGGCCAAGTATTCCCACCAAACGACTATCCCAACTAATCTCGTTATACTTATAACGCACGAATGTGGTGGGCGTCTGCTTAAGCAATTCGCGCATGTATTCATAAAGTTTCATTTCTATCATAGCTTGTAGACGTTTGATTAATGATGCAAAGATACGAAAAATCCCTCAATGAGGGAAATTTTCGATAAATTTGTCCCTCTTAGAGGGAGATTTTCAGCAGATTTATCCCTCTTAGAGGGATTTTTATATGATTGATTATTCTGTATTGGTCTGTTTTTTCACACCTTTTACACTATCTACGGGTTACAATAGAGGCTTTTTCTATTGTAACCTAATGTCTCGTCATTCAATGCATAAATATACGTTTTAGGCCGTATATTTATTCAGTTTCCCATTAAGCCCATTTGACAAAATGAAAGTGCCCATTTGACGTTGTCAAAGAGGCTCTTTGACAGCCTCATTAAGCCTCTTTGACGACCTCAAAGAGGCTTAATGACAAAACAGGGGTGTATTTAAGTGTCGTTAACAATTCGTGCTTTGATTTTAACTAAAATTTTGTACATTATGAAAGAACAGTCCTTTGTTTGCTGTCTTTCTGTCATTCTGTATATTTATGCAAAACTGGGATAAAAATGCTCCTGTTTTAACATTTTTGCATCCTTTACAAAGCGTAAACATGGCACTTACGAAGCGCATCGTTCATCAGCTCCATACGTCTGAAAGAGGCGACTGTTCCGCTACCCACACCTAAAAGTAAAAAAAGCTCACTTGCAGAGTGGCCATGTGAGGTAGCGGTGCAGGAGATAGCCGTGGTAAGCGAACATGTAGACGGTAATGACGGCTATGAGGGTGAAGACAAGAAGATAAGTGAGGGCTGCGGTCTGACGGCGCTTGAAATAGCAGAAAAGCCAAGCGATGGAGAGGGGAACGACAAACGCCCAATGGGCTGTCATGATATGAATCTCGTCAAGAGCGAAGCCCAGACCCACATGCAGCAACATGTTGAACATGAAGACGGCAAGGAGCAGCTGCTCAAAACGCTGCTTGCGTCCCACAAAGGTGCCGACAATAAACATTATTATTATGGCAGCCTCAACGGCATATTGTATCTTCCACGAATATTCCACTATCACAGGACGACCCGACAACACATCGCCCAACACATGCTTGCGATGGAGCTGTATCGACTCGCCAAAAAGATTCTCTACCACCACAGCGGTGCGCGAGAGGTCGTCACGCGTCCACTTAAACTGCTGGCCTACAGCACTGGTTGACATCTCGACGCTTTGTGCCCTCGGCTTAGTTGCAGCTTCGTTTTTAGCATGTTCTGCCAGGCCCACGCCAAGAGCGAGCATGAGCACACCGGGAAGGACGAGGGTTGTGAAGAAGAAGCGTGGGCGAAAGGCGGCACGTCCGTTCACCGACATGGCGGCAAGCAACACCACGATGCCGTTGCTAAGCGTTATGCCTGCTGTGACAACAAACAGCAGCAACACCTCCTTGCAACCGAAGCGGGTGCCTTCGCGCAGATGCATGCCGGCACGATAGAGCGTGAGCATGATCATGAAGAGCGACAAGCAGAAATGGTCTGCTACAACAACGGTGAGCATGATGTAGGCAAACGACATGAAAAAGAGGGTGAGCAACGTGGCAACATGAGCCGACACACCTACCACATGACGCAACGTGCGCCACATAAGCATGAACGACCAGAAGGCACAGAACGTGAGGAGGAGAGCCATGACAGACACGGCACAGTCGGCTCCCGTAAGCGACCGCAGCAGCATGTTTAGCATCGACAACGGCCACATCATGAAGGCGAGCAACGGATGACGCAACACATCGTAGCCCATGGTCCAATGGCGGAGCACGGTGTAGCTTATCGGGTCGAATCCCGACATGTGATAGTTGCGCATGAACCGCATCCATGCCTCGTGCGACGGGTCAGAGAGCAAGACGCAAAACTTGCTTACCATCAATGTCTGAAGCCCTATTATAATAAGGAGAATGGCGGCAGCGACGGCACGCTCCTCTTTCTTTACAACAAACAAATTTGCCATTTTCTTACTCTTTTACTGATTTTTATGATGTTTAATCCACACAATAACCCACAATGAACGCCAGGTTATAAAAGAACATCCACGCGCCCAGTGCGCTCACCGCACTGACAACAAGTTCTCTTTTAGTGCCAGAGAGTTGTCGTATAGCGAAGCCTATGGCTATGGGTATGATGAAAGCCCAGTGGGCGGTCATGATGTAGACCTCGTTAAGGCCGAAGCCAAAACCCACATGCATGAGCATGTCAAAGGCGAACCACGACAGCAAGAGCCACATCAAACGCGAGCGGCGACCGTACCACACGCCTATGATGAAAAGAAGAGCGATCAAGCCCTCTACCACATAAAAGACCATTTGGTCATAGGCCACGAACACAGGACGGTTGTTCTGCACATCTTCAAGCAGATGCTGGCTATGAAGGATTAGGCTCTCACCCATAAGGTTATGTATGACAGAGGGCAGACGGGGCGTAGAGATGTCGCTCCACTGCAACAGAAGGTTGTCTTTGTCTATGGCTGTGCCGTTCTGCTTCTCACGCCACGCCACGATCTTTGCATCGCCCTTTCCAAAGTTGGGGTCCTTCTGCTTCTTTATCTCTATCATCATTGCCACGCGCTCCTTCATGGGCTGCTCATAGGCAACCTGCTGATATTGTCTTATGCCGAAGAGAAGAGCCAGCGGCAAGACCACCGACAGCACGGAACGCCACCGCCACACACGGCGCGGCGCAGCTAACAGGAACGCCAGACAACTTTTCAGACCGTTGGTGAGCGTCAGACCGGCAGTAAAGAAAAAGAGCACCGCCTGCTGCCATGGCTTGAAGGCTGTGCCACGCTTGAAGCACTGTCCTGCGAGGAGCACGGTGAGCAACAGCCACGGCAGCGACAGACCAAAATGGTCGGGCACCATCATGGAAAGCATGATGTAGGCAAAGGAGAAGAGCAAAAGGGTGAGGGAGCGTGCCTCGGTGCGGGCCAACCCAAGAATATCTGTAAAGATGCGGTAGGCGAAGATGACCGCATAGACAGCACTCACCACCTGCATGGTGCCCATGATGAAGATGGCACAGTTGATGCCTGTGATGCTCATGAGCCATTGGTTAAGCCAATAGAAGGGCCAGAGGATGGTGAAAAAGAGCGGATGGCGGAACGTGTTGAAATAGATGTCCTCACATGAGAGCGCAATGCAAGAAGAGGCATCGAAGCCCGACACCTGGAAACGCTTCATGAAGATGCTGTAATAGCCTTGCGTGCCGCCAGGCGTGAGGATTCCAAAATATTTGTATATGAGCAAGGCGTTGAGCGCAACGGCAAACAGCAACGCCACAGCAGCCACGCCGCGCTCACCTCGGCGTATGCCAAGAATGGGCTTCACATGGTTGTCGACCAGCGGCTTCACACGGCTGCTCCATAACGCATCTTTTTTGTTTGCTGCACCTTTTACATGATTCATAACGTCATTGTCTTTTTTTTACTTTTCTCATAACATCCAATAAGAGAGACGGCTTTTCTTAAAAAAGATACATCCAATAAGAGAGACGGCTTTTCTTAAAGAAGATATTTCACGATAAGAGCCACATTGTAAACCCACAGGTAGAGCGTCAGAAGACCTACGCCATAGCGCACGGGCGCAACGAAACGTTTCGGCAGATGCAGCAAGGCAAAGCCCACGGCGATGGGGATGATGAATATCCAATGGGCCGACATGATGTAGACCTCGTTGAGCCCGAAGCCCATGCCCACATGTAGCAACATGTCGAGGCCAAACCATGACAGACAGAGCCAGAAGAAACGCGAGTGGCGACCACACCACATTCCGACGATGAACAGCAACACGACGAGAGCCTCAACCACATAATTGAGCCACGACGAATAGTGGACAATCATTGGACGCTGACGGAACTCATCCTCAAGCAGATGCTTCTGGTGAAGCTGTATAGACTCGCCAAAGAGGTTCTCCACAATCGACTGCACACGCGATGTCGTTATGTCGGTCCAGCGTAAGAACTCGCCGTTGCCTATTGGTCTGCCCTGACGCACACGCTTTGCCTTTGCAGGTGTTTTGTGTTGCACGGCTGTAGGCTTTTTGACGGTATCGGCTGCAACCTTGGCCGTGTCACCACCCTTGTTGTTTGCAAGCGAAGCTGTTGTTGCAGCTGTTTTTTTCGCTTCAGCCATCTTGGCTTCCTCAGCCTTCTTGGCAACATCAGCCATCCTTGCTTCCTCAGCCTTCTTGGCCTCGCGTGCCTTCTTCTCCTCCTTAGCTTTTTTCTGTGCCATCTCCCGCGGCCACACCAGCTTGGCATAGGTCACACGAGCCGTTCCCCAGATAAGGGCCGAGGGCAAGATGACACCGAGCAACAGGAAGCGCAGACGGAAGAAGCGGCGACGGTTAACGAAGAGGGCTGCAAGGAAAATCTTCAGTCCGTTGTTCAGCGATGTGCCGGCGGTAAGGATGAAATAGAGCACCGTCTGCCATGTCTTGAACGATCGGCCACTCTTCATGCGACGTCCCGAGATGTAGAGGGCAATGAGCAAGAGCATCATGCTTATGATGAAATGGTCAGGCACGATCGCCGCCACCATGACATAAGCAAACGAGAAGAAGAAGAGTGTCAGCACCGTGGCATCGGCGCGTCTCACCTCTATGACCTCACGGAAGATGCGGTATGTGAACACCATGCTGTAGAAGGCGCAGAACACCTGTATGGCAGCCACGATGAAGATGGCACAGTTGATGCCGGTGAGCTGCATCAGAGCCTGGTTGATGAGGTAAGGCACATACATGTAGAACGCCAACAACGGGTGGCGGTACACGTTGTAGCCTGCCAGCCAGTCGCTCACGACCGAATAGGTGATGGGGTCAAAGCCCGAGATGTGGAAGTTGTGTATAAACAGCGGCCAGTACCACCGTGTGATGGGCGTGAAGAGGTCATAATACTTACACAGCACAAGGGCATTCAACGCCAACAGGGCCACCAGCACAACAAGGGCTAACCATCGCTCCTCGCGGCGAATGCGGAAGATATCGAATATTTTTTTCATTTCTTAAGGAAGAATCTCACAAGCACAAAGTTTACAGGCACGCAGATGCAGAACATCGGTATTGGCGCCAGCCTCTCGCTCACCCCGACCCAAAGGAAGAAATGGAGCGTAACCATCTGCAAGAGATAGTTGACGACATGCGACAGGGCGAAACCCGCTCCGTGCTTGGCGTTGGTCTCCACCTTGAAGGTGAAACATGTGGATGCGACAAAATTGAAGATGAAGCTCAACACATAACCCACAGTCATGGAGAGCGACGGTGAGCACCACAGCAGCATGACGCTGTAGATGGCATACTGAAGCAGGGTTGCCAATGCGCCGACAATGCCGAACCTCACCACCTCGCCAAGCTTCTGGCGCTGTGACGGCGTGAGACGGTTGGTTATCTCTTTTAAGATCATAGAGTTTTCTGTTTTTTTAATGATTGAACGGTTTGAAATAGGCCTGGTCTGCATAGGCAAGCATCTCCTTGTCGCCCCTGCTGTCGCCAAACGCCGACACGTCATACTGGTCGCGCGATGGCCACACCTCCGTTATGCGCCTCACCTTCTCCGCTCCGTAGCAGTTGGACGTAGCGAAGCGTCCTGTGAGCCGTCCGTTGCCGTCGGTCTCCACCTTGGTACCCAGCACCACGATGTCGGTGCCGTCATGCTGTTGCCCGAGGTACATCTCGGCAAAGGGACGTACCCAGTTGTCGATGCTTGCACTCACGATGGCCATGGCATGAGCCTCATCGCGCACCTCGTCGATGAAGCGCACGGCGGCAGGACGCAACAGATGCTCGCCTTGGCGGGCGAAAGCTTGGCAGAGGGTATCAAACTGCTCAAGGGTCATGCCCTTGAAGAAATGGGCAAACACCTTCTGCTTGGCTTTATAGTTGGGATAGAGACGGGCCTTCATCAGCACGAGCAACGGCGAATAGAGCAAGAAGCCGAGCAACATGCGCTTGCGCCCACAGGCAAAGCGTATAAACTCGAGCAACGTGTCGGCGTTGGTGAGCGTGCCGTCAAAATCGAACACAAAAAGTTTCTTCATTTTTAAAGATTGATAAGAACCTTAAAGACGGACAAACATCTTAAAGATGAGCACCTTAAAGATATATGAGCACAAGGTAAGACGCCAGCCACAAGAGCACGATAAGCTGTGAGAAGCGGTCGTGCAACATCACCTTGACGGGGTCGCCACTCTTCTCATCGACAACCGCTATCTGGATGTAGCGCAGCAGGCCGAGCAACACAAGCACGGTGGTGAGATAGAGGTGGTTGCTGCCTATGCTCTCGGTAACCTCTGGCGACACGGTGTACATGATGTAACAGACGAGCGTCACGCTGGCCGTTATGGTGATGGCTTGGTTTATGAACGTCAGGTTGTAACGACTGGTGTTGTGTCGCGGTGCCTCACCCGTGGCGTTCATGCGCAACACATCGTCACGACGTTTGGCGAAAGAGAGGAAGAGGGTGAGCAGGAAGGTCATCAGCACAATCCACTTGCTCAGCTCCACATCGGCAGCCTGACCGCCGGCGATGATGCGCAGCACGAAGCCGAAAGCCACGATGCACACGTCGAGGATGGCATACTGCTTAAGCTTGGAGCAGTAGGCGAGGTTAAGAACATAATAGAACAGCAGCACCGCCATCACGTTCCACATTGCCTGCGACTCAAGCAGCAGCGTTGTAGCCATGCCCAACACAAACATCAGAGCCATGAGCCAGTAGGCATGGCGCACCGACACCGCACCCGAAGCCACGGGGCGCTTACATTTGAGAGGATGATGGCGGTCGTCATCGGCATCGACGATGTCGTTATAACAATAGACCGACGAGGCAATGAAACTGAAAGCAAAGAACACCACCAGTCCACTAAGGATGGGTGTCACGTCAAACAGTTCGCCACCAAAGAACAAGGGTATGAGAACGAAGAAGTTCTTTATCCAGTGTTGCGGACGTATAAGTCGTAAATAATTCATACTTTTTAAAGTTGTCATGAGTATAAAAGACAAGCCGACAAAAGAAATCGGCATGCCCCGATATGTTATATTGTTTTTATTCGAAGCGTCTTACCGCCATGTCGACCAACTTATGCAGCAACCAAGCCAGCGGCATGGTTATGGCGACGGTGATAAGGAACGTGGGCCAATAGCCAAGGCGATAAGGCTCCACATAGCAGAGCACGAAATGGATATGTATGAGGTATGCCTCAAGGCTCACCGCTCCCACCAGCTTGCAGAAGTTGTTGAACCACCGTGGCGTGCGTCGGAACACACGGTTGAGCACCAAGATGGCGGTTATGGTGAACGGTATGTAGAGCATGCGCTCCACGAAGAGGGGAAACTGTCCGTGGCGCACCTGTTCGAGATAGAGGCATGTGCCGAAGGTCATGGCGAAGGTGAGAAACAGCAGACCGACAGAGGAGCCGGGCAGCGTGGCCTTCTCCTTGACATACTGTCCCATGTTGATGCCGATGAAGAAGATGGGCACGCGACTCCAGAAGATCTCGAGATGTCCCACGGCATGGTGTATGGGCAGCACCCACTGCACCATGACGCACCACACAACCATGAGCAGCGGCAGCCAACGATACATGGGCCATCGCGTGATGAGCTTCATGTAGGCGGGTGCGAAGGTGTAAAGCATCATTATGGCTGGCACATACCAGAAGGTCAGCTCATCATGCAGCCAGAAGTCCCAGTTGATGAGGATGTCGCCAAGCATGTCGACCACGCTGTTGCTGTGGCCTCCGTGGTTGAGATAGTCGGGCACATAATAGAGGCTTGCCATCAACAGCCACACGGGGTAGATGCGCAGGTAACGGCGTTTGAAGAAATGTGTGAACGACGGATTCTTCGTCCACGAATACCACAGTCCCACTCCACTAAGGAACAGGAACATGTCCACTCCCACATTGCCGCATCGTCTCAACCCGTAGAATGGGTCGCCACGACTCAAGCCCACATGAAAGAGTATGATGAAGAGCATTGCCGCTCCCATCAGTTCGCCGCGGTAGCGGCTGATATTTGCTAATTCGA
>ENA-ORRQ01002820-ORRQ01002820.1-human-gut-metagenome-genome-assembly--contig:-NODE-2820-length-10890-cov-5.597785_pt1 | contig 10890 bp, 8 predicted proteins | sample MGYA00242177_ERZ509138 | MGnify/ENA primary metagenome ERZ509138 (study PRJEB26280, sample SAMEA2338628) | human gut metagenome | biome: human gut; feature: human-associated habitat; material: faeces...
GGCGGCAGCGCGGTGCTGACCATCCCCTGCACCCGGGAGGGTCGGCATGTATACACTCTGCGGCAGGAGGCGGGACAGCGCCACAGCGGGCAGTACGATGACCGTGTGTACTACATCGCCATCACGGTGACACCGGAGGGCCGCACTGCGGCGGTGTACGGTGATGCCGACATGCAGGGCGGCAAGTACGACGTGCTGGAGTTCCGCAACCGCTATCACGGTGGGCGCAGCCCCGGCGATGCGCCTACCGTCTCCCCCAAGACGGGGGACGGCGGGATGGCGGTGTACGCCGCGCTGGCGCTGGTCAGCGCGGCGGGCATGGCCGTCACCGCGGGGCAGAAGCGGGATTTCTGAGAACAGAGGCGGAGGCGCGAAAAGCGTCTCCGCCTCTGTTTCATCTTAAAGGATTCTTAATCCGGCGGTTCCTTGTTTCTTAATGGCTTTTTCTCTACCATAGGAGACACAGAGAAAGAAAGGAAGTGTCTCTCATGGAAACTGCTCTGCGGACCGTGAACGCGCTGATCTCGGCGCTGTTTTTTATCTGCTATGCCTATCAATTCCTCTACATACCGCTGGTGCTGGCCAAAAAGCAGCGCCCCCTTCCCTGCCCTCCCTCGCCCCACCGCTATGCTGTGCTCATCGCGGCGCGGAACGAGGCTGCCGTCATTGGCGGTCTTCTGGACAGTCTGCGGCAGCAGACATATGATCCCGCGCTGCTCACGGTGTTCGTGGTGGCGGACAACTGCACCGACGGCACCGCCGACATCGCACGGCGCCGCGGCGCCGTGGTGTATGAGCGGTTCAACCACATCAACGTGGGCAAGGGCTACGCCCTGGACTTTCTGACTCAGCACATCAAGGCCGACTATCCCGACGGCTTCGACGGCTATTTCGTGTTCGACGCGGACAATGTGCTGTCGCCGGACTACATCGAGAGGATGAACGCCGTGTTCTCCGGCGGGTACGAGATCGTCACCAGCTACCGCAACAGCAAGAACTATGCCGACAACTGGATCAGCGCCGGCTACGCCCTGTGGTTCCTGCGGGAGAGCCGCTACCTCAATGGCGCACGCATGCGGCTGGGCACCAGCGCCGCCGTGGGTGGGACAGGCTTCCTGTTCTCCCAGCGTATTCTGGACAAAACCAACGGCTGGCAGTTCTACCTGCTGACGGAGGACATTGAGTTCTCTGTCCGTCACATCACTGACGGCGAGATCATCGCCATCTGCGAGGACGCGGTGCTCTACGACGAGCAGCCCACGGATTTCCGCCAGTCCTGCCGCCAGCGGCTGCGCTGGGCCAAGGGCTACATCCAGGTGTTCCAGAAGTACGGCGGCAAGCTGCTGAAGGGCGCAGCCCGGGGCAGTTGGAGCTGCTTCGATATGGCCATGGCCATCATGCCCGCCTTTGTGCTGACGTGCGTCAGCATCCTGGCCAATGTGACGCTGGCGGGCATCGGTCTGGCCGAGGGCGCAGGACTGTGGTTCGCCATGCGGTCCCTGCTGGAGTGCCTGGGCGGCATCTATCTGACGCTGCTGGCCATCGGCGCCGTCACCACTGCCACCGAGTGGGACCGCATTCAGGCTCCCGCCTGGCAGAAAGTGATGTACACATTCAGCTTCCCCCTGTTCATGTTCACCTACATCCCCATCTCCTTTGCGGCGCTGTTCATGAAGGTGGAGTGGAAGCCCATCCGCCACGGCGCGGCGGCACGCCTGCCGGCAAACTTAATGAAAAACTAAACTTCCCCTATTGTGCCGCGCCTCATTTTCCCGTATGATAAACGGAGTATGAAAAGGAGGCGCGGCACATGTATACCATTCTTGTCTGTGACGATGAGCAGGATATTGTTTCGGCACTGGAGATTTATCTGACGGCGGAGGGCTATCGCGTGCTGAAGGCCTACAACGGGAAAGAAGCGCTGGCTGTGGCTGCCCGGGAGGAGGTGCATCTCATCCTGATGGACATCATGATGCCGGTGATGGACGGGCTCACCGCCATGGCGCAGCTGCGCCAGACCAGCAACGTGCCGGTGATCCTGCTGACGGCCAAGAGCGAGGACACCGACAAGGTGCTGGGTCTCAACGTGGGGGCGGATGACTACATCACCAAGCCCTTCAACCCCGTGGAGATGCTGGCCCGTGTGCGGTCCCAGCTGCGGCGCTATCTCCAGCTGGGCGGCGGCACGGTGCAGCCCAGCACGCTGGTCATCGGCGGTATCCGGCTGGACGACAACGCCAAGGCCGTGACCGTGGACGGTGAAAACGCCGCACTGACCCCCAAGGAGTACGACATTCTGCGCTTTCTCATGAAGAACGCGGGCACCGTGTTCTCCCCCAGCGAGATTTACCGCCGTGTGTGGGACGATGTGCCCCTCAACGCCGCCGGCGCCATCGCCGTCCACATCCGGCACCTGCGGGAGAAGATCGAGATCAACCCCTCAGAGCCGCGGTACATCAAGGTAGTCTGGGGAAAAGGCTATAAAATGGAGGGCGGTATCAAGTGAGAAAATGGCTGGACAAGGCCTGGGCCAAGGCCGCGGCCTTCGTGCTGACGCTGGTGCTGGGCGGTCTGACCGTGCTGGGCGGCATCGGCATTGGCATACTGGTCAGCCACAACGTCTTTCTGGACGACGGCGCATACCTGCGGCAGACCCTGTATCAGGAGCAGTGCTACGACAGTCTCAGCATGGCCAACGACTATCTCTGCACCCAGCTGGACAGCGTAGGGCTGCTGGACAAGTCGTACTACTTCGTCAACACGGACGCGGCCGACTCCGCCGAATATAACCCGGAAGCCGCCAAGCAGCTTTTGTCGGAGCTGCCCCGGCTGTTTGCCGATGCATTCTCCCGGGAGCTCTCCTCCTGCCAGCTTGTCGTATCCGACCCGGACACTGGCGAGACATATCTGGCCAACTTTGATCTGACGGAGAGCGACAAGCTGCTGTATGACACGCAGGAGCTGTATGTCTACCACCTGTCGGAAAGCACGGGTCTTACCTCCATTCAGGTCGCCATCACTGCTACCCTGCTGGAGAAAAGCGGTCAAGCCCCCAGCTACTCCTATCTGGTCTGCTCGTGGCTGCTGACGCATACCGGTCTGACCATTTTCCTCACGGTACTGTGCGGCCTGCTGACGCTGTTCTGCTTCGGCTTCTCCATGGCTTCCGCCGGGCACTGGCATGGCCGCGAGGATATCCACCTGACGTGGCTGGACAAGATCCCCGCCGACGTGTTCGCGCTGGCGCTGCTAAGCGCCTTCTTCATCGGATGGGACACCTTCTATTCAGAATGGGGGCGGGTTCTTTTCTGTGCAGCGCTGATACCGGTCATGCTGCTGTTCCTGTGCGTCTTTGCCGCCCAGTGCAAGGCCGGTTCCGTCATCCGGGGTTCCCTGACCGCCCGGGTGCTGCGGCTGCTGTGGCGCATCCTGCGAGGCGTGACCCTGGGGCTGTGGCGCATCGTTACCGGCATCCCGCTGGTGTGGAAAACGGCGCTGGTGGGGCTGGGTCTGGCGCTGCTGGAGATCGGACTGTATCAGATGAATTACTACGGAGAGTATTTTCTGGTGCTGAAGCTCGTGGAGCTGCTGGCGGTGCTGGCCATCGCCCTGAACCTGCGGACGCTGGAGAAAAACGGCAAGCAGCTGTCAGAGGGCGACCTGTCCACGCCGGTGGACACCAAGCGGCTGTTCGGCGCCTTCCGGCGGTACGGACAGGCCATGAACCGGCTGCAAAGCGGCATGGAGAGCGCCGTGCAGGAGCAGATGCGCGCCGAGCGGATGAAAACGGAGCTGATCACCAACGTGTCCCACGACATCAAGACGCCGCTGACCTCCATTGTCAACTACGTGGATCTGCTGAAGAAGGAGGACATCCCCTCCCCCGCCGCCCAGGAGTATATCGCCGTGCTGGACCGGCAGAGCAAGCGGCTGAAAAAGCTGACGGAGGATCTGGTGGAGGCGTCCAAGGCGTCCTCCGGCGCGCTGCCGGTGGACGTGCAGCCCATAGACGTGAGTGTGCTGTTCAGCCAGATCGCCGGCGAGTATCAGGATCGGCTGGCGGACTGCCATCTGACGCTGGTGACCCAGCCGCCGGAGGGGCAGCCCGTGGTGGCCGCCGACAGCAAGCTGCTCAGCCGGGTCATGGACAATCTGGTATCCAACATCTGCAAATACGCCATGCCGGAGACCCGCGTCTACGTGTCCGGCGTGGTGTCCGACGGGCAGATGACCCTGAGCTTCAAGAATGTGTCACAGGCAGAGTTGAACATCTCCCCCGACGAGCTGATGGAGCGCTTTGTGCGAGGAGATACCTCTCGCCACACGGAGGGCAGCGGGCTGGGGCTGTCCATCGTGCGAAGCCTTGTGCAGCTGATGGGCGGCACGTTCCGGCTGTCCATCGACGCAGATCTGTTCCGAGCAGATGTAACGCTGCCGCTGGTCCAGCAGGACTGACAGCGAGAGAACGATACAAAAAAGCAGCAGAAAGCGGGCAGAAAATCGCCCGCTTCCTGTTGCTTTTTTCCGCGCGGCATGGTAGGATGGGAGAAATGTAAAATGACCACAGACAGAAAAAACTTTATTTTTACCCCTCGCCGTGGTATCATGGCAGAAATTGAATATCCGGGTGTGGCTCAACTGGTAGGGCGCGACATTTGGGAGTGCCGTGGCGGTATCCGGGATAGGGTGAGGCGAAACGCCGCAAAGCCTTGCGACGCCCGCGTTTGCGGGGTTTTCTTCGATTGCCGAAAACGGCGTAAAAGCGGCTTTGACCACATAAATGACCACAGACAGAAAAATCTTTATTTTTACCGTTCGCCGTGGTATCATGGCAGAAAAGTGAATATCCGGGTGTAGCTCAATTGGTAGGGCGCGACATTTGGGATGTCGAGGTTGGGTGTTCAAGTCACCTCACTCGGACCAAAATCCCTCTGAAATCGTTGATTTCAGAGGGATTTTCTTATTCTTTGTCTATTGCGGCGCAGGATTTGAGGGATTTACATAACTATCTCCAGTAAGCGACATCTTTTTTCGAAAAACGGAGAAGGAGATATTGTCAAAATCACCAAATTCAGATATAATAGATAAAATATATTTTCGTAATATATACTCATGCCAGCGCAAAATCTATTGGTACAAGGTGAAAGTCATGGAAACTATAAACGCAGTTTGGGAACATTCATACGGAGAGGATTGTATTCCAAATTTTTCCGCCAATATGGAACAACCCAGACATCGTTGGTATGAATTCAAAGAAGGTTTTAGTTTAACTCTGGTTGAACGTGCTATACGAGAGACCAAGAAGGATAATAAATCAACTTCCTTCACTGTTCTGGATCCCTTTTCTGGCTCCGGAACAAGTCCACTCACAGCATTGCAAAGTCGTTGTAATGCTATAGGCTATGAAGTAAACCCGTTTATGAGCTTTGTTGGAAAAACAAAATGCCAACAACGTACAAAATCGATTCATGACTATACGAAAGAGTTAAATCACATCTTAGTTCAACGTCCATTCAGATTGAAGAGTCCTTTAGAAGGGGTCTCTACATTTACTGGTTCCGGAGAGAACGGGAAGTGGCTGTTTAATTTAGATGTACTCAGGGCATACGAAGCCCTATACCAGCACATTTCTCTTTCTGAATATAAAGACTTCTTCCTTCTGGCTCTAATCACATCGGCTATGCAATGTTGTAACGCAAAAAAGGATGGAAAATGTCTACGGTATTTAAAGAATTGGAAAGCACTCAACTATACTGGCGCGAACTTGCGAGATACTTTTAAGGCAAACGCATTGCAAATGATATCCGATTTAGAAAGAAGTCCGCTATTAGAGGGCACAAGAGATATTACGCAGGGGGATACCCGGAAACTGCTACAAGCGTCAGAACACGATTCGGCTGATTTGATTATATTTTCTCCGCCATATTTAAACTCATTCGACTACTCTGATATATACCGCCCAGAACTCTTCTTAGGGAAATTCGTTAAAGATAATAGCGAACTAATGCAACTCAGAAAGCAAACTCTGCGTTCGCATGTGCAATGCAAATGGGATAGAAAGGATAGCTCAACTTCGCCTTGGGTAACAGGTATTGTACAAAAACTCACAGCCAAACAAGATACCTTGTGGAATGCCAATATACCTCAAATGGTTTCTTCCTACTTTTATGATATGGAAGAAGTATTAAAGCAATCATATAGAATTGCAAAACAAAATTCTCAACTCTGGTTTGTCGTAAGCACCTCTGCCTATTCAGGAGTTGAAATTCCTGTTGACTTGATATTGGCAGATATTGCAACTACCCACGGTTGGGAATTAGATAGCGTCAATGCACTTAGGAAGTTGAGAACATCCAGCCAATGTGTAGATGAAAACCAGCAGAAAGTACGACTTAGAGAGTCTCTCATTATCTGCAGAAAGTAGGTAACCTTATGCCTGATATCTATTTGCCCAATATTATAAAATTGGAGCTCACAAATTTCTCTCTGTACTGTGAGCAATCTGTTGTTATGGATTTCTCTAAACCCGTATCATGTCTTATGGGAGCTAATGGCATTGGCAAATCCACTTTATTGAACTGTGTTAACTTTGCTATTACCGGCAGAATAAATCCGACAAATAAAAAGTTGAAATCTATCGACACCCTTGATCGAGGAAATAATTACTATTTACAATATTTTGACGGTAGAATTTCTGAAGTAGACAAAGATTATGCGTCAACGCGAATTGTTTTTATGCTTGGAAATAAAAGAATTGAAGTGGTGCGCAACTTCTTTCCCGATAATAGCATACTTGAATACAAACTTGACAATGAGACTCAAGATCCTCGTAACTACGAAGACGATGTGGTTCGGCTCGCTAATTTGAATAACTATGCGCAGTTTGTATTTCTGCAGCTGAAGGTCTTAACTTTTGATGAAAGTCGAGACTGTCTATTCTGGAATCCATCCATTCTTACTCCCACGATTTTCTTGTGCTTAGGTGAAAGCGTTGACAATGCAGAAAGAGCCGACGAACTTGCACGTGAAATTCAAAAGGTCAATTCGAGAATTCGAAATGTGCAGTGGGAGATATCAAAGCAATCTGCACGTCTGACTACTTTAATTGAAGAAAAATCCAAGACCGAAGAAGCACGCCCTCATTACGCAAGTGAAGATGAAGCGAGTGCTCAAAATGAATATGAAGAAATAATCAAAGAACTTGAAGAAGGCGAGTCCTATCATCAGGGTTATACAAAGGAACGGCAACAGATATATGCCAGAATCACAGAGCTAACAGTTGAAAAGGTTCGCTTAAGAAAAGAGTATGAAGAACATTACGCCGAGCTTTACGCCGGAAATGGGCACCTTTATAGAAATCCAATTATTATGGCATTGACATCAGATGGGTGCCCAATTTGTCATACTGCTCATCAAAAACTTCCTGAACACATCGAACAAGCTCTCAATCAAAATGTCTGTCCACTGTGTGGAGAGCATATTCCTGAGACAGCTTCAGAGCAAACAGAGATTATCGCTAAATTGGCAAAAATTGACAATAACTTATCGAAGATTGAGCACGAGCTTGAAGAATTGATTCTTCGTCAGCAAACAGTCGAAGAACAACTCGATAATTTGAAAAAGAAAATTGAAGAGTTGAAAAAACGCAAAGAAGATATCGAAAAGAAATGTTATAGTTTCCTGCTCGATGATGCGACAGATGATTCCTGGAGCAGCCGTATCAAGGCCCTGCAGGATTCGATAAGTGCGGTTGAGAGAGAAAAATTCAAACATATCGAAGATCGAGATCAGCTGAAGATGGAATACGACAATCTATGTGTAAGCTTAGAGAAAATCTATCGCAGAGTTCAAGTAGACTTTCTGCCCATTTTCAAAAAGTTTGCCAAAGAATTCACTGGATTAGACCTGGATATGACTTTAGTTTCTGTTACTGACGATGGCAGAAAAATGTTCAAATTCATTCTTCAAATCGATGATACGAATAGAGACAATGAGTTCGAGTTGTCCGAGTCCCAGCGATTTTTTATTGACATTGCATTGAGGATGGCCATTGTTACTTTTGTTTGTAGCAAAACAACCGCCTCAGCCTCCATGTTAATAGATACCCCTGAAGGCTCTCTGGACATTGCGTATGAAACAAATGCTGGCTCAATGTTTTATGAGTATATTGCGGCAAATCAGAAGATGATTATTACTGCTAATTTGAATTCTTCTGGCCTGATTCAAACCCTTGCCGGCAAAACTAAGTTTGAGAAATTCGAATTGATAAGCATGTTAAAATGGGCAAAACTATCGTCTGTTCAAAATACACATTTCGAACTTTTCGAAAGGTCTATTTCAACAATTGAAAGTAAATTGGAGGGATAGATGTGAATATTTGTGCAAACTTTGATATTCTGTTTTATCTCTCTCACCCAAGAAATAAATACGCAGAACAAACGTTGTTTGAAATCAACACTATGCTTTACTTGGCCGAATTGCTCAGCATATATGACGGATGCAATGCTCAAAAATGGGGATACGGATTTGCACGAAATAAATATGGCGCTCCTGTGAGTATTGAGCTTATGGAAGAAGTAGAGTTCTTATGCGCAAAAGGTTATCTCTCAAAAGATAGTTCCGGATACTATCGAATTTCAGATACAGCATCTCTCAATTCGATTTTATCAATATCAAAATCCGGCATTCTGGGGTGGCGTTCCAAATATATCGAGGTGGTGTTTGACTCATTATTGACCAAATCTTTTCCAAGAGTTGTGCGTGCTGTGCAAAATGAGCCGGGTATTAGCCTTTTAGAGAGCATAAATCGAACAAGCACATTACTGGAATCGAGCTTAATAAATGCCCTTTATGAAGACTTTGGCGTATTGAAAGAAATAATCGGAGATCCACAAATCGACCTGGTTGTTCCGGCTTCTTTGTGGATTGATTATCTGTCTGTTCAAAAGCAATAGGAGAATATCAATGTTAGATAGAGAGACCGTAGAGCGGTTATTGCAAAATAATTTGGATGCAAAACTGAATAGCGAACTTTCAAAGTATGGATATCAGCTGGATGCCGCTCATAAACTCTTTCGTTTTATTACCAGCATTTTTGAGCGGACTCCTCCTGAACTCATTACATGGAAGTTTAAAGTTATTATGCCGGTTGGAGACTGGGACTTCAGTCAAAAAATCATCCTAAACTTTCATCGAATGAATGAAGTCTTTACATCTGAATGTGCATTTATAATTGTAGATAGCAATTTGTATCTGATTGAACCTTACGAGGCGGATTACTCTGGTCGTGATCATATTTGTTATCAATATAACGCCCCTCAAAATGAGTCCCTAACCATAAAGGACAAGCAGTTTCAGTTATCTGAATACTACGACTCTGCTATAACCAGTATTTTTGCTCAACCTACATATAAAGAACTGGACGAAGCAATGGACTATTACAATACCAGATATGTACGAGATTCCTCGTGCGCAGTGCTTTCACAAATATGGACAGACGAGGCTAAAAGAGAATTTGTTCAAAAACCAGAACATTTCATGCGAGACTCTTTATGGCAGTGCCTACAGAATATTTTACGGAACCATACTGTCAAGCGGGAGCAAATTGTTGATGCAACACATCCCGTTGACATTAAAGTAACTTGGCCCGCAATAAATAATGTTGCATTAATTGAAGTGAAATGGCTGGGCGATTCCGGCCAAACACAATATCGTGATGCACGAGCAAACGAAGGCGCAAAGCAATTAATTGATTATCTGGCGTCATCCGTCCAAGAGGAACCAGACAAACATTTCGTAGGATATCTAACGGTATTTGATGGGCGTCGCGGAAAGACAAGCAATCAATACGAGCGGCAAGAAATAAACTATAGATCAGAGTATTCTTCTCATCCGAGCATGAACTACAGAAGATTTTATATGGCGGAATGTGTGTGATCGTTGTTTGATTTTCCGTTACTATAGCAAACAGAAACTCACCGACATGAGTGCCAATGACTCAGCACCCATGTCGGTGAGTTTTTTACTTGTTCTCCTTCGTTTTCTTCGGCCCCTTCTTCCCCTCCGGAGCCTGTGGCGGAAGTGTACCTTCCGCCTTCTGGCGCTTCAGCTCCGCGAGTTCAGTTTTCATCTCGATGATCAGTACCTTCAGCTTCTCCTCGCACTCCTCGCGGGTGTGGGCGTAGACATTGCGGGCGTGCTTTTTACCATCGGGCCACTTGGGAGAGTAGCGGCCTTCAAAGAGATGGTCGTTGATCTCGGAGACGCAGCCGGTGCCGGACCTGCGCTTGCGGCCCACGTAGGGCTTGAAGTCGGTCATACTCGGCTTTTCCGCCTGGGCCGGGGCAGTTTCCTGCCCCGGCTCTGAAGCGTCCTCCTGCGGCGCAGCCTTGCCGATGCCGCGGTCGATGTTGGCGGCGGCTGTGCGCTGCATATCATCGGTGATGTGGGTGTAGATGTCCAGCGTGGTGGCCGCCGACACATGGCCCAGCATAGCGGAGAGCGTTTTCACATCCATGCCGTTTTCCAGTGCCAGTGTTGCAAAGGTATGGCGCAGATCGTGAAAGCGTACATGCTTGCACCCTGCGTGCTCCAAGATGAGCTGCAGTCTGCGGCGCACCACGCCGGGGGTGATGGGACAATCTTCTTTTACTGGGGATGGGAACATCCAGCGAGAGTCCACTGTCTCTTTGTACTCCCGCAGCACCTCCACCACAGCGGGCGGCAGGACGATCTTGCGGACGGAGTTCTTCGTCTTGGGTGTGCTGATTTGAAGCTGGCCCCGCACGTCGTAGACCTGCTTGTTCACATCCAGCACACCTGTCTTGAAATTCAGGTCGTCCCATTGCAGCGCCATGAGCTCACCCCGGCGCAGGCCGGTGGCCAAGTCCA
>ENA-ORRQ01002823-ORRQ01002823.1-human-gut-metagenome-genome-assembly--contig:-NODE-2823-length-10882-cov-37.253348_pt1 | contig 10882 bp, 10 predicted proteins | sample MGYA00242177_ERZ509138 | MGnify/ENA primary metagenome ERZ509138 (study PRJEB26280, sample SAMEA2338628) | human gut metagenome | biome: human gut; feature: human-associated habitat; material: faeces...
GAAGATGGATCCACTGGATGTATATAAAGATATTTTTAGAATTGGAGAAGGATTCATTCAGAAGGAGTTTGAAGATAGTGGAAGTTTCAAAGCAAATCCAATTGCCTATTATAAGAATGAGAACGAAGAGCATGGCCATTTCAGAATTATGTTTGAAGATAAGTTTGAAGAAATCTATCGAAATGAGCTTGTTAATGCAGATTTCTGTTAGGTCTGCTACTGTATGGAGTGCTTACCACAGTATTCACAGCAGTACGTTCAGAAGCCTTTGTAAGCGATTTTAAGACCTTTTTCATGGTTATATGGCAGTTCATTGTGAATGCGTTCCAGTTGCTTCTTAAAGGCGGTCAGTGGGCTTCACAACTGGGAGATAAGATACCACAGCCAGTAGTGGCTACCATAGTGCATTATCTTCTTTTAATCGTCTTTGTGGGCGGTATTGCTATCGGTGTGGGCTTTCTTATCTTCCTTGGAGCAAGCAAGGTGTTTGAGTTCTACACAGAGGACTATGCGGACACCATGAGCCTTGCCGTATTCCTCATAAGCCTTGCAGTATCGGTGTACTTTGCAGAGCCTATAAGGGTGGTAATCCCTATCAATCTTCTTTTACTGCTGATACTGGTACATATCGTTTATGTGCTGATAAGGTGGTATGTAAAAGGGTGTAAGAGGTCAAGAGGGTACTACTAAATTGACACCCCAGAAATGGGGTGTTATATTTGTATTACAGATGTGCAAAAATCTATTGATAAGATTAGCGGTCAAGCGAAGCAAGGGCAGTATATTATATAATATATCTAAGTAGGTGAAAAATATGCGTAGAAATACAAAAACAATGTATGAATGGAGAAAGGCATATAGGGATAAAGAAGAGCTGATGTTGGAGAGAGGTTTTCCAGAGGTCAGCCCCCATGAGTTCTATCGTGACTTGTTCCCAGAGGGGAGCTTGCAGAGTGCAGAGCATGACGGAAAAGGAAATGTGATTGCAACCCAGATAAGACCATCTGGAAAGGGTAGAACGAAGCAGTGGGTTGTAGATGATAGTCTGAATATGCTTGATAAGGTCATAGGGGACGAGTTCGGACTGATACCGCCTATCACGTTCTATGGCAAGACACACACGAAGCAGAACGCACATGAACTGTATGCGGTTGCGATAGATATTGATTATGTCGGAAAACAGCAGTTGAAGAACCTCTTGAAGCAGTTCGGGAACGGAGTACAGCTCCGACCGACCTACCTTGTGAGTTCTGGAAAGGGTGTCCATGCCTATTACTTTCTGAAAGAGCCAGTACAGCTGTATCACAATCTGGAAGATACCCTTGCGGAGCTGAAAGAAGCGTTTATCCGCAGACTATGGAACGATACGAGCAGTATCAGACCAGACAGCCCAGATATAACAGGTATCTATCAAGGGTTTAGGTGTGTTGGGAGCCAGAGCAAGCTGGGGGCAGACTACCCAGTGAAAGCCTATAAGATGTCGGATAACCGCTATACTTTGGAAGATATAAAGGACAGCATACCAAACTGTAAGGTTGATTTATCGGTACTTACAGAGAAGCCGAAGAAAGAAAAGAGCAAGCTGTCACTGGACGAAGCAAAGAAGCTGTACCCAGAGTGGTATCAAGAGCGGGTTGTAGAGGGCAGACCGAAGAAAAAAGGCACATGGGTATGTAATGAAGCTCTTTATGAGTGGTGGAAGAACAAGATTTTTACCGAAGTGAAAGTAGGCGGTAGGTACTTTTCAATCATGGCATTGTGTGCGTATGGCTTGAAATGTGGCATATCTGAAAGACGGATAAGGCAAGATGCCTATTCATTTCTGGAGCATCTGGAGAGCCTTACAGATGATGAGGACAACCACTTCACAAGGGAAGATGTAAAGGACGCACTGAAAGCCCTCAAAGCCGATAACAAGCTACTTTCGACTATGGCAAGCCGAGAATGGATAGAGAAGCAGACGAAAGTTGTCATACCGCCCAATAAGAGGAACGGCAGAAAGCAAGCTACGCACTTAAAAATCGCACGTTTTACCCTTGAAACAATGAATGAGGATAGGGGCAAGGCTCTACAAGGGAGACCAGACAAGGCGAAGATTGTCGAAGAATGGCGAGAAAGCCACCCTCTTGGAACAAAGGCGGACTGTGAACGTGATACTGGCATGAGCCGACATACTGTATTGAAGTGGTGGAATCAGGATAAATAAAATCAGGCTTTATAATTCTGGTGTTGATGGATGATTATGAAGTTACAAAGAAGTCTGGTATTTATGAGTATCTTCTTACAGGAGATGAACGCAAATTGAGTCTCCGTGGATTTACTGATGAAATAAAGAAGAAAGTATATGCTAAACAGGAACATAAATGTGCTATCTGTGGTAAAGAATTTGATTATGGTGTAATGCATGGTGATCACATCATTCCTTGGAGTAAAGGTGGTAAGACAATAGAAGAGAACTGCCAGATGCTTTGCAGAGACTGCAACCTTGTGAAAGGTGCACAGGAATAGCTATACTATAAAACACTAAAAACAGGCATATGAGGACGATAGAGCTTTGTTCTCAATATAATAGGATGATGCATCAAGTATCATCCTTTTTTTTCGCTATGATTATATTATTGAAGATAAGACTATTTACTCTAGCAAAATTGAAGTCTATATGAAGCTAATATAGGAATTCGACTAATAACTCATTGTATTATTTACTATAGTGTGCTAGAGTATTTTTAGAATTAAAAAAGGTAAAAAAACTCTATTGATAATATAAGCCCCCCTATAGCCCTTTAGGGCACAGTCAGAGGGTAGCAGATATAGATATATTATATGGCAGAAAAGAGGTGTTTATACATGGCAAGGAAGCCGACTGATAAGCAGTTGTTTAAGATGAAAAATGAATGGTTGGGGCAGTTCTATGAGGAAGTGAAGCCCAAGGATTTTTACAGAGCTGTGTTTCCAGAGGGGAGCTTTGAGAGGGAAGGACACCCAGAAGATGAGAAGTGCAACGGAGTTCTCACTGTGATAGAGGGGGAAAAGGCGAGGAATTATGTAGTCTTTGATGAGCTGAACATGGTTGATGAGGTCAAGGGGGCAGAGTTCGCTATCATGTCCCCAGTCGGATATTCTGGACGTAACAGGACAGCCAAAAACGCAAGGTGGCTGTATGGGATAGCTGTAGACCTTGACGGAGTGGAAATGGAGCAGTTAAGAGATGTGTTCCACCAGATGAAGCACGAGTTTCTGCCACAATGTACCTACTGTGTGAACAGCGGTCATGGACTGCATTTGTATTATCTCTTTGAGAAGCCAGTACCGTTATACAGACATCTGCAAGACCAGTTAAGGGAGTTCAAGTATGAGCTAATCAGAAAGATATGGAACAGGTACACAAGCACCTATACAGAGCGTGAGCAAGTGCAGTATCAAGGTATATTTCAAGGCTTCCGTATGGTTGGCACCCAGTCGAAACTGGGAAAGCGGTATCCAGTGACAGCTTTTGAAACTGGGGAGCGTGTCACAGTAGAATATCTGAACGGCTTTCTCATGGACGATAGCAAGGCTGTGACAGATTTCAAGTATAAATCCGATTTGAGCCTTGCCGAAGCCAAGAAGAAGTACCCAGAATGGTATGAAAAGAGGATTGTCAAGGGCGAGAAAAAGGGCAGATGGCATATCAAGAGAGATTTGTATGACTGGTGGCTAAGAAAGATACAGAGCGGAGCTGTGTCAGTGGGGCATAGATACTGGTGTTTGTCTGTGCTTGCATCCTATGGTATCAAATGCGATATACCAGAAGATGAGGTATTGACGGATGCTCTGGAGCTGTTACCTATGTTTGATGATATCAGTGATGATGAACATAACCGCTTTACCAAGCGTGATGTACTGGACGCAATGAATATGTATCAAGAAAACTATGTCACATACAGCAGAGCCGAGGTGGAGCGTGTCAGCGGTATATCCGTACCGCCAAACAAAAGGAACGGAAGAAAGCAAGATAAGCATTTACAGCTTGCCAGAGGTATAAGGGAGCTGAAAAGCAGTATGGGAGAAGCTGTGTCTGGCGGTGGCAGACCGAACAAGCAAGAAATCGTCACGAAGTGGCGAGAAGAACATCCAGAAGGCAGCAAAGCCGACTGTGTCAGAGAAACTGGTCTGACTAAGCCAACCGTCTATAAGTGGTGGAATCAGGATAAATAAAATCAGGCTTTATAATTCTGGTGTTCAATCGGCGACACGTGTCGCTCATTGTCATGTATTCTATATATGATTTATATAACATTATAGTGTAATCATTTTTTCAGTTAATTTGTAATCACGTTTTTTGGTGGTTTTTATCTTTTTACTGATTCTATTCAAGGCTATCCTGAAGGAATAAAGAGCTAAAAATCATTCTAAAAATGGGGCGAAATCACCTGAAACCATGTGCACAAAAGCGTCATTTTTATGTGCACATGTGGTATACCAAATTGTGCACATATTCAAAAATGAAAAAGTGTTGATAAATACAATTAAAACTGCTCGTTGAGCAGTTCTTCAAATTAAGAAAAGTGTACAGAAAGTATACTTTTCTTCTTATCCTGCTTAAGTTCAAATGTACTACAAATAGTCTTTTAAAATGTGCACATGGTTCAGAATGTATATATTCAATAATTAAAAAAGGAGAAAATAACATGGATAGAAAAGAAGTCTTAAAGTCGTGGAGAGTAGATGAGAGTGTAGTAAAATTAGTAAACACTCTTTCGGAATCGTTAGGCATCAAAAAAGGAGAAGTAGTAGAAAAGGCTATAATCCAACTTGCAAAACAGACAAGTAGAGAAGAAACACTTAACGAAATGAAAGAAAAACTTGATGAAATGATGAATGAAATCAAGATCATCAGAATGTATCATGTTCTTGATACGTTGAAGTCAAGTGACTACAGCGATATCAAAAATGTACCATCTCTTGATATCAGATTTGACGATAACGGCAAATATGGAAATAAAGGAGACTATGTGGTTAGGGTAGGAGATCTAGATAAGCTTGCAGAATATCTGTCTAAGACAACGAATTATTATGACGAAGCATTAAAAAAGGTAGTAAAAAACGAAGAAGAGAAGGGTAACGAAGAGAAAAAAGAAGAGAAAGAGCAATAAAAAAATGAGACATTGTCTCATTTTTATCCATCTCTATTTATGCTATTCCTGGCGATAATTCTTAGCAATTCTTAACAGTCTTATTATGTATATTATAAAACTTATCTTTTCTTAACGACAATGAACGACACGTGTCGTTCATTGTCATGCGTTCTATATATGTTCTATAATATTATGAAGCATAATACTTATTAGTCGTTGACTTAAAAAAATGTATCTGTAGATATCATATACATAAATGAACAGAAAGTAAATATTGAATATTATAGAATACTATTGCAATTTTTTTTGAAAAGATTTACTCTAGCAATATAGAGTAAAACAGGAGGGCACAGCATGATTAATCTAAAAAATACAGAGAATGAATTGATTGAACTGTTGAATCAGGACAGGCAGAACTGGGTACAGATTTATAGGCTAATGGAACAGGTTGAAAAGGAAAAAGCTTATAGGGAATCAGCAAATAACTTCACGCAGTGGGTTAATAAACTGGCTAATAAGGCAAAGGTTCATGTATCATTGCTATGGGCAAGAAAAAAAGCAGGTTCAGCTTATGATGCCTATATGAAACGAATGGAAGCTAAGGGTGTGCAGGCAACTCCTCTTGAAGAATTGAAAGTATCTCCTGACAATTTAAATCTTGTAGCAAAGATAGCTGGAAGCAATGATGAGGTTGCAGATGACCTGATCAATAAGGTTGCAAATAATGAATTACATAGGTCTGACCTGAAACAGGCATGGCGTGATGTCAAGGAAGAAAGAATCAAGAATGGGGTGAGCCCAACACGAAAATCAAGATTTGATGAATCAGTTGAAAGAAGTCTCGATACGACAAAGCTGATTCAGCTGTCTTTGTTGAAGAACTCTGATTGGCTTGTAGATATTATTGAAGGAGAGAATGAATCATTTGATGCTCCAATATATAAAGCACTGCCTGAACTATCTGTTAGAACAGGTTCGAGTAATGCTGCAAGAAGAATTGATGTTGCAGTAATGGAGACCTATACTAATTGTACGATAAAAGGAGACCATGATTTGAGCCTGCATGGTATTGAAATAAAGATATCTAGAAGTGACCTGTACCATGATAATAAGATGCAGGAATATACTGGCTATTGCGATTATTTCTGGATTGCTGTTCCTGAAGGAATGATAGAAGATGCGAAGGAATATGCTCTAGATGAGTGGGGAGTTCTCGCATACTATAGAAAAGAAGATGGATCAGGCGAAATAAAATGCATCAAAAAGGCTGAAAAGCTTGATGCTCCAATGCGAGAATTTGCTCTAGTAGAAGCCATTAGAAGAAGATTGAAGTAAAAGAGGGATTGAATTCCTCTTTTTTATTAGCCTGATTGTTAGTACCCCAGTAAAACTCTAAATTGCTACAGTAATACTGATTATTAAAGGATTGAATCCATCATATTCATTACGAGCGTATCACGCTCATTACAATAGCTTTCATGACATTATTTTTGATTTCATGACAAAACCATATAGAATATTTGTATTTCATTCATAGATATGCATTTTTATGTATTTCTACCAGTACAGTTAAGAATATTCTAATAAATTATCTATCGATAATACGGCTTTATGACAGGATTAAAAGAGAATTTATATTTTATCAGGATAATATCAAACGATTCTCATATGCTAAATTTAGGCTGTTTTTAAGGCTATTATAGGGTATTTCAGATTCTTTGGAGGATGTAGTGTTTGTTTTTAATAACTATAGCAAAATAGAGTATATATTTATTCTAGTACTTTATAGTAAAAAATAAGAAGAAGTCTTAAATGTACCTCTTCTTATATACTCATGCTTATTTTAGTTATGTCATTAATCATCAATAGAAATATAATCTATTTTTAAATTAATCTCATCAATCTGTTTTTGCATTTTATCAATCACATCATTCTGATAGCAAATGACTTCACATAGCTTTTCAAGTAGCTTATTTGATTCCTTCATGCAGTCTTCCATTTCTTCGATTCTGTCACCTAACAACTGATTATTGGCATATCCTCGAATAGCAGTATCAACAATATGACCTTTCGACTTATAATGTCCTGACTGATCCAACAAATCAATTAGCTGAACTGTTGTCTTATCAACTCTAAATGTTACTGTTTTAGTCTCTCTTTTTACTTCTGCCATATTATTACATCACCTTTCATTTTCATTGTATAAATCGTATATTTTCCTATCTTTATTATGACATTTCAAAATGTTATGTCAATTACCTGTAGTGTATCGTAAGTGCTAGAGTAGATATAGAATTCAAAAAAGTAAAAAATCTATTGATGATATGATATGCATGAGTTATCAAAATATAGATGGATCAGGCGTGTATCATTTATAGAGCGTGAGACTCTCATTTTATTCGTTTCGTGATATATTTTTTGATTTCATGACATAATCTAGAAGTAGTTATTGACTTTTCTATTAATGCTTGTTCCATGGTTAATTGCAATAGCATCATACTCTGAATAAGGGGTGTAAGATGCTTCTGTAGATGATTATTATGGATTTACCAGAACAATAATAAATGGCTGTTATATGTTGAATTTTGGCTGTTTTGAGATGTCTTAACACATGATAGAAGTCGTATATTATCGGCTATGTTTATTAGTTTATTTACTATAGCAATTTAGAGTTAAACTGGCATAATAAAACGGACAATGAATATATTGGTCAAATTATTAAGTGTGGTTTAGGATGATTATAATGAGATACAGGATAAATAGAGAAGTACCAGATTACCAGAAAGGAATATACGAAATAAGCCTGAAAAATGGGTTATGAGGGCGATAGACCTTTGTTCTCAATATAATATGGTGATGTGCTAGAGTGTTGCCAGTATTCTATTCTTGGGGAAGGTCAGGGGTGGTGGACATAACAATAATTACTATAGCAAATTAGAGTTAGTATTATGGGATAGAATGAAAAAAACTCATTGATGATACAATATGCAAGAATCAGGATTTCATGCTTTATTTTGTTGTTTCATGTTGAACGCAAACAATTATATATTTAGGAAAAATAAAAATGTGGCTTCAAAATGGCATTATTGTGGCTTGAAAATAAAGCCTATAAGAAGTAAAATAATAAATGAAGAAATGAAAGGAGAAAGATATATGAAAGTTATTTCAATGATTAATCAGAAGGGTGGTGTAGGTAAGACAACATCAACCTATAATATAGCGGTTCTTCTCGCACGTAAATACAGGGTTCTGATGATTGATAGCGATAGTCAGGCAAGTCTCACTCTGATGACGGCTAACAATCCTCTAGCGTTGGATTACAGCCTTGCAGATGTCTATTCAGGAAACAAGAACATAGAGGACTGCATCTACCAGCTTCCTATTGATAATCTATCACTGATCAGCAGTAATCTATCACTAGCAAAGCTTGAGACAACATTGATGGCAGTACCTTTTGGAAGGGAGACAAAGCTTGAGAAAGCCTTGAAGAGAATTGAAGAGCAGTTTGATTATGTAATCGTAGACTGCCCACCTTCATTAGGAATTTTGACTATCAACAGTCTGGTTGCAAGCGACTATGTAATTGCCCCATGTGAGACAAGTCCTCTTTCAGTCTATGCATTGGATGATCTGACAGATACAATCAATGCTGTTAAGGAAATCAATGGACGTTTAACTCTTCTGGGTGTCATTGCAACAAAGTATAACAAGATTGCTAAATCTGATAGGGCATCACTAGATTCTCTTGAGGAGGAATACAAGATTCTTGGTATCATCAAGAACTCTGTAAGTGCTAAGAAGGGGATTGAAGATGGGATTCCATGCGTAATATCAGACTCAGGCAGTGATGTTGCAAAGTCTTATAATGAAATCACTAATAGAATATTGGAGGAAGTAGAAAATGGCTAGACCAACAGGAACTAACATCAAAACAAGGAATATTGCTAAGGATACTGTTAATTCAATAGTATCTGGAAAACCTGATTCAAAAGAGATATATACAACTACAATACGTATTCCAGCTTCTCTTAGAGACAGGATGACTGATCAGGCTAGAATGAGAGGACTTACGAATTCAGCATTCATTAAACTAGCTATCTCATCACTAGTTGACGAAATGGAGAAAGAGAATAAATAGTTTTGATTGATATCATAATGAAGCCTATAAGGCTTCATTATGAAGTCATTTAAATATCAAAATGATATGATAATGATATCAATATTCAACATCAGCTATAAGAAGGGAGTTTTACTAGTGACGAGAAAACGTGAGTTAAGAGACGCTAAGAGTAATAAAAAAGATGAGTTCTACACACAGCTTACCGACATCGAAAAAGAAATGAGATATTACCGTAAGCATTTTAAAGGGAAGACAGTTCTTTGTAACTGTGATGACCCATTTGAGAGTAATTTCTTCAAGTATTTTGTTCTTAATTTCAATAAGCTGAAGCTGAAGAAACTGATAGCAACCTGTTATTGTTCATCTGTGGTAGCAGGCACAAAATTAAAATATACTGTTCATTCCAATGGACAGCTGTCATTCTCATTTACAGATGAAGAACTTGAGACAGAGCCGTTAGAAAGCGAAAAGAAGCCGTACAAGGCTATTGTGAATGCTGTACATGATACTAGTGGTGATGGTGGGATAGATATGCTGGATGTTGTGGAACTTTTCAGAAATGGTGAGAATCAGCTTGTTGAGTTGAATGGTGATGGGGATTTCAGGAGTGATGAATGCATTGAACTTCTCAAGGAATCTGACATTGTTGTCACAAATCCGCCTTTCAGCTTGTTTAGGGAGTATGTTGCACAGTTAATACAGCATGAAAAGAAGTTCATTATTCTCGGAAATGTAAATGCCATCACGTATAAAGAGATTTTTCCATTACTAAAAAACAATAAGATGTGGATTGGGGCAAGCATTCATTCTGGCGACCGTGCATTTTATGTTCCTGATGATTATCCATTAAAAGCCTCAGGATGTGGCGTAGATGCAGACGGACGCAAATTTATCCGAGTAAAAGGTGTTCGTTGGTATACAAATCTAGATTTTAGCCAGAGACATGATGATTTGATTCTTGTGAAGAAATATTCTTCTGAGAAATATCATGTATATGATAATTATGATGCTATCAATGTCGATAGGACAGCAGATATTCCATATGATTATGATGGTGTGATGGGTGTTCCAATCACGTTCTTAGATAAGTATAGTCCAGATCAATTTGAAATTATTGCATTAGGACATCTGAAAGATAATTTCACACCAAATAAGACATATATTAATCCTAGGAAACATCGCAAAGATGGTACTATTGTTTCAGGTGAAAGTGTAAATAGTGATTTGGCATATATAACTCATGAGCAACCTGTTGGTCAAGTGTATTATTCAGCTGATAATGCAAATGGATATTTGATGGTTCCATATGCCCGTATTCTTATACGTAATAGAGCTCCAGAAACATTGAAAGGGGACTAATAAATGAAGATAACAGAGAAGAAGATAACTATCAGAGAAGTTACAGAAGGTTATTATTATATAAAACCTATAGTGTTTGGAAGAAGATGTTGGAAAGGTAAAAAAAATATATTGATAATATAACGTGACCAAGAGGCCTTTTGGCCTTTGATTCTTTTTTGTCTTTTTATGTTTGTTTTAGAGAGGGGTTTCTAACAATGTTAAGTGATGTTATTAAGAGGTATGGTGGAAAGAAGATGGATCCACTGGATGTATATAAAGATATTTTTAGAATTGGAGAAGGATT
>ENA-ORRQ01002826-ORRQ01002826.1-human-gut-metagenome-genome-assembly--contig:-NODE-2826-length-10872-cov-4.040122_pt1 | contig 10872 bp, 6 predicted proteins | sample MGYA00242177_ERZ509138 | MGnify/ENA primary metagenome ERZ509138 (study PRJEB26280, sample SAMEA2338628) | human gut metagenome | biome: human gut; feature: human-associated habitat; material: faeces...
CGGCGACACCATGATGGTAATGAACCGCGAAAACATGCAGGAAGCCGGCAAATGGGTAGTGGCCAAGGTTGATACCTCGTGGGCCGACTGGAAAGTGGTTGTAACATTCACAAAACCGCTCAACCTCGACGACCCCAACAAATACTACATGACCAACATATCGCGCACCCCGCGCGTAAGCATTACCGACAACACAGCCAACGCCCACCTGGCGCGAGGATTCCTAATCAAGACGCCCAACGCATACATCGCTCGCAACACCATGACAAACTGCATGCGTACCGCGATCAAACTGGGCGGCGAAATAAGCTGGCGCGAGGCAGGACCGGTGCACGACGTTATAATCGAGGACAACTACATCTACAACTGCTGCACCGACGACCGCAACGACGCCTCGTGCGTACTGACAAGCACCGAAGCCACACAGACGCCCGAGCCGCCAAACCGCAACATCGTCATAAGGAACAACATATTCTTTACGCAAAACCCCATAGCCATAAAGCTGCAGGACGCGCGCGACGTAAAGATCGAGAACAACCTCGTTAACAAACCCGACTACGTGCAACAGATAAACTGCAAAAACGTAACGATAAAGTAAAGCGACGCAAACACTTTTACCACAACAAAAAACCATAGGTAAAAAATAATTGTTAACTTGCAGCGTTTTACGTAAAGACGCTCACACGGGCGCAAACATGCAACACAGACAAGAATTAAACCAAATACAACAAACTAACCGTATTATGAAACATTTAAAAAGCTATTTGATGTTAGGAGCTTGTGCCATGGCTATGTTCATGAGCAGTTGCTCGCAGGAAAAAACCGCGACCACAACCCTGTCAGGTCTTGACCCGGCAAAATTCGACTCTACAATCAACGGAAAGAAAACCGCGCTCTACACCCTCAAGAATGCAAACGGAATGGAAGTATGCATTACAAACCTAGGCGGAAGAATCGTGTCTGTAATGGTGCCCGACCGCGACGGCAACATGCAGGACGTTGTGCTCGGCTTCGACAACGTGCGCAACTATGCCGACATTGAACACACGCCCAGCGACTTCGGAGCGCTCATCGGCCGCTATGCAAACCGTATCAACCAAGGACGTTTCGCATTGGACGGTGACACGATCCAACTGCCGCAAAACAACTTCGGCCACTGCCTGCACGGAGGTCCGAAAGGATGGCAATACCAAGTATACGAAGCCAACCTTATCGATCCGACAACACTGGAACTGACTCTTATCTCTCCGGACGGTGACGCGAATTTCCCCGGAAATGTGACTGCTAAAGTAACCTATCAACTGACAGATGACAACGCCATCGACATCAAGTACAGCGCTACTACCGACAAAAAGACAATCATCAACATGACCAACCACTCTTACTTCAATCTGGCTGGTGATCCGTCAAAAACATCGACAGACAACATCATGTATGTAAATGCAGATTACTATACTCCGGTAGACAGCACCTTCATGACAACCGGCGAAATCGCTCCGGTCAAAGATACTCCGATGGACTTCACTACTCCGAAAGCGGTAGGCAAAGATATCAACAACTACGACTTCGTCCAACTCAAGAACGGCAACGGATATGATCACAACTGGGTGCTCAACACCAAAGGTGACATCTCGCAGGTAGCTGCCAGACTGACGTCTCCCGAAACCGGAATCACATTGGAAGTATATACCAACGAACCGGGTATTCAGGTATACACAGGTAACTTCCTCGACGGAACCGTAAGCGGAAAGAAAGGTATCGTTTACAACCAACGTGCTTCTGTCTGCCTCGAAACACAACACTACCCCGACAGCCCCAACAAAGCCGACTGGCCGTCCGTTGTGCTGGAACCGGGACAAACGTACAACAGCGAATGTATCTTTAAATTCTCGATAGAGAAATAATATTAACTTATAAATCAAATTTATTGTGGAAGCATTAGATTGGCTAGTAATTGGAGTCTTCTTTTTGGCTCTGATAGGTATTATTGTTTGGGTAGTCAGACAAAAACAAAATGACTCGGCAGATTATTTCTTAGGCGGACGTGACGCAACATGGCTTGCGATCGGTGCCTCTATCTTCGCATCAAACATCGGTTCGGAACACTTGATCGGACTGGCGGGAGCAGGAGCTTCAAGCGGTATGGCGATGGCTCACTGGGAAATTCAGGGATGGATGATCCTGATTCTGGGATGGGTATTCGTACCTTTCTATTCACGAAGCATGGTATACACGATGCCGGAATTTCTGGAACGCCGTTACAATCCTCAGTCACGTACCATCTTATCGGTCATCTCACTGGTAAGTTATGTATTGACCAAGGTAGCAGTGACAGTATATGCCGGCGGACTGGTATTCCAGCAAGTATTCGGCATCAAGGAACTCTGGGGAATCGACTTCTTCTGGATTGCCGCCATCGGACTGGTAGTTCTCACTGCACTATATACGATCTTCGGTGGTATGAAATCGGTACTTTATACTTCTGTACTTCAGACTCCGATTCTTCTGTTAGGTTCGTTGATTATCCTTGTGCTCGGTTTCAAAGAACTGGGAGGCTGGGACGAAATGATGAGAGTGTGCGGTGCTGTGACGGTAAACGATTATGGTGACACCATGACCAATCTGATCCGCAGCAACGATGATGCGAACTTCCCTTGGCTGGGTGCACTTATCGGTTCTGCCATTATCGGTTTCTGGTACTGGTGTACTGACCAGTTCATCGTACAACGTGTACTTTCCGGAAAGAATGAAAAAGAGGCTCGTCGCGGTACTATCTTCGGCGCTTACCTGAAGCTGTTGCCTGTATTCCTGTTCCTGATTCCGGGTATGATTGCTTTCGCATTACATCAGAAATATATCGGTGCCGGTGGCGAAGGTTTCCTCCCGATGCTTGCCAATGGTACTGCCAACGCTGACGCCGCCTTCCCTACCCTGGTAGCTAAATTGCTTCCTGCCGGTGTGAAAGGTCTGGTAGTATGCGGTATCCTCGCTGCCTTGATGAGTTCGCTGGCTTCACTGTTCAACTCATCTGCCATGTTGTTTACAATCGACTTCTACAAACGCTTCCGTCCGGAGACTCCGGAAAAGAAACTGGTGGGTATTGGTCAGATAGCAACGGTAGTGATCGTAATCCTCGGTATTCTCTGGATTCCTATCATGCGTAGCGTAGGTGACGTACTTTATACTTATTTGCAGGATGTTCAGTCTGTATTGGCTCCGGGTATTGCCGCTGCCTTCCTGCTGGGTATCTGCTGGAAACGTACTTCCGCACAAGGTGGTATGTGGGGATTGATCGCCGGTATGGTCATCGGTCTGACTCGTCTGGGTGCCAAAGTATATTACAGTAACGCAGGTGAAGTGGCAGATTCTACCTTCAAATATTTGTTCTACGATATGAACTGGCTGTTCTTCTGCGGATGGATGTTCCTGTTCTGTATCATCGTAGTTATTGTAGTCAGCCTTGCCACGGAAGCTCCGACAGCGGAAAAGATTCAGGGACTGGTATTCGGCACAGCTACTAAAGAACAAAAAGCAGCTACCCGTGCAAGCTGGGATCACTGGGATATTATTCATACAGCAATCATCCTTGCTATCACTGCTGCTTTCTACTGGTATTTCTGGTAATTAAATAAATTCATTCAAACGATGAAAAACTATTATAGTTCGAATCCTACCTTCTATCTCGGTATCGACTGCATCATCTTCGGTTTTAATGAAGGCGAAATAAGCCTGCTGCTGCTGAAGAGAAACTTCGAACCGGCAATGGGCGAATGGTCACTGATGGGAGGATTCGTGCAAAAAGACGAAAGCGTGGACGATGCTGCCAAACGTGTACTAGCTGAACTTACAGGTTTGGAAAACGTATACATGGAACAGGTGGGAGCCTTCGGCGCCATCGACCGCGATCCGGGCGAAAGGGTAGTTTCGATTGCCTACTATGCGCTGATCAACATCAATGAGTACGACCGCGAACTGGTTCAGAAGCACAATGCTTACTGGGTAAACATCAACGAACTCCCCGCACTGATTTTCGACCATCCGGAGATGGTCGATAAAGCACGGGAGATGATGAAACAGAAAGCATCTGTCGAGCCTATCGGATTCAATCTGTTGCCGAAGCTGTTCACACTGTCCCAACTGCAAAGTCTCTACGAAGCTATTTACGGCGAACCGATGGACAAACGGAATTTCCGCAAGCGTGTCGCAGAAATGGACTTTATCGAAAAGACGGATAAAATCGATAAACTGGGTTCCAAACGGGGTGCAGCCTTGTATAAATTCAACGGCAAAGCCTACCGCAAGGACCCGAAATTTAAATTATAATCAATATGCTGGAAGAACTGAAAGAAAAAGTATTTCATGCCAATCTCGAATTGGTAAAGCATGGATTAGTCATCTTTACATGGGGAAATGTTTCTGCCATCGACCGTGAAACGGGACTGGTAGTCATCAAACCCAGTGGAGTCAGTTATGATGATATGAAAGCGGAAGATATGGTAGTAGTGGACCTGGATGGCAAAGTCGTCGAAGGACGGCTGAAGCCATCCTCAGATACTCCTACTCACGTGGTACTCTACAAAGCATTCCCCGAAATCGGCGGAGTGGTGCATACCCACTCTACTTATGCTACCGCATGGGCGCAGGCCGGTTGTGATATCCCTAATATCGGAACAACTCACGCTGACTATTTCCATGATGCAATCCCCTGCACAGCGGATATGACGGAAGCTGAAGTAAAAGGTGCCTATGAACTGGAAACCGGAAACGTGATCGTAAAACGTTTCGAAGGCCTGAACCCTGTACATACACCGGGAGTATTGGTCAAGAATCATGGTCCTTTCTCTTGGGGAAAAGACGCACACGATGCCGTACACAATGCAGTAGTGATGGAACAAGTTGCCAAAATGGCAAGCATTGCTTATGCCGTGAATCCCAATTTAACAATGAACCCGCTGCTGGTAGAGAAACACTTCAGCCGCAAGCATGGTCCGAACGCTTACTACGGACAATAAAATAATTGACAATTGACAGTTGACAATTGACAATTAATGCGAGAGGACATGAAGGATAATGTAGTAAAAGATAAAAGTTTGGAGTTCGCTGTTCGGATTGTGAATTTATATAAGTTTTTAGTAAATGAACAAAAGGAGTTTGTGATGAGTAAGCAAATATTGCGATCCGGGACCAGTATTGGTGCCAATATTCGTGAGGCTGAGCAAGCACAAAGTCGGGCTGATTTTATTAATAAGTTGAATATAGCACTTAAGGAAGCGAACGAAACAGAGTATTGGCTGGAATTATTGATTAGAACAGAGTATATCACTCGGGAACAATATGAGAGCATCAATAATGACAGCACAGAAATAAACAAATTATTAATATCTATAATTAAAACAACAAAAAACTATTAATAATAACCCGCAATTGCCATTTGACTTTCGACATTCTCTCATTGTCAATTGTCAATTGTCAATTGTCAATTCAATAAATTATGAATAACGTATTTGATCAGTATGAAGTATGGTTCGTAACAGGAGCACAGCTCTTGTACGGAGGTGATGCAGTAATCGCAGTAGACGCACACTCTAACGAAATGGTTAACGGTCTGAATGAATCGGGCAAACTTCCTGTTAAAGTAGTATACAAAGGAACGGCCAACTCTTCTAAAGAGGTGGAAGCTGTATTCAAAGCAGCCAACAACGATGACAAATGTGTAGGCGTCATCACTTGGATGCATACTTTCTCTCCTGCTAAAATGTGGATTCATGGTCTGCAACAATTAAAGAAACCATTGCTGCACCTGCATACTCAATTCAACAAGGAAATTCCTTGGGATACAATGGATATGGACTTTATGAATCTGAACCAGTCAGCTCACGGCGACCGCGAGTTCGGACATATCTGTACCCGTATGCGCATCCGTCGCAAAGTAGTGGTAGGCTACTGGAAAGAAGAAGAAACATTGCATAAGATTGCTGTCTGGATGCGTGTTTGCGCAGGTTGGGCTGACTCTCAGGATATGCTGATCATCCGTTTCGGCGATCAGATGAATAATGTAGCCGTAACCGATGGTGACAAGGTAGAAGCAGAACAACGCATGGGCTATCATGTGGATTACTGTCCGGCAAGCGAACTGATGGAATATCACAAAGAAATCAAAGATGCTGATGTAGATGCTTTGGTAGCTACTTACTTCAATGATTACGATCACGACGCTTCTCTGGAAGACAAATCAACCGAAGCTTATCAGAAAGTATGGAATGCTGCCAAAGCCGAACTGGCTCTCCGTGCTATCCTCAAAGCGAAAGGCGCCAAAGGATTCACTACCAACTTTGACGATCTGGGTCAGACTGACGGTAGCTATTTCGATCAGATTCCGGGACTGGCTTCTCAACGCCTGATGGCAGAAGGCTACGGATTCGGTGCTGAAGGTGACTGGAAATCGGCTGCTCTTTATCGTACTGTATGGGTAATGAATCAAGGACTTCCGAAAGGCTGTTCATTCCTCGAAGACTATACACTGAACTTTGATGGTGCCAACAGTTCTATCCTACAGTCACATATGTTGGAGATCTGTCCGCTTATCGCAGCTAACAAGCCTCGTCTGGAAGTACACTTCCTCGGCATAGGTATCCGTAAGAGCCAGACTGCCCGTCTTGTGTTCACTTCAAAGACAGGAACAGGCTGCACCGCAACTGTAGTGGATATGGGTAACCGTTTCCGTCTGATCGTAAACGATGTAGAATGTATCGAACCGAAACCACTTCCGAAATTGCCGGTTGCTTCCGCACTCTGGATTCCGATGCCTAACCTCGAAGTAGGCGCAGGCGCATGGATTCTGGCCGGTGGAACTCACCACTCTTGCTTCTCATACGACCTGACAGCAGAATACTGGGAAGATTATGCAGAAATCGCAGGCATCGAAATGGTACATATCAATAAAGATACGACTATCAGCTGCTTCAAGAAAGAACTGCGCATGAATGAAGTATATTATATGCTGAACAAAGCGCTTTGCTAAAAACCAATCACTGAGTCCACTTAAAAAAATCGGTACCATCTCCATTGGTACCGACTTTTTAGTCACACACAGTATGGATACTGGCGACTTTTAATTCAACCCGAGTTAAAGACACTTCCGCCTTTTGAAAGCAGACTCAGTTTTTGTTCTCCACACTTATTGTTATACCTTAAAATATCGGTTTCCAACATGAAATTAGATGCAAAATCAACCATCGAGACAGGTAAAGCCATCCTTGGCATAGAACTCGGTTCTACACGAATAAAAGCTGTTCTGATTGACCAGGAAAACAAACCTATCGCTCAAGGCAGCCACACATGGGAAAATCAACTGGTCAACGGACTTTGGACTTACAGCATTGATGCCATCTGGTCCGGACTGCAAGATTGCTACACCGACCTCCGCTCCAACGTGAAGAAATTATACGACACAGAGATCGAAACTCTGGCAGCCATCGGTGTCAGCGCCATGATGCATGGTTACATGCCTTTCAATGAAAAAGAAGAAATCCTCGTGCCTTTCCGCACTTGGAGAAATACCAATACAGGCCGTGCTGCGGCAGAATTATCCGAATTATTTGTCTATAACATCCCTTTGAGATGGAGCATTTCTCATTTGTACCAGGCTATTCTGGACAACGAAGCGCACGTCAAAGACATCAAGTTCCTGACAACTCTTGCAGGTTATGTACATTGGCAGATAACAGGCGAAAAGGTGTTGGGCATTGGTGACGCATCGGGTATGCTCCCCATAGATCCGACTACCAACAACTATTCCGCCGAAATGGTGGCCAAATTCAACAATCTGATTGCTTCGAAAGAATACAGTTGGAAACTGGAAGACATTCTGCCCAAAGTATTGTCGGCTGGTGAAAATGCCGGTGTCCTCACACCGGAAGGCTGTAAAAAACTCGATGCATCCGGTCATCTGAAGGCAGGAATACCGGTCTGCCCACCGGAAGGAGACGCAGGCACCGGCATGGTAGCAACCAACGCCGTCAAGCAACGCACCGGCAACGTATCGGCAGGTACTTCTTCTTTCTCTATGATCGTATTGGAAAAAGAGTTGTCGAAGCCATACGAAATGATCGACATGGTCACCACTCCCGACGGAAGCCTCGTAGCCATGGTACATTGCAACAACTGTACTTCGGATCTTAACGCATGGGTCAACCTGTTCAAAGAATACCAGGAACTTCTGGGTATACCTGTAGATATGGATGAACTCTATGGCAAACTTTATAACATTGCCCTTACCGGTGATACCGATTGCGGTGGTCTCCTCTCCTACAACTACATTTCAGGCGAACCTGTTACGGGACTTGCCGAGGGAAGACCTTTGTTCGTACGTTCGGCCAATGACAAGTTCAACCTTGCAAACTTTATGCGGGCTCATTTGTACGCCTCAGTCGGAGTTCTCAAGATTGGCAACGACATCTTGTTCAACGAAGAAAAGATCAAAGTCGACAGAATCACAGGTCACGGAGGATTGTTCAGAACCAAAGGAGTCGGTCAAAGAGTACTTGCAGCAGCCATCAACTCGCCCATATCTGTTATGGAAACAGCCGGTGAAGGCGGTGCATGGGGAATTGCCCTGCTGGGTTCTTACCTGGTAAACAATAAAAAGGGTCAATCTCTTGCCGATTTCCTGGATGAAAGTGTATTTGTCAGCGATGCTGGTGTCGAGGTATCACCCACACCCGAAGATGTAGCCGGCTTCAACACATACATCGAAAGCTACAAGGCAGGTTTGCCTATAGAAGAAGCAGCCGTCAAATTCAAATAAGCGGCTTCACGGAGACCTTTCTCCCCCTTTCCCTGAATTTAGTATTAACATAAATATCCTCATTCCCTCTCCTTTTTGGAGGGGGTCAGGGGGAAGCTATTATCATGAAAACCACCTCGTTCATACTTGCCCTTATTATATCCATCTCCATCGGAAAAGCCCAGACGAACCATCAGGTCTCTTACTTTTCCCTTCAAGATGTGAAGTTATTAAGCAGTCCTTTTCTGCAAGCTCAACAGACTGATTTACATTATATCTTAGCTCTCGACCCGGACAGATTATCAGCTCCTTTCCTTCGCGAAGCCGGACTGACACCCAAAGCCCCAAGCTATACCAACTGGGAGAATACAGGACTGGACGGCCACATCGGCGGACATTACCTTTCCGCACTTTCCATGATGTATGCCGCCACCGGAGATACGGCGATATACCACCGTCTCAACTATATGCTCAACGAACTACACCGTGCACAGCAAGCTGTCGGCACAGGATTTATCGGAGGAACACCCGGTAGCCTCCAACTTTGGAAAGAAATCAAAGCGGGTGACATTCGTGCCGGAGGCTTCAGCTTAAACGGCAAATGGGTACCCCTCTATAATATACACAAAACGTATGCCGGACTGCGGGACGCTTACCTGTATGCCCACAGCGATCTGGCACGTCAGATGCTGATTGATCTCACCGACTGGATGATTGATATTACTTCCGGTCTTAGCGACAGCCAAATGCAGGATATGCTCCGCAGTGAACACGGCGGCTTAAATGAAACGTTTGCGGATGTAGCGGAAATAACAGGCGATAAGAAATACCTGGAACTGGCACGCCGTTTCTCTCATAAAGTCATTCTCGACCCGCTTATCAAAAACGAAGACAGGTTAAACGGAATGCATGCTAACACACAAATTCCTAAAGTAATCGGATACAAACGGGTAGCCGAAGTTTCAAAGGATGACAAAGACTGGAATCATGCAGCAGAATGGGATCATGCAGCCCGTTTTTTCTGGAATACCGTAGTCAATCACCGTTCCGTGTGTATCGGCGGGAATAGCGTACGCGAACATTTTCATCCATCAGACAACTTCACGTCTATGCTGAATGACGTTCAGGGACCGGAGACTTGCAATACTTACAACATGCTCCGGCTGACCAAAATGCTTTATCAGAACTCCGGAGACGTTGACAACTCCAACAAACCGGACCCACGTTATGTAGATTATTATGAACGTGCACTCTACAATCATATCCTGTCATCACAAGAACCGGATAAAGGCGGATTCGTCTACTTTACTCCAATGCGTCCCGGGCATTACCGGGTCTATTCGCAACCGGAAACATCGATGTGGTGCTGTGTAGGATCAGGTCTGGAAAATCACACTAAGTATGGTGAGTTTATTTATGCACATCGGCAAGATACACTTTACGTCAATCTTTTTATTCCTTCACAACTGAACTGGAAAGAACAGGGTGTGACATTAACACAGGAAACCCTCTTTCCCGATGATGGAAAAGTAACCTTACGAATAGATAAAGCATCTAAAAAGAAACTGACATTAATGATTCGTATACCAGGATGGGCAGGAAGTTCTAAAGATTATGCAATCACGATCAACGGTCAGAAAAAGAAGTATGCCATACGTCCGGGAGTCAGTACTTACCTACCCATCCATCGTAAATGGAAAAAAGGAGATGTGATCACCTTCAATCTGCCGATGGAGGTCAGCCTGGAACAAATTCCGGACAAGAAAGATTACTATGCTTTCCTGTATGGCCCCATCGTTCTGGCAGCTTCTACAGGAACGGAACATCTTGACGGCATCTATGCAGACGACAGCCGTGGCGGCCATATTGCTCACGGCAAACAGATTCCTTTGCAAGAGGTTCCGATGTTGATTGGAAATCCCGTCTCTATCCGTACTTCTCTTCATAAACTGAACGGAAACAAATTAGCTTTCAGCTATGATGGTAATATTTACCCGGCACAGATGGGTAAACCATTAGAACTTGTTCCATTCTTCCGCCTGCATAATTCCCGTTATGCTGTTTATTTCCGCCAAACCAGTGAAGAG
>ENA-ORRQ01002827-ORRQ01002827.1-human-gut-metagenome-genome-assembly--contig:-NODE-2827-length-10868-cov-4.643855_pt1 | contig 10868 bp, 9 predicted proteins | sample MGYA00242177_ERZ509138 | MGnify/ENA primary metagenome ERZ509138 (study PRJEB26280, sample SAMEA2338628) | human gut metagenome | biome: human gut; feature: human-associated habitat; material: faeces...
CTATCCGATGCAGATCAAGATCAACTTCCTCTGCCGCGACTCCATCCTCGCCGCCCCCTTGCTGCTCGACCTGACGCTCCTGAGCGACCTCGCCGCACGTGCCGGCCGCTACGGCATCCAGCGCTTCCTGAGCTTCTTCCTCAAGGCGCCTATGCACGACTTCACCAAGGGCGAGCAGGCCGTCAACAACCTCTTCGACCAGTATGTCATGCTGAAGAACGCCATCCGCGAAATGGGTGGCTATGAAGCCGATGAGGAGATCGACTAAGACCTTCGCGCTCACACTCACGATGCTCTGGACGACGGCCCTCGCGGCCCTCGCCCAGAGCGTCCGTGGCGTGGTGGTGGATGCCGTCACACTCGACACCCTCGCCCATGCCACCCTCCAGTATGCAGACCAGCCGACGCCCTTCTCGGCCGACGCCCAGGGACGCTTCTCCCTGCCCAGGCGCGAGGGCCACGTCCTGCGCGTCTCCTCCGTCGGCTACCGCACGGAGCGCGTCCGCATCACGAGCCGCACCTCTTCGCGAGACCTCATCATCCGCCTCACGCCCTCCGACACCCAGCTGGCCGAGGTCTCCGTCAAGGCCAAGCGCAAGAAGGGCTACAAGCGCAAGGGCAACCCCGCCGTGGAGCTCATGCGCCGCGTCATAGCCGCCAAGGAGCGCACCAACCTCGAGCGCCACGACTTCTACCAGTACGACAAGTACCAGAAGATCACCATGGCCATCAACAACATCACGCCCGAGGAACTGCAGGGGAGCCTCTTCGCCTCCTCGCCCTGGCTGCTCGGACAGGTGGAGGTCTCGGAGTACAACAACCAGTTTGTCCTCCCCATCTCGGTCGATGAGACGGCCTCGACCCATCTCTACCGTCGCCACCCCGCCACCACGCGCGACCTCGTGCGCGGACAGACCACGCGCGGCATCTCCAAACTCATACAGACGGGCGACGTCTTCAACACCATGGCCAAGGACATCTTCTGCGACATCGACCTCTACGACGACCAGGTCACGTTCCTGCAGAAGCGATTCCCCTCGCCCATAGGATCTACAGCCATCAGTTTCTACCATTTCTATATCGAGGATACCGTGGCCGTGGCGGGCGACAGTTGCATCCGCCTCCAGTTTATGCCGGCCAACAACCAGGACTTCGGCTTCCGCGGCGAGCTCTACGTCCTCAACGACTCCTCGCTCCACGTCCGCCGATGCGTCATGCAGATGCCCCACGGCACGGGCGTCAACTTCGTCCAGTCGATCCGCTTCGAGCAGGAGTTTGAGCGGCTGCCCAATGGCGACTGGGCCCTGACCACGGACAACATGGTGGCCGAGCTCCAGCTGACGAGCCTGATCCAGCGAGCCATGGTCGTGCGCACCACGCGCCTCGACAACTATGCCTTCGACCCCATCGACGACCGCCTCTTCCGCGGCCATACCACGACCGTCTATGAGCCGCAGGCCAAGACGCGCGACGAGGCTTTCTGGGCCGAAAACCGACGCGCGCCCCTGACGCATGGCGAGGCCAACATGGAGCAGTTTATCCAGCAGATGCGCAAGACGAGCCGGTTCAAGTGGGTCATGGTCGGCGTCAAGGCCGTGGCCGAAAACTTCATCGAGACGGCCTCGGAGGGACGCAGCAAGATCGACATCGGACCGATCAACACCCTCATCTCGCGCAACTTCGTCGATGGCATCCGCCTCAGGGCCTCGGCCCGCTCCACGGCCCAGCTCTCGCCCCATTGGTTTGGCGAGGGCTACTACGCCTACGGCACGAAGTCGGGCCACCACTACTATGACGGCAAACTGACCTACTCGTTCAACAAGCCGAAATACCAGCCCAACGAGTTTCCCGTGCGCACCGTCAGCCTCGAATCGACCAAGGACGTGGAGTCGCCCTCCGACCGCTACCTGGAGCACAACAAGGACAATATCTTCATGTCCGTGAAGCCGCAGAAGGCCGAGCAGATGTATTTCTTCAACCGCCAGGCGCTCAACTTCACGTGGGAGACGGACTACGGACTGGCTTCCTCCCTCCAGCTCAAGACCGAGGCCGACCGCCCCACGGGCACGCTCTCCTTCCTCGCCCTCGACGGCACGCCCGTCTCCCGCATCCGCACCACGGAGATCATGGCCTCGCTCGACTACCGCCCGGGCCAGAGCTACGTCAACACGAAGCAGCATCGCATCGAGGTCAACCTCGACGCGCCCCAGTTCACGCTCCGCCACACCATGGGCCTGCAGGGATTCCTGGGCGGGCAGTATCGCTACAACACCACGGAGTTCAAGGCCTACAAGCGGCTCTGGCTCGCCTCGTGGGGCCATTTCGACATGCGCCTCATGGCGGGGGCGGCCTGGAACCGCGCGCCCTACTTCATGCTCTGTCTGCCGGCCGTCAACACCTCGCTCTTCGAGCACCAGGGGTCGTTCAACCTCATGGAGGACATGGAGTTCATCAACGACCGCTACCTCCAGTTCAACCTCGCCTGGGACCTGGCGGGCAAACTCTTCAACCGCGTCCCCCTGCTGCGCCGACTGAAGCTCCGCGAGTATGTGGCCTTCAAGGGCCTCTGGGGCCATCTGACGTCGAAGAACAACCCCACGCTCCCCGAAAACCGTCTGCGCACGGACCTGTGGCAGCTGCCCGAGGGGTCGCACATCATGACCAACGAGCCCTACCTGGAACTGGTCGTGGGTGTCCACAACATCTTCCAAATGTTTGAGATCGACTACGTCCGACGCCTCACCTACACGGCCTATCCGGGCATCTCCAAGGGGGGCATCCGCCTCGGCTTCAACCTCGTCTTCTGACGGCCCTTGCTTTCACGAGGGGCCCAGGTCTGCTGACAGGCCCGCCCGCATAGTTTTTCAGATAACCCTGGGGGTATATTCTCGGTTTGTGGGAATATAGCCTCAGGGGATTTCCGTAATCATAAAACCATACAATACTGTTATTTATTGAGAGCGAATTACCTCATTTGGACGTATTTCGTTACCTCATTTGGACGTAATCTATTACCTAATTTGGCAAACGGGTTTGTGATAAAGCGATAACAAAACTGATACACTTTATTGGTAATAGTTTTAATGCATTTGTTAGAAATAGCAAATAGAAAGATTTTCCCAGAGTGAATGATTCGTTAAAATGGCCCATTTTTGAACGCTAAATTTGCCTTTTGACTAAAACTTAACAAAAGCAATATGTGTGGCTCGTGGTTGTAGAAGTTGTTTTCCCCTGTGTTCACGTATTGTCCGCAGGCGAATGTCCCGCGAAGCGTTTGGCATGAAAAGCCCGCCAATAGCGGGGGATTGGCGGGCTTCCGATAGAGGAGAGGATGGGCCGAGGGTGGCCCACGTGGATGAGGCTGGGGTGATGGTCGCGCCTGCACTATGGTGGTGTGGGTGGACCAGCACGGTAGCTGGTGGACCTCGTGGCGAGTCGGGCGGCCGTGGGGCGGTTGAGCCTCTTGGGGTGGTTGACCCTCGTCGGGAGGGTGGGGCGCTCAGAGGGCTGCGATGCAACTCGTGACGCCCAGGCTGGTGGCGATGGCCGTGAGGATGGCGATGGCCGTCTGGATGATAAACTTCCAGGTCTCTTTCTTGTTTGCTGACATGATAGGGGATGATTTTTTGAATCGTTGATGAAAATGATGAATAGTAGTTATGCGCCGCTTGCGGCGGGAGGAGAGAGATCCCCCGGGCCTGCTTTCGTGAGGCCGTAGGCCCGGGGGAGGGAGGTTAGTCGCCGAGGGTTCCGCCTCCACCCTGATCGGTATTACCGCCTTGGTCGGTATTTCCGCCCTGGTCGGTGCCTCCGCCCGTGCTGGCCGTCTTGAAGGAGGCCGTGAGCGAGAGGTCGGCGTTGACGGTCAGGGTGCGTACGGACTGCGTGTTGCCGTCGCTCCACTTGTCGAAGGCGAAGCCCGTCTTCGGCGTGGCGCGGATCGTGGCCTGGGCGCCCTCGTCGTAGGTGCCGCCGCCCGAGACCGTGCCCTGGTCGGGGTTGGCCGAGGTGAGGGTGATGGTGTGGCGCCGCTTCGTGCCTCCGGCCGAGGAGCCTCCGCCGTCCTGGGTGGGCGGGGCCTGGAATTCGTCGCCGTGCGGCAGACGGATGATGTTGTCCTCACCCATGTACTTGTAGAGCACCTGGTTGATGTTGGAGAGGCCCATCTGTCGCTTCATGCGCTGCACCAACTGGTAGTCTGCCGTGCCCTTCTCGCCCGTGGTCTCCGAGGGGCGGTTGGCGTTGAGCCAGGCCGTGCTGACCACCTGGCGTGCGGCAAACTTCGCCTGCTGCGCCTTCTGCTTCTCCGTGGGCGGTCCCTGGTAGGGGTTGACGATCTTGGCCAGGTGAATCTGGTTGCTCGAACGGTTGGTGGCGAAGTAGTCGCTCGACTTGTTGCCATACTTGCCGCTGATGCCCTTGATGACATCGATAGGAATGATTTTTGCCATAGTTTCTTCTTCTGATTTTAATGGTGATACATGTGCTTCCGCCTGGGTTCTGCCGTCGGCCCGTCGACCTTCGCTCGTCAGCCTTCGCCCGTCAGCCTTCGTCCCGTCGGCCTTTGCTCGTCAGCCGTCCTGGCCCTTGTTCCCTCCCGCTTCGCCTTGGCCTTCGGCGATGGTTGGAGGGGTGTGGATGGTGTGGCCTTGGCTTCGCTCGGCCTTCGGGACGGCTTCGGGTTGCTTTGGGATGCGCGCCCTCCCTCTGCTCGTCCTTGGCGGCTGGGATTCTTGGTCTCACGCCTGGCGGTAAGCGTTTCCGAGTGCAAAGTTATAGCTTCTCTCCTCCCCCGTTGTGCGATAGGATGCGCTGCCGTGCGACCCCGTGCGATAATGTGCGATGAAATGCTATGGGGGTGGAAAAGCGGCCTGCTGAGAAGGGAAAACAACTTGAACAACCTTTACAACTATGAACAACCTACACGCTTTGCGTGTATTACAATCTAGCTGCAAGGTAAACAACAAAATACAACGCTTTCGATAAACCATGAGCAGAACCGAGCTCGCTCGAGTTTTGCCATGGCGAGAAAGGGTGCCATGAAATGAAACAGCTTCGCCAGGACAAATCAGCTGGAAATGTTTCCAAGGCGAAGCGTTGTTACTTGTTGTTTCCCTTGCAGCAGCCCTTGGTTTGCATGGGCCTCGAAGAGGCAATATCCTGGCGAAGCGTTGTTTATAGTTGTAAAGGTTTTTCGAGTTGTTTTTCTTCATGTCCACGTATTGTCGGCAGGCGATGTCCCCGCGAAGCGTTGTTACTTGTTGTTTCCCTTGCAGCAACCCTTGTTCAGCACGGGCCTCGAAGAGGCGATGTCCTGGCGAAGCGTTGTTCATTGTTGTAAAGGTTGTTCAAGTTGTTTTTCTTTATATCCACGATTGCCGACAAACGAATGTCCAAGGCGAAGCGTTGTTCATTGTTGTAAAGGTTGTTTGAGTTGTTTTTCTTCATGTTCGCATGGTGTCTATAGACTTTTCGCGCGAGGCGGAGCAAGCGCTCCGCGGTAGTTTTACGGGTCGCCGAGGTAGTGGACGATGAGGCGGACCTCGTGGGGCGTGAACCATTTGGAGGTCTTGCGGTAGCCCGCCTCGTGGAGCGCCTGGCTCAGCGGTTGGCAACGGTCTATCCACGCGCGGAGGCGGTTGACGGCCGACCGAGGGGCAATGTCGGGGAAGTAGGTCTGGGCCAGCTCCTGTTTGCTGTAGGCCCGGATGGGAGTTTCGTTCATGATGACTTTTTGTTTTTTGTGATGGAGAGATAATAGTCGGAGAAGTCCTTGCAGCCTGGGGGCAGATGGTGGTGGACGAGTCCCGGCAGCAGGTCGCGCAGCTGCAGGAAGAGGCGCTCGCCCGGGGCATCGGCGTCGGGATACATGTGGAAGGGCGTGGAGAGACGATCGTGGAGGTCGCGGAGCAGTCGCACCTCGGCGTCGTGGAGCGTCGTGGCCGAGGGGATGGCGACGGCCTTGCGCCCCGAGGAGAGCATGGCCCAGCAGTCGGAGCACCCCTCCGTGATCCAGAGCGGTTCGCCAGGGCGAAGGCGCAGCAGCACGGGCTGGTTGTAGAGACCGCATCGCGATCCTTGCGGAAATCGGAAGCGCGGCTGGGCCATGGGCTCGGACGAGGAGGCCGTTCTCGAACTCGTCCGATCGTCCGTCTGAGAGACCATTCCCGAGGTCGTTCGATTTTCCGTCTGAGCCTCCGCGGGCGCGCTTTTCCTGTAGTCGAGGTTGCGGTTTTGCAGTCCTACGAGCCGCATGTTGGTGTCGTAGTAGGGCGTCTGCAGCCAATGGGTGCCGTGGCGGTCGGTCCACGAGGTGAGGCGGCACCAGGCGACGACCCTTGGGTCCAGCCGTCGCTCCTGGAAGAGAAACTGGCGGGCGGGGTCGCTGAGCCACGGATGCTCGAAGAAGCGGGCGTAGCGGGCCGCGTCGAAGGGTTTGTAAGCTTCCTCCCTGGGCCGTGGGCGCGAGAGGGGCAGCGGGTTGATCCTCACGCCTCCGTCCAGCCATCGGCAGGCCTCGGGGAAGGACATCCCCAGCCGCCGCATCACGAGGTCGATCGGGCCTCCCCGCGCTCCGCAGGAGAAGCAACGGAAGGTGTTGCTGCGCGCGTGGAACGTCAGGCTCGGGCGATGGTCGTCGTGGAAGGGGCAGAGGCTCTTGTGGCGCTCGACGTGGAGCCCCACCCGCTCCGCCACCTGCTCTATGGGCAGGTCGCGGAGCCGCTGGAGGGTCAGTTGGTCGAGCATGGGCGGCGGTTTTTGCGTGAGGCGGGCATGCCCGTCAGATACTCCTGCGTTTTGGTGTAAAGCCCCGTCTGGGCCGAGTAGGTGACGAAGCGGCGCGTTTTCCAAACACGAAGTTGGCGATTCGTGCCGTCTTTGTCCTTGCCCACGCTCAAGCGCAGGGCTTCCAGCTGCTGCTCGCTGAAGGTCTCGGGCAAGTCCTCCAGCATATTCTTCACGCCGCCCTGTCGCTCCTGCTCCGTGGGCATTCCGCCCTGTCCGAACATGTCGCCGAAGACTTTCACTTTGGACCACAGGTCGTAGTAGCAAAACCACTCCACCATCTCGCCGATAGACTTCGTCCAGGACTGGTCGTTGAGCACCCATAGTACGGCCCCCTTCTTCCAGGCCGAGAAGATGCTGCGGTGGGAGAGGTCCCAGAGCATGTCGTCGTCGGTCATGTCGCCCAACTTGGCCATGTCCTCGGCCAGCTGGTCGGCCAACTTGTTGAGCGGTCGGATCGTGAAGGACCCCTTGCAGTTGGTCAGCCTGAGCAGGCAGGCGTCGAGCTTCGTGAGAAACTGATCCTTGGCGCGGGATGCGTCCGCTGCGCTCGCCCCGCTCCTTGTAGGCGAAGGGAATGCGTCCGAAGAATCCGTTGGTCAGGTCCTTCTTGTAGAACTGGCGTGCCACCTCGGGCGTCGAGGTGAAGGTGATGTTGACGCGTAGCACGGGGTTGCCCGTCACGCCCTCTGCCGTGGCACGCAGCGCTCCCGCCCGCTGCTGGTCGTAGATGTTGCGCACCATTTGGCTCACCTGTCTGTGGCCTCCGAACATGCGGTCGGCCATCTCCACCTCGGGCAGGTTGACAAACTGCGTGCGCCCGCCCAGTTTCTCCAGCGCCATGGAGTTTTGGATGAAGGCCGCGTTGGTCATGTCGGCCGGCGGATACCAGAAGGCTACGTCGGGGCGCTCGGGCTTCTCCTTGTTGGCCCCCTTGGTCTTCATCTGTCGTTGCCAATCGACGAGCTTCTGAAACTCCGTCTCATCGTGCTGGCGAAAGCTGCGCATCACGGCCTCTACGAGACGTGTGAATTGTGCCTTGCCGATGCCCGAGGGGCCTATCAGGTGGCCCATCTGCCCACAAGGCTCATAGAAGTGGTTGTCAGAGTACTTGAACCTAACGCCAGTTATCAGCGAGGCCATGACGGGAAGGATCATCGCGGCAATAGGTTCGCGCATCTCTGCTGACGTCTGCGACAGGGCCAAAGTGAGCGTATGCGTCCCCTTGCCCAGTTTGGGCATCTTGGGGGCCGTGGGGCTGAAAATGTTATAACTCATTGATTCTTAATATTTTTTTGTTGTTCTATTCTTGTTGCTTCTTTCTCGTTGTTTCAGTGTTTCAATGTTTCAGTGGAAAAAACGAGGGGGGCTGTTTTTCGCGCCTCTCTTTTCTTTCTCTTATATCTTATTGATTATTAATTAGTTATATAGATATATATAGAGAGTGAGAGAGGATAGGGGTGTCATTTTTTGCATTGAAACATTGAAACATTGAAGCGCTGCGAAGCCCATGTTTTCTCTTGGCGATACGCATGGACCTTGGCAGGCGGAGGGGGAGAGAGGTTGCCTCAGGGGCTTCCGGCCGCCCTCCGTTTGTCTGGGGCTTACTCCTCCCCGAAGTCCTCCTCCTTTCCAAGGCCTCTGCCCGAGGCGAAGACACTCTTTCCTCCGAAGTCCTCCTCCTCTCCAAGGCCTCTGTCCGTGGCGAAGAGCTCGCTGAGGTCGAAGCCTTCAACCTCCGCCAGGGCCATTGCCGCCTCGTGCTTGCCCGCTACCATCAGTAGCTCGCAGGTCGTATTGACGGCATAGTCGCCAAGTTTCCCGGCCCCGATGCCCTTCGTCCGTTTGAAGGTCGGATAGACCGTGCCGTCGGCTCTGCGCTTGACGTTGATCCATTGGCCCATGTAGATGCTTGGGTTGCGGCGCTCGGCTTTTCTCTGCTCCGTGTCATTCTCCACGAAGGTGAAGTGGTCCTCGCCGTCGCGGGTAATCATCCCGTCGAGATACTCGCCCAGCTCCATGCGCCCCTGCTCCTGCGTGACCAGTTTCAGGTCCACGTCCAGCTCCGTGTTGGGGTAGAGGCCCGTCCACGCCCTTCCAGCGCCTGCGCTTTCCGTGCCAGCCTGGCCCGTCCATGCCCTGCCCGAGCGGTGGCGGCGGGCCCGTGCGAAGGGCGTCTGTCCGTTGAAGAGGTCGTTGATGATGTCATTCATGAGCCGAGGCTCCTGAGTCCGTACCGTCTGCTGCTTGACGCGCAGAATTCTTTTTTGTCTCATGTTTTAAATGAAATAAGAAAACACCTCTCTGGTACGAATGGCAGTCGGAGAGGTATCCGTGCCACCTGCTTTAGTACCATCATTCCCCGCCCCCTGCTTTCGAACGCAAGAGGGTGGGTAGTCGCGGGAGATCCCGAACGACGAGTGCAAAATTACGGCCTTTCTTTGGAGGGGCATTAGGTGCATAATATTTTACATGAATTATTCACCCGTATTTATTCACCCAAAACACACGCAACGTATTGTCTGTGTTAGGGTTTCGTTGTATGTAAAAAAACGCAGGTGAATAATTCAACTGAGAATTATCCACCTGCAGGAAACAGTATAAATAACAATCCGCTCGCTAAAAGGGGAATAGCGAACGGATGGGAAACTATGCGAATGCGGATCTTACATCCGTCATGATGCTTGGGTCGTACTTCTTTAGCTTCAGCCAAGTGGTCAGTTTGTTGCTAAAAGAATTTTCTTGCACCTCGCTTTTGAGCCCACATTCGTTGGTAAGAAATCTAAACACACTTCCACCCGACAGAGCCTCTTTGGCAAGAATACCCCTCTCGCTCCACAAAACGAGAAAACAGGTGATCACCTGATTGAGAAAACTCTTGAACACGCAGGTCAGTCGCCTCGTCATCGCCTTTTTTTTACGCAAAAAGTCCATAAACCTTTGCTTCTCGCGCAGGAAGGTCTCTTGATTGGGAAAAGCATCCTGAAAAGCCTTTCGCCGACGCCCCCGATTCTTTCTTTTCGGCTTGGCAATATGCGTTCCTGCCTCCCCCATAGGACGGCTCTGAGAGCATGGCGGGTTGGCGTTCGCGAGGTCCTCGATCTGGTTACCAACGACATTCTGAAAAGGGGTGGAGAGCTTTAGACCTCTAGTCCGAGACTTCATGATCCCCTCTTCTGTAAGCAAACAGACGATCTTGTTTATCAGCTCGCTGCGCCTGTTTTCCAACGACCGCATCTCCCGATAGCTCATCTTCGGCGGGAAGGAGCAGTCGCTGAGCGCATGATTGATCCTGCTGATCTCCAAAATCATAGGTTCGATTTCTTTGCCCAGCAAATAGAGCCGCACCCGCAGCGTATCACGAAACTCCAAATTGCTTTCCGAGTCTGATCGGAAAAAAAAGGAACTCTCATTAGCAGTCCAAACGTCTTGGAAAGGTATTTCCTGCGTATCCTCAGAGAATCTCGAGAGCGCCAGAGAGCAAGACTTCTCTATCTGTAGGCGAAGCCCCCTGGTGATGAATACCCCAACTGCTGCTTGCCGCCGCTCCTCAGTAAATCCATTTGGGAAGTACAGATTTTCCAAGGCGGATTTGAGCTGGCCAGCATCTCCAATCCACTCGCACATCTGCTGGATCCTGTCTGTAAAGCTGCTTGATTGTTTAGGATTATTACCCTGATTGTCTCGGTCTGTGTCCGCACGACCCAAGTCTTCCGAAGCGCTCTTTGTGTGTGGGCCCCCGCTCTCTGCAAACTGGCCTGTTGCTTCTGTCTGACTAATGACTTTTTTCTTCTCTTTTTTTGTCATTTGGTCTTATTTCTTTATTTTTACTTCGCCCCACTATGGAGCGATACCAAGAGCCAAAGGTACAAACTTTAGCTGAGGGCCGCAAGAATAATAAAGGTAAAATAGTGGTTAAAAACAGTTAATGCGGTGAGTGTGAGGTTCTTAAAGTGGCCCTTGTGTATTTATGTGTTCGCTTCGTTTCTTTATTTTTTTATATCTGTTTAACAGTACATTTAGGGGATAGTAACTATTCAGCAATAGTGTAGGCATGCAGCATCCTACCATCCTATAACGAC
>ENA-ORRQ01002843-ORRQ01002843.1-human-gut-metagenome-genome-assembly--contig:-NODE-2843-length-10819-cov-2.896786_pt1 | contig 10819 bp, 10 predicted proteins | sample MGYA00242177_ERZ509138 | MGnify/ENA primary metagenome ERZ509138 (study PRJEB26280, sample SAMEA2338628) | human gut metagenome | biome: human gut; feature: human-associated habitat; material: faeces...
CACCGTTTCCGCCGGGAATATGCAGTTCCTGAATCGTGCCCGGACACGGCGCAAAATTTTTATCCGGATTTTCGGCATTAATACGCACTTCCATCGCATGACCCGTCAGATGAATATCACTCTGGCGCAGTCCGAGTTTCTCTCCTGCAGCAATGCGAATCTGCTCTTTTACCAGATCAATGCCTGTGACAAGCTCTGTCACCCCATGCTCCACCTGAATTCTGGTGTTGATTTCCATAAAATAGAACTGTCTGTGGCTGTCTAAAAGAAATTCCACCGTCCCGGCATTGCGGTATCCGACCGCCTTTGCCGCACGCACTGCCATTTCGCCCATCTGCTGACGTAAAGCATCATCTAATGCTGTACACGGGGATTCTTCAATCATTTTCTGATGTCTGCGTTGTACTGAGCAGTCGCGTTCACCCAAATGAATCGTATTACCCTCATTATCCGCCAGTATCTGAAACTCAATATGTTTTGGATGTTCAATATATTTTTCAATATACATGGAATTGTCGCCAAAACCATTTTCGGCTTCACGCTGTGCATTTTGAAAATTTTTCTCAAATTCTTCGCTGTTTCGCACCACACGCATGCCTTTTCCACCACCGCCAAGTGCCGCTTTTATCATGACCGGATAACCGATTTCATCTGCAAATTTCCTGCCTGCTTCCGCCGTAAAAATGGGTTCTTTCGTACCCGGAATGACTGGAACACCCGCCCGCACCATTGCATTTCTGGCTTCCGATTTATTTCCGGTTTCTTCGATTGTCCTTGCAGACGGACCGATAAATGCAATGTTACATTTTTCACAAAGTGCAGCAAATTTGCTGTTTTCAGATAAAAACCCAAAACCCGGATGAATGGCATCAGCCCCCGATGCAATCGTTGCGCTTAAAATGCGTTCCATATTCAGATAACTGTCCTTTGCTTCTGCCTTTCCGATACAAATGCTTTCATCGGCAAGCTGGGTATGCAGTGCATCGGCATCCGCCTGTGAATACACGGCAACCGTTTTGATGCCCATTTCACGGCATGCCCGGATAATGCGCACCGCAATCTCCCCTCTGTTTGCAATCAATAACTTCTGAAACATTTCTTCTTTCCTTTCCGCAGACATTTTTACATGTTTAGCCAATCATAAAGGTCAATTCCGCGGTAAGTGCAGTTTCTCCATCTACGCTTGCCGTCACTTTTCCGATTCCGACAGGACCTTTGCTTTTAATAATTTCACATTCCATTTTCAGCTTGTCGCCCGGCACAACCTTTCTTTTAAAACGTGCGTTATTTACTGCGCCAAAGTATGCTGTCTTTCCTTTATTCTTTTCCAGTGACAGAATTGCCACCGCTCCGACCTGTGCGCAGGCTTCTATCTGTAAGACACCGGGCATCACCGGTTCTCCCGGAAAATGTCCCGCAAAATACGGTTCATCGTATGTCACACACTTATATCCGACTGCCCGCTGTCCCGGCTCACACTCCGTCACCGTATCCACCAGCAGAAACGGATGTCTGTGTGGAATAATCTCCATAATTTCCTTTGTTGTAAGCATATTTTTCTCCATTCCACAGATGATTTCTCATCTACTATTCGGGTTGTTTGCTTTCACCCGGAAGCAAACAACCATGTGAAAATGCTTTAATTTATGGCATTTTCACATTCCACAGATGATTTCTCAAGGCATCTTTGTGATGTCTGCATCACAAAGTGCCGTGTGAAAATGCTTTGATTTATGGCATTTTCACACTCCTACAATAAACAGCGGCTGTCCAAACTCGACCATTTCACCGTTTTCAACCAGCACTTCTTTGACAATTCCGTCACACTCGCTTTCAATTTCATTCATCAGCTTCATTGCTTCGATAACACCGAGTGTCTGTCCTTTTTTTACGGTATCGCCCACTGTAACAAATGGTTCGTCTTCCGGGGACGGCGCACTGTAGAAAATGCCGACCAGCGGCGAAGCAACAACTGTACCCTCTGCCTGCTTTTCATTTTTTTGCGTATCGGTCTGATATTCACCGCCCGCCGCCGTAAAGCTGTATCCGTCCATGGCTGCCGGATTTCCTGTCGTCATGCTCTGCGTTCTTTCCTCGGAAACACCGGACCGGTTTCCTGCCTGTGATGCCTGCATACAGCCGGACTGTATACCCGGCTCGCCTGTCTGCTGTACCGGGTTGAATTCTTTTACGCGTTCTGCGGTAAGCGTAAGCTTCGTTTCTCCTTCTTCCAGTGAAAAACCTGTCAGCGCGCTTTTCGACACGGCATCTATCAGTTTTAAAATCTGCTCTAATTCCATAACTGCCTCATTTCTTTTATGAAAACTTTTTCACAAGAAGCGTTGCATTGTGTCCGCCAAATCCAAGGGAATTGGACAGCACCGTCTTCACCTCTGTTTCAATGCCTTTTCCTTTAATATACTGCAAATCCATTTCGTCTTCTGTTTCCGTAAGCCCCACATTCGGATGCAGATACCCATCTGTTACCGACTTGATACAGGCAATCAGCTCTACCGCACCTGCCGCACCCAGAAGGTGTCCGACCATGGATTTGGTGGAGCTGACCGGTACATTTTCTGCCGCTTCGCCAAATGCCAGCTTAATTGCCCTCGTTTCAAACAAATCGTTGTGATGTGTACCGGTTCCGTGTGCATTGATATAATCCACTTCCTGCGGTAATACGCCTGCTTCCTGCATGGCATTTGTCATGGCACGTGCCGCGCCGCTTCCGTCTTCCGCCGGAGAGGTGATATGATACGCATCACTTGAACAGCCGTATCCGGCAATTTCCGCATATATATGCGCGCCGCGCTTCTTGGCATGTTCTAAGGATTCCAGTACCAGAACACCCGCACCTTCTCCCATAACAAATCCGTTTCTGTTCTTATCAAACGGCAGGGATGCCCTAAGCGGGTCTGTGCTTGTAGAAAGTGCCGTAAGTGCCGTAAATCCTCCGATTCCAATCGGTGTAATACTGCTTTCCGTACCACCGCAGACCATAACATCTGCATCACCGCACTGGATAGAGCGGTATGCCTCCCCGATAGAATTTGTTCCTGTCGCACAGGCTGTTACCACATTGATGTTTTTTCCTTTTAATCCGTATGCAATGGATACATTTCCTGCCGCCATATTGGTAATCATAAGCGGAACTAACAGTGGATTAATCCTTCCCGGTCCACGCTCCAGCAGCTTTTTATGCTCACGCTCCATGGCATCTAAGCTGCCGATTCCGGAACCGATAGACGTTCCAACGCGGTATGCGTCTTCTTTTTCCATATCCAGTCCGGCATCTTTAATTGCCTGTCCTGCCGCCGCTACCGCATACTGACTGAACAATTCCATACGTTTTGCCTGTTTAAAATCCATATATGCCTGTGCATCAAAGCCTTTTACTTCTGCTGCAAGCTTTACCTTAAAATCCGTTGTATCAAATTTTGTAATTGCACCGATACCGACTTTTTGTGCTTTTACGTTTTCCCAGAATTCCTCTACGGTCAAACCAATCGGTGTAATTGCACCCATTCCTGTCACAACTACTCTGCTTTTCTGCATTTCTTCCTCCAATCTGCTCATCTGCCCCTCAAAACTGCTTTACCTTCGTTTAGAAACAATATCGTCTATACCATGCCGCCGTTGACTGACAGCACCTGTCCGGTAATATACGATGCCTTATCCGAAGCCAGAAATACCGCCGCCTGTGCTATATCCTGCGCCGTTCCCATGCGTTTTAAAGGAATTGATGACTGTACACTTTCCTTTACACTGTCAGAAAGCACAGCTGTCATATCTGTGTCAATATAACCCGGTGCAATCGCGTTGACTGTAATCTGTCTGGATGCCAGTTCTTTTGCCGCAGATTTTGTAAGCCCGATAACACCGGCTTTGGATGCCGCGTAATTTGCCTGTCCTGCATTTCCTGTCAGACCGACAACCGATGCCAGATTGATAATCCTGCCGCTTCTCTGCTTTATCATATATTTTGCCGCATGGCGGATACAGTGAAATGTTCCTCCAAGATTGACTGCAAGCACCTGTTCAAAATCCTGTTCTGACATTCTAAGAAGCAGTCCGTCCTTTGTTATTCCTGCATTATTTACTAAAATGTCGATTTTTTCATATTTTTGTACGATATATTTTATCATTTCCTCGACCGCTGCGAAGTCTGATACATCACACTGATATTTTTCTGCACTGCCGCCATCCTTTAAGATACTGTCTACCGTGTCCTGTGCCGCCTGTGCATTTCCTGCATAATTTACAATCACAGTTGCACCTTCTTTGGCAAGGCTTTTGGCAATCGCACTGCCGATTCCCCTGCCTGCGCCCGTTACCAGCGCAATTTGTCCGTTCATTTCCTGCATGATGCCCTCCTGACTATTCTGTGATAAGCTGTGATAAATCTTCTTCCTTTTCAATATTGATACAGGTGATTCCTTCACACTGCATTTCCTTTGCCGTCTTTTTTACAAATCCGGTTAGTGTTCTTCCCGGTCCGATTTCTATAAATGTGTCAAAGCCGTCCGTGATTAACTTACGTAACGTCTGTTCAAAGCGTACCGGTGAATAAACCTGCTTTCTTAACAGTTCCGGAATTTCTTTGCTGTCCGTTACATATTCCGCCGTCAGATTGGCAATATAAGGTATCCTGATTTTGTTAAATGAAATCTTTTCGAGTTCTTTTTGAAGCTGTTCTCCCGCTCCGTAAAGCAACGGGGAATGAAACGGTCCGCTGACCCTTAACGGCACCACTCTTTTTGCGCCTGCCTGCTTTAAAACTTCTGCCGCCCGTTCCACTTCGCCTTTTTCGCCGGAAATGACAATCTGCCCCGGACAATTATAATTGGCAATGCCGATTTTTGCAGTGTCCAGTGATGTTTTTAATACTTCTTCCGTCTGTTTGGCACTAAGTCCCAACACTGCCGCCATACTGCCCTGACCTTCCGGTACTGCCTGTTCCATATAAATGCCGCGTCTGCGGATTACGTAACAGCCGTCCTTAAAAGACAAAGCTCCTGCTGCCGTCAGTGCCGCATATTCTCCCAGTGAAAGTCCTGCCGCCGCTTCGTACGGAATCCCTTTTTCCTGTAAAACGTTCAGTATCGCACATTCTGTTGTATACATGGCAATCTGCGTGTATTCGGTCTGATTTAAAGCTTCATTTTCTTCAAAACAAAGTGACGCAACATCAATGCCTGTCACTTCCTGTGCCGTTTTAAAATATTGTCTGACAGCATCATATTTTTCATAAAAAGAACGTCCCATTCCGACATTCTGTGCGCCCTGTCCCGGAAAGAGAAATGCTGTTTTACGCATGTTCTGCCTCATTTCCGCACGAATCTTCCGCAAAGATACTGCATTTTTTTATCGTTTCTTTTGCTTCCTGCACAATTTCCTGAATAATTTCTGCACAGGTCTGTTCTTTTTTTATCATGCCTGCAATCTGACCAGCCATGACCGTTCCCATGGCAACATCACCGTCTACAACAGCTTTGCGCAGTGCACCCAGTGTCAGGTGTTCCAATTCTTCAAAGGATACATTGTTTTTTTCCATTTCAAGATACTGGCGTGTCATTGTATTTCTAAGGGAGCGCACCGGATGTCCCGTGCTTCTTCCCGTAACAACGGAATCAATATCCTTTGCGCCAATCACACGGTCTTTGTACGCCTGACTGACGGTGGATTCCTTTGCAACGATAAAACGCGTTCCTAGCTGTACCGCTTCCGCACCCAGCATCAATGCCGCTGCCATGCCTCTGCCGTCACCAATGCCGCCTGCACCGATAACCGGAACCGATACCGCATCGACAACCTGTGGGAGCAGGGACATTGTTGTCTGCTCACCGATATGACCGCCGGACTCCATGCCCTCTGCAACAATCGCATCTGCGCCCGCACGTTCCATCATTCTTGCCATTGCAACAGAAGCAACCACAGGAATCACACGAATTCCCGCTTCTTTCCACTGTTTCATGTATTTTGCAGGATTACCGGCTCCTGTCGTTACGGCTTTTACACCTTCTTCGGCTACAACCTGTGCCACTTCGTCTACATGCTCACTTAACAGCATAACATTCACGCCGATTGGCTTATCTGTAATCTCTTTTGCCCTGCGGATTTCACTCCGTACCCATTCTGCCGGTGCATTTGCCGCCCCGATAAATCCGATGCCGCCCGCTTTTGAAACATTTGCCGCAAGCGCCGCATTTGCGACCCATGCCATACCACCCTGAATGACCGGGTATTCAATTTCAAGCAGTTTTGTAATTCTTGTCTGCATATTTTCTCATCTCCGAACATCTTTATAAACGTTGTCTGCCTTTTTACCTCACTGCTTTTTAAGCTTCTACACCGTGATTTTTTAAATAATCACAGACATCCTGTACCGTTAATAACTTTTCAAGTTCTTCTGACGGAATTTCTACGGAATATTCGTCTTCCAGTGCCATTACCAGTTCAAATAAATCCAGTGAATCTGCATTTAAGTCTTCCTTGAAGCGTGATTCCGGCTTTACATCCTCTGCGTTTACATTTAACTGTCCTGCGATAATTTCTTTCATTTTTTCTAACATCTTTTTAATCTCCATTCTACTACAATATATTTTTGATATTCTCTTGTAATCTACGCATATTCTGCCTGTCATTTGTGCCATTCCAGCAATGCACTGCCCCAGCTTAATCCGCCGCCAAAGCCGGACAGGATCAACACATCGCCCGGTATCAGGCGGTTTTGTCTGTTTAATTCGTCTAAAAGAACCGGTATGCTTGCCGCTGAAGTATTTCCGTGGGTTTCCAGATTCATCGGAAATTTTTCAACCGGTACATCCAGCCGCTTTGCAATACTTTCAATCATTCTTGCATTTGCCTGATGTAAAATAAAATATTTTACCTGTTCCTTTGCCGTTTCCGATTCTTCTAGCACTTCTTTAACAGACTCCGGTACTTTCCGAACTGCAAAAGAGAAAATTTCCCGTCCGTTCATATGCACCGCATTTTCTTTTCCCAGTGTCAAAGCCTGTGCACTACCGCTGTCGCTATGCAGTCTGAAAATGCTTTTTCCGCTGCTGTCTTCACCTAAAACAACCGCACCTGCGCCGTCACCAAACAGCACACAGACACTTCTGTCTTTCCAGTCCACCACCTGCGACATCACTTCCGCACCGATAACCAGTACCTTTTTGTACATGCCCGCTTTAATATAGGCATCTGCCACACTCATTGCATACAAAAATCCTGTACAGGCGGCGCTTAAATCAAAACATGCCGCGCGCTCTGCCCCAATCTCCTGTTGGACAAGATTTGCCGTACTCGGAAATATGTAATCAGGCGTTGAAGTCGCAACGATAATGGCTTCTATCTGCTCTGCCGCTATCCCGGCATCTGCTATCGCCTTTTTCGCGGCTTGTGCCGCAAGCGCTGATGCAGTCTGACCTTCCTGTGCGATATGACGGCTTCGGATTCCGGTTCTGGTGCGAATCCACTCATCACTGGTATCCAAAAATGTTGAAAGTTCTGCATTGTCAAGCACCCTTGACGGAACAGCACTTCCCGTTCCTATTATTTTCGTATTCATATCTGCCTCTGTGCCGCGTTTTCTTTTTCCCGGAAAATGTCCCGCAGCTTTGACATTTTCCTTCTTTAAAATTCTGTTTCGTTTCTTCAGATTTTAGTTTTGAATGTCTTACTTTTTGATAATCAAAATATTAATCTAAAAATTTAAGAGTCAAACGAAATCCGTAAAAGCTTTTTGTTTGACTCTCAAACTAGTTGTTACTATACAGGAAAACTTTTCCTTTGTCAATAGTATTTTGATATTCAAATTATTTTTTAGAAATTAAAATCAATTTTAATTCCCTTTAAGTCTTCTGCCAGCAGATTATTATCCTCAAGAATATTGCGGATATTCTGTTGTGCAGCTTCGACATTGTTTGTTGTCTTGCGCTGGAGGGATAAATCCTGCTCGGCACTGTCTGCCTCCGCCTGACCCTTGATGAGTTCTTCCTGCTCTTTCCTCTCCTGCTTTGCCTCATCAATGCGCTCCTGCTGTTCGTCACGCTTCTCTTTCTGCTCCTCGGCTTTCTTCTGCGCTTCTTCCTGCTCTTTGTCGATATGCTCTTTTCCGTCCTGAATGAGCAGCCCCATGATTTCTTTGTTGGAAGCTTCCAAAATATCATCTGCTGCACTGCCTGCTTTTAACATATCCTGTGACTTTGCCTGATCGGTCTTTGCCTTTGCGATTGTATCTGTCAGCTCAATCAGCTTATCCTTCGCATTGGAAGCAGTTACTTTCATTGAACCGGCAATCTGGTTTAACCGGAGTGCCTTTTCCTGATATTCTGTACGCGGAAGATTCTGCAATTCCTTTAACCGGTCAACGTCTTCCTTTGTAAAGCTTTCATCATGTGAGCCGTTCTTATAATTCTGGAATTTTTCGAGTAATTCCAAATCCTTCTGCTCCTGTGAATCATCAGCTACACCGTATTGCTCCTGAAGCTCCTTTTTGCCCTTTTCAAAGGTTTTCTCATGCTCTTTGGCTTCCTGCATCTGCTCTACATAGTCTGCTTTCTGCTGTTCCATATCTTTTATGCTCTGGGAAGCCAATTCATCCCTGCCCCACGCATCTGTAATCAGTTTCATTGCCTGACGTCTTGCGGTCTGCTTTTTCTGCTCAATCTGATTTCCCTGTCCGAGCATTAAATCGCCAGCAAATACAGTGCTTCTCGTCTTGGTATCCTGTGTTTTGTTTCGTCCCGCTGTTGTACCGCTCATCTGGATTCCGGTATTGTCCTGATTCATCTTAATCGTTATAGACATTTTTCAACTCCTTTTACTTTCCCCTTAGCTTTTGTTTAAATGTTAAATACTGATATCGACACTCACACCTGCAAAAACCGCTGTTTTTCCTGCCGTCTTTACCGTGCCTGTATGACCGCTGTTACCGCTGTCTGCAATCACCGTGACTGTTCCGGCTTTTGTTTTTTCCGGCTGTGCTTCTGCCGTGCTTTCGGTATCCGTACTGTCTGCCGCGTTCTGCTTTGGTGCTTCAAGTACGGTTCCGTTTGCCGCGATTGCCTGACGGATTGTTTCTAACGGGTCTTCATCGTCTGTCGTTACCTCTCCCTTTGTCCTGCTGTTATCCTCTGAGGATATGGTATCGGTGCTGTTATCGGTCTTTTTGGACTTTGTATCTTCATCTTCATCCGGCAGAATTGCATACTGGGCTGATTCCACAAATTCCTGATGTTCTTCCTGTATGCCCATTACTTCCCGCAGCAGCTTTTTTAACATTGCACATTTCTGGTCTTTTGGAATATAAGGACTGGAGGCAATGCTTTTGCAAGAAGACAAAAACTCGCCCATTTTGGCTGTCTTAACACGTTCCACTTCTTCCTTTGAGCGGCAGTTTCTAAGCTGCCTTTTATAGTTTTCGCGCTCTCTTTGTTCTTCCTCGTAATCCTTTAAAGCCTGCGGATTATGCTTTTTTAAATATTCGATTTCCTCAGCGTTTAATCTGCTGCCCGAAGCCAGCTTAATGTCGATTGCCGCCGGTTTCTGACCTTCACGGATATCGTCTGCCTGCGACTGATACATCTGCAATTCACGCTGTTCAGAGGTCAGCTCGCTTGTCTTTCCGGCATTGATGTCATTTTTCTTTTTCTGCCACTGGTTCTGCATTGCCGACAGTGCCACCATGCTTTGAATTGTCCCTGTTCCCATATGCCGCTCCTAACCGCAGAAGTCGATGTTCTGTCCAACCTTCTTTTCGGCTTCCGTAAGAACCGTATCGCTTTTTGCCAGCTGCATATAATCCTGTATCTTTTGCAGCAATTCTTCCACAGAAGATGCCGTAATCGTCACTGTACCGCTGTCTGTATCCGTCTTATCTGACACATCTGTTTTTTCCGTCTTTTCGCTTCTTGCTTCTTCAAGCTTTTCTTTCTGGTGCTTTTTCTCGGCTTTCTTTTCGGCAGCTTTTTTCTCTGCCTTTTTCTCTGCTGCTTTCTTTTCTATGCGTTCCCGCTGTGCCGCAGAGGATTCTTCCAATACCGCAAAATAAGTTGCCGTTCCGCCGTCATTGACCTGCATACCGAAGCCTTTGACGTTGGCACCGCTGGATTCCAGACTGCTCTTTAACCGTGAAATACCGCTTGCCGCATTTGCAATAATGGCTTCATACTGCTTGCGGTAATTCTCATCTTCTGCCATCCGCTCAATCTTCTCTTCATCAATTAGAACCACCATTTTGTTGGCATTGGCATACTGTCCTGCATTGGCTTTTGCTGTCTCTTTCATATCCTTGGATACCAGAATGAAATCCATCGTGCTAAATTTCTTTTTCAGCTTCTCATAATACTCTTTCGCCTTATCCGAAAGCTTTGGCTCTCCAATTGTTTTTCCGGAGACTTTGCTGCTCTTTTCCGATTCCGTATAACCAGAAACGTTTTCTGCCACCTGATTTACTGCATTTGTGTTCATAAAAATTCCTCCTTGAAAATATCTATAAGCAAATCCTTTTGCTTAAAACAATCTGTTCCATTCTTTATATCGGAAGAATCTCTCATTTTCTTAACCGGTTCCTATAGTGCAAAATAGCCTAAAACAATGGCTCCAAGAATAATCCGGTACCAGCCAAATACTTTAAAATCGTGTTTTTTGATATAGCCCATCAGGAAACGGATGACTACTACAGATACCGCAAATGCTACCACGCAGCCTAAGCCTAAGACACAAAGTTCCTGAGCAGAAAACGCAATGCCAAACTTAATAAGTTTGATCAGGCTCCAGCCAAACATAACCGGCACAGCAAGGAAAAATGTAA
>ENA-ORRQ01002846-ORRQ01002846.1-human-gut-metagenome-genome-assembly--contig:-NODE-2846-length-10813-cov-3.034300_pt1 | contig 10813 bp, 6 predicted proteins | sample MGYA00242177_ERZ509138 | MGnify/ENA primary metagenome ERZ509138 (study PRJEB26280, sample SAMEA2338628) | human gut metagenome | biome: human gut; feature: human-associated habitat; material: faeces...
AAGTTACTAACAATACTTTGTTTATCACCGGATAATATCTGAATGTTTTGAATTCCCAATGCTTTCAGGTTCTGGATGGCGATCCTTGCATCCTCTTTCAGACTGTCGGATAATAGCAGATAACCGGCATACTTGTTTCCTATCGCACAGATAACGATCGTATCTGTGATGGAAAGAAGTTCGGGTGGATATTCTATCTGAAATTTTGAAAGCAAACGCCCATTACCTGCCAAAACCTGAATTCCATTTACGGCAGCTTCCAGTCCGAGACCTGCATACTCCTTACTGTCGGTTACAGAGGAAAGTTCGATATCCCGCTGTCCGGCATAATTCACCACAGCCTTAGCAATGGGGTGTGTACTGCTGCTTTCTACCGAGGCTATCATCCGGATTAATTCTTCTTCGGATACACCGGATTCACAGTTACAAAACTGTACTTCAAACGTACCTTTGGTAAGGGTTCCCGTCTTATCAAACACGACTGTATTAATCTTCGTAACAGCATCCAGATAATTTCCACCTTTAAATAAAATTCCCAACCGGGAAGCTGCCCCGATGCCTCCGAAGTATCCTAACGGAATACTGACCACCAAAGCGCACGGGCATGAAATCACAAGAAAGACCAAAGCCCTGTATAGCCAGTCATTAAAAGTAAATAAGAACTGGGGAGTGATCAAGGAATAAATAAACGGCAATAAAACAATCAGAACCGCCAGCCCTATCACAATCGGAGTATAAACACGGGCAAATTTACGGATAAACAGTTCTGCCGGTGCTTTGCGTTCGGAGGCATTCTGAACAAGTTCCAGAATACGGGCAAGAGCACTTTTATCAAAAGGTCTGATCACCTTGATACGGATTACTTTATCGGTAACAATCATTCCGGCAAGTACTTCCTCACCCATCCGGATACTTCGGGGGACACTCTCGCCTGTCAATGCTGCCGTATTGAAAGCAGCTACCTCATTGAGCATCATTCCATCCAAAGGAACTCTTCCTCCTGTCTTTATTTCAATTGTTTCTCCTACTTTTACGCTTTGAGGATTCTCAATAATGACACGTCCATCTCTGACTACTGCCGCTTCTTCCGGACGGACATCCAGCAGAGCTCCGATATTACGCTTCGCCTTATCAACAGCCTTCTCCTGAAACAGTTCTCCGACGGAGTAAAACAACATCACCGCTACTCCCTCCGGATATTCACCGATATAAAACGCTCCAAGCGTAGCTACAAACATCAGCGTAAACTCACTGAAATAGTCCTTATCCTTCATACTCTCCCAAGCCTCTTTCATAACGGGCAGGCCGACCGGAAGATAAGCCACGACATACCATATCAGAGAGAAATATCCTTCACGGAAGAAAGGTAACTCCAGAGCGTTCATGATGATTCCACTTATCAACAGGATAAATGAAAGTCCCACTTTCCAATATTCAGCGAATATTGATTCTTTCTTTTCAATATGTTTTTCGGGTGCACATTCGTGTGTATGTGCGCAACAACTACAATGTCCCATAATCATTCTTTCTTTTTTATCTGCTGCAAAGGTAGCGAATGATTCGTGCAACAAAGTTGCAAAAGAAGACGCCACAGCCAATCTCCAAATAAATATCGTTCAAGGGATTGGCATATAAAGAAAGTTTCCTATTTTTGTATCTAAACAAAAAAAATGGGCACAGCCCCACATATATAAATGGGAATAAGTAATATAAAACAATTATATAGCGAATGGAAATCGCTTCAGCCTCTTAAGCCTGAGGACCTGAAACGTTGGAATGATAAATTCAAGTTAGAGTTTAATTATAACTCTAACCACTTGGAAGGAAATACACTGACATACGGACAAACAAAACTATTATTAATGTTCGGTGAAACTTCGGGTAATGCCAGCTTGAAAGATTATGAAGAGATGAAAGCTCACAACGTAGGACTGGAAATGATAAAGCAAGAGGCGCAGGACAAAGAACGTCCGCTGACTGAAAGTTTTATTCGCGAGTTGAACCGTACCATCCTTGTGCAGGACTATTGGAAGAACGCCAAAACACCCGACGGACAAGACATCCGTATGCAGATAAAAGTAGGCGAATATAAATCACGCCCCAATTCCGTACTGACCGCAACAGGAGAAGTTTTCAGTTATGCTTCGCCCGAAGAAACTCCGGCATTTATGACGAGCTTGGTAGACTGGTACAACCTGGAAGCAGACAAAGGAATACTGACTCCTGTTGAATTGGCGGCGTTGCTTCATTACCGTTATATCCGCATTCATCCCTTCGAAGATGGCAACGGACGCATTGCCCGTTTATTAGTAAACTTTGTGCTGCACCGTTATGGATATCCGATGATCGTTATTCACTCCGAAGATAAATCCAACTATCTGAACATCCTCCATCAATGTGATGTAGAAGCAGGATTAACCCCTTCAGATGGTGCTAATGCCACTTTGAATGATATATTACCATTCGTCAACTATTTGAGCAGTTGCTTGATACGCAGTCTGACACTCGCAATCAAAGCCGCCAAGGGAGAAAGCATAGAGGAAGAAGGTGATTTCGATAAGAAAATAGCGATGTTACAGCGTAGATACTCAGATAAAGCTATCGAAAAAAGCAGTCGTTCCGTAGAACAGGCAAGAAATGCTTTTTTTGAATTGGCCGTTTATGTGGAGCAAAAGATCAGTGGACTCCAAAAGCTATTTGACAGAACATTTATAACCAACACTCCCACTTGGAACATGGCTAGAAAAATAAATACACCCAATCCTGATGAGCCAATTATCCAGTCACACATTTTATATACTAAGTCAAAAGAGTATGGCTTTGTAGAGGATATCATACGTTTATCCAAGAAATCTCAGGTTGACTACTTTAAGCTAAAATATGATGCAGTAACTTTTCATTTTAATCATTGCCGATATGCAGGCGATAATACTTTTGATTTCCCATTCTGTATTTATATTCAATACTTGTCAGATGGATGTGAAGTAAGCTGTGACATCACATCCGATTCTGTGAAACTGTCTTATAATCCGGATGTTTTGGCTGAAGAAGGCAAAGAATACATGGATACTGCTTGCAACGAACTACTCAAACTACTTGAAGAAAAAATGAATGATAAGTCACCAGAAAACTAAATCAATAACTCATAATCCACCACATCCAGCCAACGGCCAAACTTTAATTTTTCCTTCTCGAAGCAGGATACTTGCTTGAATCCGATTCAGCTATGCCGCCAGCGAAACAGTACAAAAAGCTATCGGCACAACGACGCTCCACAAAATAGTGGTCGTCTATCGTGGCATGGAGATAGTCGTATGTGAAGAAATCCCCGCTTTTCGTTGAGATTTCAGAATAAACACTTATCTTTGCATACACCTTTCTCCCCGTCAGCGTGACGTGAATGTAGGGGAAAGATGTTTTTTATAAATATTGGAATATAAACGTATTACTTCTTCGCACTGAAAGTTGGCTACTTGAATTTAGTGAGAAGTGATGCAACAGATATTCCATGCTGATTGTTATATAGCATCCCTATATATAAAATTGGCATGGATGTCTGTTGTTAATCACTATCACTAAAGGGTCTAGCCAACACCTCAGTCGAATAGTGAAACGACAACAGCGTCCGTGCCTTTCCTTTTTTTTACCCCAACCCCACATCCTTTTTTTAGGGAGAGTGCATGGACGCCCAGTCGTTTTTAGAAGACAATCAAAACAACGAAAGCGATATGGATTTAGAAGAAACACTGGCACTTAAAAGAACCAATCACGAAAAGCTCATCCGGAATATGGATAAAGCTATCAGGAACGAGATGCTCAAATATGAAGAAGCAGAATTCTACATCCGCTTGCAGAGCGAATGTTTCAACCTCTACCCGATAGTCGTTAAAGCATTGGCGCTGCAAATTATGGATAACAAAAAGCGTAGCATCTTCTGCTCCATCGTAAAAGGACACAAGCTAAAACGTCTGGCTGACTTTCACAAGCAAACACCGGAAGAAATAGCAATAGAATTCCGTTCTATCGTATGCGAATTGCGACGCAAGATTAATAACGGAGCGTTTACAGCCAAAGAGTCTGTCAATCTCCGGCTAAAAATGGAACGGGATATATTAGAACATAAAATACGGGATTATGATGAATTATGCCAAAGGTTGCAGTTGAAAAACAAAATATTGCACGACCAACTTGACATGCTTCGGGATAATCAGAAAAGGCATTCGAAGGACGAACAAGAAATAACACATGAAAAAGAACAGGAAATAATACGGAAAACAAGAAAAGCATTGCTGGAAGAATTGCAGCGAAAGATGGAAATACAGATAGAAGAACAAACCAAAAACCTGCATCACGAATCTTTCGTCATGCGCTGTATGCAATGGCTGAAAAATGCCCTTAGGCTTCCAACCGTCTCTCACTAGAGTTAATAAAACACTTTGTTATTGTCACTTGTCACTTTTAAAGGATAAGCTCCTTATTATTAAGGCAGTAATGGTGATAATAGGTGGTGATAATAAGGTGATAATAGAATTTTTTCTGGTTTCTATTATCACCTGCTTTTAATAAAAAACAGGATTAACACGCTGATTAACAACTATAAAACAGACTATTCAGAAGCATTATCCGCATGTGTTAAAAACTCCATTTTCAGCGTGAATATGCGTTGTTTATGCCATATATAACTTAATGTATGCCGCCTGCATTAAGCCATAGCATAGTAACCTTAACAAGCTAACAAGGTTTGACTAATATATTTAGTACGTTTCATGTATTCGTTTCACGTGCGTGGACCGTTCGGTTCACGTACATGAACCCAATAGATCACGTACGTGGACTGATGGACCCATGTACGTGAAATGACTTCTTCTTACTGACGGAATACATTAATCTAACCTACATAATAGCCTAATGAACGGTTCTCCTACTATTAATCCCGGGTGATTATCTTCCCCTTGTACGGATAAATGTTTGTGTATACTATAATAAAAGACAGGAGTTGCCTTAAGCAAACTTAAAGCAACTCCTGTTTTAACTATTTAAAAGTATAACTGATTAAAGTTCCAGTTCTTTCCGATCATTGCGGATAAATTCCAGCAACCGTTCCACCGCCTCTTCTTCGGGTATGTTTTTCTCTACGCAAACTTTACCTTTATAAAGGCTGATTTTTCCGCGTCCGGCACCTACATAGCCGTAGTCGGCATCCGCCATCTCACCGGGACCGTTGACGATACATCCCATGATGCCGATTTTCAAGCCTTTCAGATGTGAGGTAGCCGCCTTGATACGCGCAATTGTCTTTTCCAGATCATAAAGCGTACGACCGCAGCCCGGACAAGAAATATATTCCGTTTTAGAAGTACGGGTGCGTCCTGCCTGCAAGATACCGAAGGCAGTAGCATCTACTACCGCATGACTCAGACTTCCTTGATTGAACAGGAAAATCCCGTCACATAAACCGTCAAAAATCAATGCTCCCATATCAACGGCGGACTTAATCTGCAAATCTTCCGCCTCGTCCTCCGCATAATGCTGGAAGAAAACAACCGGATTCTCCAGACCTTCCGTCATAAGTTGATGCACCAATGCACGGTGCTCGCCCAGGCGATTCGGATGATTGCTCTGAGAAATAACCACAACTTCGGGATGCACCTTAAGACAGGCAATCACTTCATCCGTTTGCGCCATGTAAGGCATAAACAGGAATTTCAGTTCTGCACTGCACTCGCCCATCAACGGCAACTGCGCATGATTGAAAGCAGGCCATGTTCCGGCCTCCCCTTCCCATACATCGGCATCAAGGATATATTCCACTCCTTCTTCCCGCTGTTCGGGCAACGTTCTTCCGGCATAGATATAATCCGGAGTAAACTGCGGATTGACTTCCGTCTTCCCATCCATGCGGTCGGCAATAACGACAGGGAGATGTTCGCCCCCGATATTCCGCACTGCCCGCGTCTTGCGGCGCGAAGGAGAAAGATAATTAAATTCCGGTGCCTCCATACCCGGGATATACGGATGATCCTGCCTCAACAGAACATAATCCACCAGCTTGCGCGCTACGGGAATTTCCGCTTCGGGAGCCTCACTAAGCGACACACGAATCGTATCTCCCAATCCGTCACAAAGCAATGCACCGATGCCCAAGGCAGATTTTATACGTCCGTCTTCTCCGTCTCCGGCCTCCGTCACTCCAAGATGCAGGGGAAATGACATTCCCTCCTGTTCCATCACGGCAACAAGCAAGCGGACGGTCTTCACCATCACCACCGTATTGGAAGCCTTGATCGAAATCACCACATCCGTGAAATGTTCCGCCACACAGATACGCAGGAATTCCATACAGGATTCCACCATCCCTTCGGGAGTGTCTCCGTAGCGGGACATGATACGGTCGGACAGGGAACCGTGATTGACTCCGATGCGGATAGCCGTATGATTCTCCTTACAGATATTCAGAAACGGCACAAAACGGTCGTGAATCTTCTGTATCTCCTGCGCATACTCCTCGTCGGTATATTCCAGTTTCTTAAAAGTACGCGCTGCATCTACATAATTGCCCGGATTGATCCGTACCTTTTCTGCATATTGAGCTGCTACATCGGCCACTTTCGGATTAAAATGCACATCAGCCACCAACGGAACCATATATCCCTGACTTCGTAGCCCGATATTGATATTCATCAGATTTTCCGCTTCCTTGACACCCTGCGTGGTCAGTCGTACATACTCGCCGCCGGCATCGACGATGCGTTTGGCTTGTTCCACACAAGCTTCTGTATCCATAGTGGACGTGTTCGTCATCGACTGGATACGAATAGGATTGGGGCCGCCCAAAGGTACAGCCCCAATATTTACTTCGGATGTTTCTCTTCGAAAGTAATTGAATAAATCCATCTTTTCAATTGACAATTGACAGTTGACAATTGACAATTGAGAATCGAGAATCAACAACAAGCTCAACAAAGCACCCACAGCGCCAGCCCATTGTCAATTGTCAATTGTCAATTGTCAATTAATTAGTTTTATATTCGAACTTCACTTCTTTCAGTTCTTCGTTTGCCTTTACGATTTTCTTTTTCAGTCCTTCTTTGTAAGCAGCAAAAGCCTCAGCCAATGCGGCATCGCTCAATGCAAGCATCTGAATGGCAAGGATAGCCGCATTCATCGCTCCATTGATAGCAACCGTAGCCACAGGAATGCCCGGAGGCATCTGAATGATGGAGTACAGAGCGTCTACACCGTCGAGCACAGAGCCTTTTACAGGTACTCCGATCATTGCCCGCAATTCCGCAGATATAGCCCGCAGGCAGACTAACGCTGATGTCTTTGAGTTCAAATATGCCAAGCTTTTTTGATACCTTATCCAGTTGAATCATCTTCCCCACTCCCTCCATTTTTGCGCCATCTGTATATACACATATATACAGTATATATACACATTTGTCAATATGTAATTTTATTTTGTGTGGGATTTCGGCTCTTTTAAATTTGAACAAGGTATGCTATGATGTTTTGAGTGCATATTTAAACATTTATACATCTTACTATAAAATAAAATGAACAGGAGAAATACTATGCTTGTATATGATTCAACCAGTACATCCAATACGACTTCCGCCTTTGAATGTACTTATACAACTTTTCAGTCCAATCACTCCACAGCCACACCGGAGCATCCGATTCTGGTTTTAGATAATTCTTCTCACCCATGGGAACAGGATTCTGCCGGTATTTTTGCAAATCCATATAAAAAGACCGCCTTTGAATTCCAGCTTGATGACGGAGTGGAACTCAGCAATATTTTACAGATTGACTCCCGTTTTACAAGCCTGATTAAGTGGCTTGGCGAAAACCGCATTAAGGTCAAGCTGACCGGTAAAAACCGCAGTGACGGCTATGCCGTATATAAAATCCGCGAAGTGGCTTTCAGCAACAGTCAGAAACTTTCTTCCGAAGACGGATTTTTACAGTTTATGATTGAGCGTCTGCTGGAAAGTGATGCGATTGCCGAGGAAACCTCCGATGAAGATTTAGATGAATCCGCAGATGATATGAAGCTGACAAGCATCACAAGCATTTCCGACTTTTTAAACTGTGCCGGTAAGACGCTTCCTGAAAATATCCGTCTGTGGGCACGCCGCAACTTAGTCGTTGCACGCTCCAACGAGGTTACGCCGGAAGAAAAACGTCACGCACAGCGTGCTTTATCCATTATGTTAAATATTAAATGGAAAAGCAATTATTTTGAATCCATTGACCCTGTAGAAGCCCGCCGGATTCTTGATGAAGAATTATTTGGCATGGAACGTGTAAAACAGCGGATTATCGAAACCGTGATCCAGATTAACCGTACACACACCCTGCCGGCATACGGCATTTTGCTGGTCGGACCTGCCGGAACCGGTAAATCCCAGATTGCCTATCTGGTTGCCAAAATTTTAAAACTGCCGTGGACAACGCTCGATATGAGTTCCATTAACGATGCCGAACAGCTGACCGGCAGTTCAAGAATTTATTCCAATGCAAAGCCGGGTATTATTATGGAAGCTTTCAATATGGCAGGTGAAAATAATCTTGTCTTTATCATTAACGAGCTGGACAAGGCAACAGCCGGAAACGGCAACGGCAATCCTGCCGATGTGTTACTGACACTGCTGGATAACTTAGGATTTACAGATAACTATATGGAATGTCTGATTCCGACTTCCGGCGTTTATCCGATTGCTACAGCGAATGACAAGGAAAAAATCAGTGCGCCGCTGTTATCCCGTTTTGCCGTTATTGATATTCCGGATTACACAAGGGAAGAAAAGAAGACAATTTTTGTGAAATATTCTCTCCCGAAGGTTTTAAAACGTATCGGTCTGCATGAAAATGAATGTGTTGTTTTGGATGACGGACTGGATGCTGTCCTTGATATTTTTAAAGATACTACCGGTATCCGTGATTTAGAGCAGGCTGCCGAACACCTCGCCGCCCACGCGCTCTACATAATTGAGGCCGAGCATCAGACACAGGTTGTCTATAATGCGGAAATGGTACAGGAGTTGTTCCACTAATCCTCATTTCCCATCTGCCATCATAGCTATATTAGCACATCCGTGTGATTTTTCACACCAGGCTTTATAAAGAGTAAATATCTGACCGTATGAACGAATAACTTCCCCGTGATAAAGGGGACAGCGAAGTTAAGTAACACGTTGAGCTGCCCCCTTTATCACGGGGGTATTCTATTCTTTCTCCCCTTCAGCGCGGATTATGATGATATCGCCCTGTTTTAACAGCGTATCTTTTTGTGGGAGGATTGATAAGTCTTCTCTTAAAATCAAGAAAATGGTCAGCTGCTCCTGTTCTTCCACTTCTTCAATTGATTTCCCTGCATAGCGTTTGTCTACAAATATTTCAGCAATCTGCTTGATGTCCGCGTTTTTGAGATTGGACAGACTGCTTTTGCGCTGATACTGTTCTACAAAACCTGCACTGATAATACCGGTTGGAATTGCAACTGCACCGACTCCCAGATACGCGATACAGATTGCCATCACACGCCCCAGTGTCGTTACCGGATAAATGTCGCCGTAACCGACTGTTAAAAGTGTGGACATACTCCACCAGACACCGCTGAACGCATTGCGAAAAACGTCCGGCTGTGTGTCATGCTCAACACTATACATACACAGACTGCTGGCAAGCATAAGTATCAGTACAATAAATACCGAAGAAATAATCTGGTTGCGTTTTTCATAAAGAACCGTTGTGATGACATTAAACGAGTCATATTTTGCATTTAACCGGAACAGGTGGAAAATTCTTGCCACCCGTAACATTCTGAATATTACAAATCCCGATAAGAAAAATACAGGTACAATGGTCAGTAAATCAATCACTCCATCAAATGAAATCAAAAAACGAAGTTTTGCCTGTCTTCTGCCGATATTGGGATATAAGTACTCTGCCGTCCAGATTCGCAGGACATATTCCACACAGAAAATGCCCAGTGTCACATATTCTATCGCTTTTAATCCCATTGTTATCCGTGACAATTCATCAAACGTCTGTGCAAATGTCACCAGAATATTTAAAACAATCGTAATTGTTATAAATATATCAAATGCCCTGCTGATGCGGTTACTTTTATCACCAATCTGAATAATGTTAAATATCTTTTTCTTTAACGAACAATCTTTATCCAATGACTCTGATTCCTCCATATCTGCGTATTTTTAAAACATGGCACGAATCCGCTCCAAATACGGCTTCCATTGCATTTTTATAATCCAAAACCGCAGCTTCTTTTACAAATGCCTGTATCGTTCCCGCAAAACCGCCGCCATGCACACGGCATACGCCCTTATCCGCAAGCGCCCGTTCACTCACTGCCAGCGCAATGGCAACCGGCTCACTGACCGTATCATGACTGACATATACATTTTGCAGATATTTATAAGACGAATCGCCCGACTCTTTTACCAGTTTTAAAAAACGTTTCCAGTCACCGGCGCGAAGGGCATTAACTTCCTTTACAACCCGTTCATCTTCTGCAAAAAAATGTATGGCGCGCAGTACTGCACGGTCGCCTGATTCTTTGCACAAAACCGGAAGTTCCGCATAAAAATCTTTTTCTTCAACCTCACGCAGTACATTTTTCCCAAAATGTGCTGCAATCTGCTTCATTTCTACGGGAATCTGTGCATATTCGTGTGTCAGTCCTGCATGCGACCCTTTCGTATCCACAATACACAGTGTCAATCCTGCTTTTTCAAAATCCGCATCAATTTTTTCTACCTGCGGTTTTTCTTCATTTTCAAAATCA
>ENA-ORRQ01002852-ORRQ01002852.1-human-gut-metagenome-genome-assembly--contig:-NODE-2852-length-10800-cov-2.331875_pt1 | contig 10800 bp, 10 predicted proteins | sample MGYA00242177_ERZ509138 | MGnify/ENA primary metagenome ERZ509138 (study PRJEB26280, sample SAMEA2338628) | human gut metagenome | biome: human gut; feature: human-associated habitat; material: faeces...
ATGCTTTTTCGATCCGTAATGGGGAGGCATAAACAAATTTTAAACTAATAACTATCTCTAATAGCTGTAATTTAAAATTTGTGGGCAGTGATGGATTCGAACCACCGAAGGCTACGCCAGCTGAGTTACAGTCAGCCCCATTTGGCCACTCTGGTAACTGCCCTTGATTGTAAAAGAACTCTCTCTTTTTGCGGGTACAAATGTATGCTTTTTTCTGTTAACTGCAAAATTTTTGACTCTAAAAATGCGAATAATAAATGAGATTTTTTTTTGAAAGATACTATAATTCTGTGTGTCAGGTTACAAATCGTCTTATTTTTATTTTGTGGTAGGATCGTTTGATTCTTTGCCTGCTTTTATCGTAGGGTAAACCTCCTGGCTTTTTCTCGACAAGCAGTATTTCTACTCAGATGAATTTTTAGAAGAGGCTAATATTGTCAATCTGATTTTCAGACTTTGATAGATAAAAGAAAATCCCCAAAGTTCAATGACCGATCTTTGGAGATTTTCCGATTACTTGTAAGTCAGTTCGATGCTGCGCGTTGTATTGGCCGAATCGTTATATTTGACGATCATTTTTATCGGTTTTTCATAGCCTTCGGTGAGCTTCTGTATGGGGAAAGAAACTGTACCGAAATAGAGTTTATCCCGGGAATCTCCGAAATCATTGTGCCGGAATTCGAAGATGAGGCGGTCGTCTTCGGTGGGGCATTGTAATAAATTTACCATATGTGTTTTGCCTGTACTGGGATTCAGATGGGCAGCAAACATAAACTCAAAGTTCAGGAATCCATGAGCGAACCAGGAATTGACGATCTTTACCGGAGCGTTTCCGACACTGTCCAAAATCGTTTCGTCGTACGGAAGAATGGATTTGGTCAGAATTGTGTCGGCATAGACAATCCGGGCATATAAATTCGTATCCTGTTCTTCCAGAATGTTGAATCGTATCCGTAGACGGGTACTGTCGTTCAGTTTTTCAGGATTGAAGTAATATTCCCGGGGATAGAGCAGATAACCATCGTCTAGCTTGACGGTAAACTTTTCGTCGCCTGATTTACTGACCAGGCCATAACCTTCATAATAGGTTTCATAATCATCCTTGCAACCGGTGAAGGAAAAAACAAGGGGGATCAGGATAAGAACGATCCCCGAAGTTAGATTGAAATGTTTATTTTTCATGTTTTTATTTTTAGTTGTTTTCTGTTATAAAGATGAAAACTAACTAAAAAGGTTGCGTGGCCTGAAAGTTAAAATAATTTTTTTCTCAAAGAAAAAATGAACTCTAATCCACCGTCTTTCCGGTTCTTAGCCGTGATTTGGCCTTTGTGAAACAATACGGCATTTTTTACGATGGAGAGGCCCAGACCCGATCCGCCCGTTTTCCGGCTTCTGCCTTGATTCACCCGGTAGAAACGGTCGAAAATACGTTCCAGGTGTTCTTCTTCGATTCCCCGGCCGGTATCGTAGAATGAAAAATAGTAAAATTCGCTGTCTTCCATATAATTGTCGATACCGATCGTGATATTTTCTCCGGCATAGTTGATCGCATTGTCGATCAGGTTCCTGAAAATGGAATAAAGTAGGGTATGGTTACCTTCGATTTCAACTTTCGGGCCGATATGATTGTGAACGACGATGTGATTGTGTTGTAAGGATACTTCCAGGTCGGTGGTCACTTCGTCGATGGTCGTTCGGATATTGATCGTTTCTTTCTCGAATAGGTCGGAGGCTTCTTCGGTCTTGGTGATCAAAGCCACGTCGCGAATTAATTCGGATAAGCGAAGAATTTGAATATAAGCCCTCTCCAGGAAAAATTTCTGCTTGACAGGTTCCAGGTGTTCCTGTTCGAGAATAGTTTCGATGTAACCGCGGATACTGCTGACCGGAGTTTTTAATTCGTGTGCGATATTATTGGTCATCTCTTGTTTCAGCAGCCTGTTTTTTTCTGCCGAGGTGACGTTGTTCAACGTGATTTCGTAACTGTTGTCGTAGAAAATAAGTAATCTCACAGCGAAATGTTTCCCGTTTTTGGCAATTTTTCCTTGCCAGATCGGAATCGATTTGGCCTGAGGATTGACCGGTGTGTTCTTTTGCAGGAAAAATTCGGCTTCTTTGAATTCAGGTGCCTGGAAAATATGATCTACATCAAAGGTAGGTTCGTCTAAAATAGTGTTTACATATTGGATGAAATGGGTGTTGGCATATATCTTTTTGTGATCTGCCGAGAAAATACAAATACCTTCATCGGAATGGTGAAAGTGGCGTAACAGTTTTTCCCTTTCCTGATTGAGCTGATCTTTGCTCTTTTTCAGCATCTTGTAGTTGTCGACGATCTTATGACCGATTTCTCCCAGTTCGGTATCGGGGAAATCGATTTTGTCGTAATCCGGTTGGCTGTGTTCGGCCGTGATGATAAATTCGTTCAGGCCGGATACGGCTTTCCCGAAACGATCTGCCAGATATAACAAAGAAATCAGGGTAGTAAAAAACAAGAGCAGAATGAAATAAGTGAAGATTTCGTCAGCTTTCAGGATATTCTGTACCTGATCGGTATAAGGTAGAGCTACCCGTACGAAATAGTTGTTGAAAAGGCGGGCATCGTAATAATAATCGATACCGGTAGTCTCCGATTTACGAATATTCGTACCGTTGCTTTGGGTTAATGCTTGTGCTATTTCCGGTCGGGACAAGTGATTTTCTACCGTTTCTTCCTCGTCGATATCGTTGTCGTAAAGCACTTTTCCCTGGCGGTCGATAATGCTTACCCGTAATCCTCGGGGGAGTAAGGGAAGCAAATTATTTAACGAATCCAGCCGTTTATCTGCGATCAGACGGTGACTATCGACATAGTTGGCGATGATTTCTGCATAAGCATTGAGACTGGCTTTGAAGTTCTCTGACTTATACATTTTCTCCCTGTTCTGTTGCACTGCAACGATGATGACTGTAAATATGGTAAATACAATCAGAAAATACAGGAAAATCTTCTTTTTATAAGTAAAGTGCATAAAAAAGTAAAAAGTAAAAGGTTAAAGGTAAAAAGCTAAAAAAAGCTATAAGCTAAAGGCTGAAAGCTGAAAATTGTGGACCAGGAGTTGAAGGCTTTTAGCTTAAAGCCTTTAGCCTTTTCAGCATTCCAGGCAGTAACCGTACCCCGAACGGTTGGCGATATGTTTACCGAAAGCTCCGAGTTTTTTTCTGAGCCGGGTGATGTGGACGTCTACCGTTCTCTCCAATACATAGCCGTCTTCTTGCCAGGCTTTGCCCAGAATATCTTCCCGTGAAAAGACCCGGTTGGGAGCTTTGGCCATCATACTGAGTATTTCGAATTCTTTTTTGGTTAAAAGGATCTGCTGCTCATTGAGGTATACGGTCTTGCTGTTGAGGTCCAGAGTGAGTTCTCCGATTTCGATCGTTTTCTTTTTTTCCGGTAGTGCGATATTACCGGCCCTTTTCAATACTGCTTTTACCCGGGCGGCAACTTCTTTGATCGAGAAGGGTTTGGCGATATAATCGTCTCCGCCGATACTGAATCCGGTCAACATATCGTTTTCGGTATCCTTAGCGGTCAGGAAGATGATCGGGGTATTCATATGCATTTCTTTGCGGACTTTTTCGGCCATTTTGAATCCGGACATACCTTCCATCATGACATCCAGTAGAATTAGTTCATGTTCATCGGTCAGCAGTTTTAAGGCTTCTTCGGCTGAATTTGCGATGTCTACTGCAAAACCTTCACTTTCCAGATTGAATTGAAGGATTTCACATAAATCTTCTTCATCGTCGACTACTAATATTTTATTCCGTTCCATATATTTTGTCATTCAAAATCGTTCATTATTCTTTTCTCATTTTTTAACCTTCACTTCCTGCCAGTAGCAGGTCTTCGTCCGGTTTCGGCCAATGTTTGATATTCTTTCCTTCGATCAGGTAAATAGCGGCTTCTGCAATATTGGTCGCATTATCTCCGATCCGCTCGATGTTATAGGCCATGCTGTTGATGCATAGGGCATCCGTTACTTCTTGTTGCGATAATATCTTATCGAAACATTGTGTCGGGAGATGCTGGCCGATAAAATGATGCAGTTCGTCGACCTGGTCATCCGTCTCGATCGTTTCTTTCGCTAACTGGATATCCTCACATGTAAAAGCAAATATAGCATTTTGTGTCATACTTTCAGTGAGTGAGAGCATCTTTAGTAAATCCTTTTTATAGGTTGTGAACAGACAGTCGTCGACTGCTATTTTTTTCATGAAATGGGAAACATTCAGAATCAGATCTCCGATCCGTTCGAGATAAGCGGTCATATCGTAGTAAGAGATGATCATCCTCAGATTCGTGGCCCGCGGACTGTAAAGCACGATCATATTGATCACTTCGTTGCGGATTTTGACCTCTATACTGTCGATGATCCGTTCGTTATTGTTGATCTCTGTATATATCTCCTCTTTGTGGTTGTCGTCCATTAATTGCTTGGTCAGATTCAGCTGGCGGATGACAATCTTTGCTAATACCTGAAAATCTTCGGTTATCCGGCTGAATACTTTTTCTTTTAAAGTTGGCATAATAGGAATTATTTTTTTTGTTTTTTACATCGGTTTATCCGAATTGTCCGGTCAGATATTCTTCGGTCCGTTTATCCCGGGGATTGGTAAACATAATCCGGGTTTTGTCGTATTCGATCAGTTCGCCGAGATACATAAACATCGAATAGTCTGAAATACGGGCAGCTTGCGACATGTTGTGGGTGACGATGATAATGGTAAATTCTTTTTTCAGCTCGAGTAACAATTCTTCGATCCGGTTGGTGGCGATAGGATCGAGGGCGGAGGTCGGCTCGTCCATCAGTAATACTTCCGGTTTTAAGGCCAGGGCCCGTGCAATGCATAGCCGCTGTTGCTGACCTCCTGATAAGAAAGTGCCTTTCTTGAACAGAGCGTCTTTCACTTCATTCCACAGCCCGACGTTGGTCAGACAAGTCTCTACAATTTCTTCTTTTTCTTTTTTCTTCAGGCGGATGCCATTGAGTTTGTAACCGGCGATCACATTATCGAAAATACTCATAGTGGGAAAAGGATTAGGGCGCTGAAATACCATGCCCGCCATACGCCTGACCTCCATGGGGTTCATCTTTAAAATGTTGCGGTTGTCCATCAGAATTTCTCCGCTGATCCTGATGTCCGGATATAATTCGTGCATGCGGTTGATGGCACGCAATAAGGTACTTTTGCCACATCCCGAGGGCCCCATAATGGCTGTGATCCGATTCTTTTTAATATCGGCATTGACATGATTGACGGCATTTTTCCCGGGAGTATAGGAAATACTGACATTTTTAAATTGTAATATCGGATGATCTATTTGCATGATGTAGTAGGACTGTTATAAATTAAATTTTCCATTTCCGGGCGACATTTTTAGCGATGATGTTCATCACCAGAATCAATAGTAATAGAAATAAAGAACAACTCCAGATCATATCGGCCAGGTTCGGGTCGTTATAAAATTCCCAGATGAGCAAGGGGACTGCACTGGTCGGATCCAGAATATCCCAGTTGATCGCTGTACTACCGAGGGCGGTTAGCATCAGGGGGGCTGTTTCGCCCATCACTCTCGACACGGCTAGTAAAGTACCGGGGAACAGTCCGCCCAAAGCTGAGGGGACCAGGACTTTCAGGATAACACTCGTATAGGAGGCTCCTAGCGCAAGACCGGCTTCTTTGAGGCTTGTCGGGAGAAGTTTCAGGGTCTCTTCTGTCGAGCGTATGATTAAGGGTAACATCATAATAGCCAGAGCGACACTACCTGCCAAAGCGGAATAACTACTCAAAGGAACGACAACCCAGGCATAAGCGATGATACCGATGACGATCGACGGCGTGCCTTGCAGGAGGTCGGTCAGAAAACGGATCACATGAGAAAATAAGGTTTTGGGTTTTTCCGATAAGTAAATTCCACCCATAATACCGGTCGGGATAGCGATAACGGAGGCCAGTACCACCATAAGTAATGTGCCTGTGATTCCATTGGCGATTCCTCCGGGAATGATTTCTCCGTTGATTTTCGCTAACATGGCATCCAGGGTACTGGGGGCTGTCTCGGTGAAGAAATTCAGGTTGATCTGTTTGTATCCTTTCCGGACCACTTCCCAGATGATGACTACTAACGGGACGGCCGTTAAAGCAGAGAACAGGCAAACCAGCCAGAAAAATATCCTGTCCTTGGCTTTGCGCCAGCCTGAATGATAAGATGTAATAGGGCGTTGTATCATGTCAGCTTAATTTTTTCATGATCATCTTACCGATGAAATTGATGATAGCGGTGATGAGGAATAGCAATAGACCGATAGCGATCAGGGAACTGAGTTTCAGGCCGTCGGCTTCTCCGAACTGGTTGGCGATGACACTGGCCATCGTGTTGCCGGTAGAAGTGAAAGACGTAGGCAGGATATTGGTATTGCCGATCAGCATCGTGACTGCCATCGTCTCTCCCAATGCTCTTCCTAAGGCCAGGATATAACTGGCGAATATTCCGGAACCTGCGACCGGGAAAATCACCCGCCGGATCACATCCAGACGTGTACCTCCCAGGCTGTAGGCCCCTTCTTTCAATTCTTTGGGAACCATAGAGATAAACTCGGCACTCAGTGAAGAGGCATAAGGGATGATCATGACGGCTAATACGACCGCTGCGGTGAATATGCCGAACCCCTGTTCCGACAGCTGTAAATCGACCATGAAGGGGCGGAGGGTATAAAATCCCCACAAACCGTATACAATCGAAGGGATACCGGCCAGCAGGTCGATGACCGAACCGATGATCGTGGCTGCCCGGGTACCCCGGAAATATTCGCCGGTGAATAAAGCCACAGGTAAAGAAAACGGAATACAAAATACCAGGGCTAAAAATGAGGTCATAATGGTTCCCGTGATGAATGCCAAGGCGCCATATTGCTCATTACCGGGCCGGGGATCCCATTCTACGGAAGAAATGAAATGAAAGAATCCGAATTTTTCAAAGGCCGGTACTGCCCCGCTTACGAGGGAATAGACCATTCCCCCACAAATCAGCAGAACCAATAAAGAGCAGAGAAATAACAGCCGTTTGAAAATATAATCACGCATATTATTTTAGGATTGGTTGACCGTTATAAGTGATGGTTTTCAGGATTTGTTTGGCATTTTTCACTGTCGAAGCCGGCAGGGGAGAATAATGTACTTTTGTCGTTATATCCTGGGCTTCCGGATTCGTTAACCAATTCAGCAGCTCCACCGTAGCTTGGGCCAGGGGTTCAGGCCGGTTTTTATAGGCTTGTTCCTGATAAAGGAGAATCCAGGTAAAGCAGCTGATCGGATAGGCATCGGCTACCGGCGAGTCGGTGATCATGGTGCGGGTATCGGCCGGCATTTCGATATCTGCGGCAGCAGAGATGCTTTCGGTTGTGGGGGCTACAAAATTTCCGGCCTTGTTTTGCAGTTTGGCTACCGGTATTTTCAAGGCAAAAGCGTATTCCGAACCGATATAACCGATCGCCCCCGGAGTTTGACTGATTGTCCCGGCTACGCCTGGATTTCCCTTGGAGGCAATACCTACCGGCCATTTCAATGCTTTTCCGGTTCCGATATTTTCTGCCCACGGAGCACTGATCTTTGTCAGGTAATCACTGAAGACATAGGTGGTACCACTACCGTCGGAGCGATATACCGGGCTGACCGCTTTGTCGGGAAGGGTAACTCCCGGATTTACTTGTTGAATACGGGGATCGTTCCAACGGGTGATTTTGCCTAGGAAGATGTCGGCGATCATGTCACCTGTCAATTGCAGCTCTTTTACTTCGGGTAGGTTGTAAGCCATGACGACAGCACCCATACAAGTCGGGATATGTACAACCGGGGCCGGCATTTCCGCCATTTCTGCTTCAGACAGATAAGCATCGCTGCCTGCAAAATCTACGATCCGGTCTTTCAGGCTGCGTATACCTCCACCGCTGCCGATTCCGCCGTAGGTCACCGATACCCCGGTAGAATCTTTATAGGTTTTAAAAGCCAGATTGTAATAGGGGAGCGGGAAAGTGGCTCCTGCTGCTGTCAGATCTATATTACTTTTGTGGTCCGAGGTCTTCTTCTTTGAATGGCCACAAGCTGCCAGGCTGAGTGCTAATGCGATAATGATTAACTTGTTCATGTCTTTGACGATTAGTTTTTTACAATGCAATATTAATAAGTGGTTGCTACACCAGTGTTACAATATTATTACGATTTTGTTACAGTATTTCGGATAAAATTCCACTTAACCGGATTGTAATCCGGAACGATGGAAGAGCTTACTGTAAATGTACGGATGACTATTGCCGGGGAGCGAAATTTCTTTTTACTTTGTGGCGATATGTTTTTATTGGTAAGTGAACGAAATGGAAGACAAGAAGAAAGAAAAATTGTTTATGCGGGATTTTTTCCGGAAGGCGGGAAAAGCCATTTATGATTATGAGCTGATCGAACCGGGTGATAGAATATTGGTCGGAGTCTCCGGAGGAAAGGATTCTTTGGCTTTATTGGAAGTATTGGCATTGCGGGCCCGTGATCCGAAACAAAATTATACGGTTGTGGCTGCTCATATTGCTGTGGAAAATGTCGCTTACGAAGTCGACGGTGAGTATGTAAGGCAATTTTGTGAACAGCTGGGAGTAGAGTTTATACATCGTACGATTGCTATTGCCGTAAAAGAAGATTCCGGTAAACCGGTCTGTTTTGTGTGTTCGTGGAATCGCCGGAAGACCTTGTTCGGGATTGCGAAAGAATACGGATGTAATAAATTGGCCTTGGGACACCACCGGGACGATGCCATCGAGAGTCTGCTGATGAGTATGATGTTTAACGGTACGATTGCCAGTATGCCACCGAAGTTGGCTATGTTCGATCGTACGTTTACCCTGATCCGTCCTTTTATCTATCTTACCGATGAAGAAACTACCCGGTATGCTGCCTACCGGAATTTTAAAAAGCAGAAAAAGAATTGTCCTCATGAACGAGCGACGAACCGTCATGCCGTAGCTGAAATTATCCGACAGATGGAAGCTTTATCTCCCCACGTAAAAGGCAATCTCTTTGCGGCGATGAAAAATATCCAATCCGAATACTTACCCTAAGAAAGAGAAAAAGTATAAGATAAAAAAGAGAAAAATCCACCTTTTACCTTATACTTTATACCTTTTATCTTTCCTCCTTTTATTCGATGACCTGTAGTTTGTCTCCGGCCTTTTCGATGATGGTGCGGAGGTACCATTCGGGTAGTTGCGGTTGTTCTACTTTAGGATTTTTTTCGCCCGGGACCGCAGTTTTGATATTACCATCCATATAGCGGCAGAAAAGATAACCGTAGAAATCTCTCCAGGTGTTTACCGGTATTGCAGGAGAAATCGGTCAGGAATTCTATTGCTGCTGCACGATCTTTGTCGAATAGTGCTTTAGCTCCGGAGTCTATTCCTTCGACAAACGTTTTGTATTGGGATTCCAAAGCCTTTTGTTTTTCCCGGATTTCCGGATGAATAGCATTATAACGGGTATAAGCGAAATTAGTCACCTGATTGAAAACCCAGAAAGCTGCCTGATCGGTGAATTCCATCATGCTGCCGTTGCCGACTGCATAAGCGTGAGGAACACGGGTGGAGCAGGAATACATGGGGAAATACACGGTACTGGCAGCGTCGTCAACACCGAACCAAAGGATACCGCCTACTGCATCCGGCAACCAACTGCGGCTTTGTGATACAAAGGTAAAACCGGTTTGTTGGGTGGCTGTGGCCCGTTCGTGAACATATTCTTTACCATCGACTTCGAAACTCATCGGCCGCCATCTGTAAGGGCATTCGTAGGGACCGGCTCCCGGATCTTTACTCATATCCAGTTCGGTGCCTTCGAGGTGATCACGCATAAAATCCATGACTTCCAGTACATCCACTTTCCGGTTCGGTTTAACCCACAGGGGCATCCGGTTTGTCGCATAGCCTTTACCGTCACGTTCGATTTTCCCTTTGGCATAGTTCCAGTACTGAGCCATATCGGGATTTACAGCATTGAAGAACGCCCATACCCGGATTTCACAGGCACGGGCACCACTGAAATCTACCGGAGCATAAGTATCGGAAAAACTGAAATCGGCATTTTTCCCGTCCTGGGGATAAAGGCCTTTTTGTTTGGCAAAAGAAATCACATCTTTTGCATATACCGTTGTAATTTCTTTATCATAGATTTTTTTCATCTGGTCGGATGAAATGGAAGTTTTTCCTTCCAGGGGAAAGGTGGTGATCCGTGCCTGGTTGGCATGTGCACAAACATAACCGTCGGGGACCATCCGGGCCACCCATACCGCTCCTTTTTCGCCTTCGCCTTTACCGATCATTTCGAGAATCCATACTTCATCAGGATCACTGATGGAGAAAGATTCGCCTGAACTGGCATAACCGTATCGCTCTACCAGATCGGTCATCACGACAATGGCTTCCCGGGCATTTTTAGCGCGTTGCAGGGTGATATAGATCAGACTTCCGTAGTCGATAATAGCTCCCGGCTGACTTTCCAGTTCTTTACGTCCGCCGTATGTCGTTTCACCGATAGCCAATTGATATTCGTTCATATTACCGATTACGTTGTAAGTCTGGGCAGCCTGCGGGATTTTACCCATATATTTACCGGTATCCCATTCATACACTTTCATCATGGTTCCTTTCGGATAAGTAGCTGCCGGATAATGGTACAGTTCTCCAAACAGACCATACGAGTCGGCAGAATAGGAAACGA
>ENA-ORRQ01002858-ORRQ01002858.1-human-gut-metagenome-genome-assembly--contig:-NODE-2858-length-10792-cov-3.477787_pt1 | contig 10792 bp, 9 predicted proteins | sample MGYA00242177_ERZ509138 | MGnify/ENA primary metagenome ERZ509138 (study PRJEB26280, sample SAMEA2338628) | human gut metagenome | biome: human gut; feature: human-associated habitat; material: faeces...
TTGAGGAACTTACCAAAACTCTTGATGTATAGGGTTTAAAATACGGGGATCTTTAATAAAGGGAAGAAACACGCCAAATGTCTCAAAAACAAATGCTCCTGCCCCACCCTTAGGACAAAGAAACTGACGCCCAAACAAGACAAGACAATAATAAGCCTGGACCACAATGAGCGAAGACACAAACCATGAAGCTTCACCGTTGAGCACAGGCATAATAAGCGACAGAAGATTGACGTCGCTACCATGAGCCACAGCTTTAGGAAAAGCCATGGCCAGCGTAAAGATGAGGTAAGGCACAACCAAACTTCTGAAAACCGAACGCAGTTTGTGCCCTACAGAAAACTCTTTGTCTGGAGACATAAAGAGGTAGCCTGACACAAAGAAGAAGACAGCCAAGGCATTGAGCACCGTCAGGGTATAAGACGATGCAAAGCCATCGGCATAATAGACGCTGGTGTGCGCCCATAGAATGGTGAGCATGGCCAGTCCGCGAGCCATGTCAACCCACACGATGCGTCTACTCATGATGATAAGGTTCGCCTTTAATGATGGTGCAGGCCCTATAAACCTGCTCAGCCAGCACCAGACGCACCATCTGATGTGAGAATGTCATGCGCGAGAGCGACACAAGATCGTCGGCTCGATCATAAACAGCCTTGGCGAAACCGTAAGGGCCACCTATCACGAGCACAAGCTTGCGAGCCCTTTGTTGCAGAGCTTCAAGCCATTGTGCAAACTCAACACTTCGCATCTCCTTGCCACGCTCATCGCAGAGCACGAGCGTGTCACCCGGCTGAACCTGTTTCAAGATAAGGTCGCCCTCTGCCACCTTTTGTTGCTCCTCGCTCAAATTTTTCGTGTTCTTAAGAGCCGGGATGACGGTGAGCTTCACAGGCATGTAGTGTTCCACACGCTTAACATAATCATCGATAGCAGCCTCAAAATGCTTGTCGGAGGTCTTGCCTACGAACACTAATTCAGTCTTCATAGTCGGCCTTTCGTTTAGGATTCATTGGGAACCAACCCTTCTTCACTCTTTGTTTCTGTTCAAAAATCTCACCAATGCTCCACAGACACGAGGCTCCCGTGACGCCACACAGCACCGAAGCCAGCACGTTGCTTATAAACAGCGCCGCCACGATGAACGCTAAGCCGAGCAAAAGAAAAATCCACCACAGACGGGTTCCGAAATAATACTCACATTTTATAACCACCGGATGAAAGACACCTATGATAAGAAATGTGCTTACAGCGATGATAAGTCCGGTAAAATACATATATTCAATTTTATCAGTTATTACAAATGTTTCTTAATCAAAATATAGTTTCAATTTGCAAAATTAGCAATAACCATAGAAAACAACACAAAAAAATTGAAAAAACAAAGCCACTACCTTAAAAAAAGTAGTGGCCTTGAAAATAATAAGATTTTTGTGGTCTATTCGCTGTCCTTATTTACAAGACAACAAAAACATTAACCAAAATTGTCGTACATAATGCTCTCAGGATCTACGCCGAGCGAATCGAGATAGTCGGTAACGGTCTTGATAAGCATTGGAGGGCCGCAGAGGTAATATTCACAGTCTTCGGGTGCATCGTGGTCCTTAAGATAGGTGTCGCGAATGCAATTAACGGCAAATCCCTCATAATATTTCACGCCCTGAGCATCGGCAACAGGGTCCTTGCGGTCGAGCGAGAGGTGGAAATGGAAATTAGGATATTCCTTCTCCAGCTCCCAGAAGTCTTCAAGGAAGAATGCTTCACCCAAAGCGCGTGCTCCATAGAAGAAGTGGAGCTCGCGGTCGCGTGTATGGAGCGTTTTTGTCATGTGCATGATCTGAGCGCGAAGCGGAGCCATACCGGCACCACCACCAATCCATATCATCTCCTTGCCAGAGGTGAAGTTGGGATGGAAGTCACCATAAGGGCCCGACATCATAACCTTGTCACCAGGTTTGAGTGAGAAGATATATGAAGAGGCAATGCCTGTAGGCACTTTCTGGAAGCCCACTTGCGGGCGAGGCAAGAACGGCGTTGTAGCAATGCGAACGGTGAGGGTTATGATATCGCCCTCATCGGGGTAGTTGGCCATTGAGTAGGCACGCACAGTAGGCTCGGGATTGTGGGCCTTAAGCGAGAAGATGTTGAACTTCTCCCATGCACCAAGATATTCTTTGCCAATGAGCGACTTGTCGAAATCTTTGTCATAGTCAATGCAGTCGTATGCAGGAATCTTGATCTGAGCATAAGAGCCAGGAATGAAGTCCATGTGCTCGCCAGGAGGCAGCGCCACCTTAAACTCTTTGATGAACGAAGACACGTTATTGTTGGAAATAACAGTACACTCCCACTCTTTGACACCCATAACCGAGTCGGGCACTTTGATCTTCATGTCGCTCTTAACCTTACATTGGCATCCGAGGCGCCAATGATCCTTGATCTGCTTGCGTGTGAAGTGAGGCTTCTCCGAGTCGAGAATCTCACCACCTCCCTCAAGCACCTGAACCTTACATTGTCCACAGCTTGCCTTGCCGCCACATGCTGAAGGCAGAAAGATGCCGTTCTCGTTAAGCGTGGTCATGAGCGAAGAGCCTTGGGGTACGTTAAGGTTCTTGTCGCCATTGATAAGGATGTTAACATTGCCGCTCGGACTGAGGAATTTCTTAGCCACAAGCAGGATAACAACCAACAGGAGTATCACAATAAGGAAAACTCCGATACTTGCAATTATAAATGATGTGTTCATAACGTTGAGTCCTCCTTATTATATTTTAAGACCAGAGAAGCACATCATGGCCATTGCCATGAGTCCTACGGTGATGAAAGTGATGCCGAGACCCTGAAGGGGCTTTGGCACATCGCTATACTGCATCTTCTCGCGAATGGCACCCATAGCCACGATGGCCAAGGTCCAGCCAATGCCGCTACCAAGAGCGTAAACGATGGCATCGACAACATTGCCAATATACTGTGTATTAGACGGGTCGAGGTTTATGCGCTGCTGCATGAAGAGCGAAGCACCCATGATGGCACAGTTTACGGCGATAAGGGGCAAGAAGATACCGAGAGCCGCATAGAGCGACGGAGAGTATTTCTCTACAACCATCTCCACAAGCTGCACGATGCCGGCAATGACGGCAATGAAGAGTATGAAGCTCAGGTAAGAAAGGTCTACGCCCTCAACAAGACAGTTGGGACCCAGCACCTTGGTCTGCAACAGATAGTCGACGGGCACAGTGACAAGCAACACAAATGTCACGGCAAGACCCAGACCCAATGATGTCTTTACATTCTTCGACACGGCAAGGAACGAACACATGCCGAGGAAGAAAGCGAAGATCATATTGTCGACGAAAATAGATCTAAAGAATAAGCTTATTAAATGTTCCATTGTTTGAATTTTGAGTTTTGAGTTTTGAACTATGAATTATCGTCTAAGCCGACTGCGGCTACGCAACAATTCAACATTCAACTCTCAACATTCAACATTATTTTTCTTTATAAAAGTAAGCTCTGTGAACCCATATCACACATCCCAAGAGAATGAGCGCCATGGCGGGCATGGTCATCATACCGTTGTTGATGTAGCCTGCATCGTAAACAGGCTGAGGGATAATCTGGAAACCAAACAGAGAGCCACGACCGAAGAACTCGCGCAGACCGCCAACTGCAACAAGGATGTAAGCGTAGCCAAGACCGTTGCCCACACCGTCGAGGAAGCTGGGCCAAGGCTTGTTCTGCATGGCAAACGCCTCAAGACGTCCCATGAGGATACAGTTGGTTATGATAAGACCTACATAAACCGAGAGCTCAACGCTAACGTCGTAGACGAAAGCTTTAAGGATCTGACTCACGATGGTCACGAGAGCAGCAACGACCACAAGCTGCACGATGATACGAATGCGGTTAGGTATGGTGTTGCGGATAATTGAGATAATGACGTTGGCAAATGCTGTAATCACCGTCACGGCAAGACCCATCACGATGGCAGGCTTGAGCTGCGATGTCACGGCGAGGGCCGAGCAGATACCGAGCACCTGTACGAGGATGGGGTTGTCGAGGTTCAGAGGATTGGTGAATGCAGCCTTATTCTCTTTTGAAAACAAACTCATAATTCGTGTTCCTCCTTTTTATTTTGATGTTAAGAATTTTGTATACTCGCCGAGACCGTTCTTCAGCATGTCGCTCACACCGTTGCAGGTGAGTGTGGCACCTGTAACAGCATCACACTGTGTTGTGGGGTCGCTCACCTCGTTCTTTTTCACAACCGAGAGAGCCACACCTTCCTTACCGGCTGCAAAGAGGTGCTTGCCCTTAAACTGTGCCTGCCAGGTGCGCGAATCTTTAATTTCGGCACCAAGACCTGCGGTCTCGCCCTCATGGTTAAAGTAGGCGCCATAAACCGTCTGCTTGTCGGCGTTCAGGGCAATATAGCCGCTGATGCCTCCCCAAAGGCCCATGCCGTAAACAGGTATTACATACTTGGTCTGACCGTCAACGTTGCACACATAGAGAGCGAGCTTGCCTTCCTTGGTGGAAGCGCTGTTGCAGAGGAAGCCTGTCTTTGTGCCACCCTGCTCGCCCTTGGCTATGGTTGTGCCGTCGCGATTGATGATCATGTCGGCTGTTACCACCTTATTATATTGTTCTGTTGCCTCGGCACCGTCAATGTCGCGGATGTTGAGAGCTGCGAGAATCTGTTTTTTCTTGTCGAGAGCCACGTTCTCATCTTGCTGCGGCTTGAGTGTAGAAGACACAAAAGCAAGCAAGAACGCAACGAGAACTACGATAACGACAGAATATATGATTGTATAGGAGTTTGAACTGGTGTTCAGACCCTTTTTCTTTGTTTCTTCCATATTCCGATTGTGGTTATTTGTTGGTTAAACGTTTCATTCGCTTAGAGATGTTCTTCTGCACTACGCAGTAGTCGATGAGCGGAGCAAACATGTTCATGAACAAGATGGCAAGCATCATGCCCTCGGGATAGCCCGGGTTCATAACACGGATGATGACAGCCATGATGCCGATAATGGCTCCATACCAGAACTGTCCACACTGTGTGCGAGCCGAGGTCACGGGGTCGGTAGCCATGAACACGGCACCAAAGCAGAAGCCACCAAGCACGAGGTGCTCATACCAAGAAATAGGTGTCATGCCAAGGGCCTGGAAGATGTAAGCTGTTACAGCACCTCCCACAAACACGCTGAGCATTGTGCGCCATGAGGCTATGCCTGTGGCAAGCAGCAGGACAGCACCAATGGCTATGGCTATCACGCTGGTTTCTCCAATGGAGCCAGGGATAAGGCCGGTTATCATGTCGCAGAGGTTGCTGTTAACGGCTGCACCCTGAGCTATCTGGCCAAGCGGTGTGGCGCAGGTAAACGTGTCGGGCAGAGTGTTGCCCAAGCCGAAGATTGTGTCGTTGGCAACCCATACTGCATCGCCACTCATCTTTGTGGGGTATGAGAAGAAGAGGAACGCGCGTGTGATAAGAGCCACGTTGAAGATATTCATGCCTGTGCCGCCGAAGATTTCCTTGCCTATTACCACAGCAAAAGCGACAGCTATGGCAAGAGCCCACAACGGACAGCCCACGGGGATGATAAGCGGGATGATGATACCCGACACAAGGAAGCCCTCCTGAATTTCTTCACCCTTCCACTGTGCCCAAGCAAACTCGATGCCGAGGCCCACCACATAGCTTACGATAATTTTAGGAAGCACCTGCAAGGCACCGTAGATGAACATTGAGAAGAACGAAGCGTCAGCCAAAGCGCCGGCAGCCTTGTAATTCTGATATCCCACGTTGTACATTCCAAACAGCAGAGCCGGTAACAAGGCAATGACCACGAAGCTCATGATGCGCTTCGAGTCGATGGCATCGTGAATGTTGGTACCGGTCTTAGATGTGTTGTTGGGTACAAACAGGAAAGTCTCAAAGCCGTCAAACAAGCTGCGGAAGGCGTGGAGCTTTCCTTCGGGCTCGAAGTTGGGCTTGATGTCGTTAAGATATTTTCTTAGAAAATTCATACTTTTCTCTTTGTAATTTTTAGTTTATTGTTATGCGTTCTCTTTTCTCAGCATGTCGAGGCCTTCGCGCACGATGTGCTGCAGCTCAAGCTTTGACGAGTCAACAAACTCGGCCAAGGCAAAGTCTTCTGGAGCGACCTCGTAAATGCCGAGCTGTTCCATCTTGTCGATGTCGCCGGCTATGATGGCTTTGATAAGATACTCGCTGTAGATATCCATGGGCAGCACCTTGTCATACTCACCGCTCATGATCATATGGCGCTCGCCACCCTTCACACGGGCATCGAGAACATATTCTTTCTTCTTGCCGAAGAGCCAGCTGAAATAGCTGCGGCTAACAGAGAACTGGTCGAGGCGCGGCATGATCCATCCGAGCATCTCGTCGGCGTTGTCGCCCTCAGGAATGGCGGTCACCTCTGACGAGCGCACACCAACAAAGCCGTCCTCAAGCGAGGTCTTCACGCCTGTCAGTGGGTTACCGTTGATAAGGCGCACACCGTTCTTGCTTGAAAGCTGTGAGCCGACCACGCTACTGAGCTGAGCACCATACATGGTCTTGACGTATGAGGGATCGGCCATCTCGCTGCCAGCCAAAGCCACGGTGCGGGTCATGTCGACACGGCCTGTGTTGAACAAACGTCCGATGAAAAGCACGAAGGTGGGATCAACACGCCACACTGTTTCGCCCTTGTTCACGGGCGAGAGATGGTTGATCTGCACGTCCACATTGGCAGCAGGGCAAGGACCGTCAAACACGGTCACCTCTACGTCCTTGGCTGAGGTGAGGGCGGCGTTTGTCTGCTGGGCGCTGATGCCAAGATAAGTCTTCGCGATCTTTGAGAGAGCGGAAAGACCGGTTTGGAAGTTGGTTTCCTCGCCACGCAGCTCCACCTCAAAGTCGGCTGACAGAGGCATGTCACGGAACGCGCTCACGAAGATAGCCTTGGGAGTGGTCGTGGGTGTAGTAGACACTCCATAAGGCAACTGGAAGATGAAACCGAAGAGGCCTGCCTCAAGAAGCTTTGCCTTGACACCCTCGCCATCGAGCGATGACAGGTCACAAGAACCAAACGAAGCATACTGCTGCTCGCCATCGGCCTTCACTACAACGCGAAGGAGCTTACGACGGTCGCCGCGCAGCACGGCTGTGACCTCACCGCTAACGGGAGATGCAAACTGGACCTCGGGACAATTTTTGTTGACAAACAGGGCGTCACCCACCTTTACATGGTCGCCTTCCTTGACAACCACCTTGGGCTTAACACCTGTAAAATCGTCGGGAACAAGGGCGTAGAGACCACCGACGCCCAATGTGGCCACCTTGTCTGAAGCCTTGCCTTTGAGGTTGATGTCTAAGCCTTTGCGTAACTTAATTACATTCGCCATAAAAATATTAAGTATAAATAAAAATTATCTTGTAGGAAATTTCACTATTTTCATTCTTATAAGTAGCCACATGTTTTGTACATGCGGCGGTGGACTTGCCATAGCCTTTGTGCAAATTGCGATGCAAATTTACGAAAAAAAATCAAAAGTAAGCAAGAGAAAATCGTCCTTTTGCTTCGCTATGATAAAAAAATGTGCTAATTTTGCCAAACTTACAAAAAAAGGATTGTAAAACTGGTAAAACTGTAGGCGATAAAACACTTTAAACACATAATAAATATAGCCATAGGATGCCTCCTGGGAGCCTATCTTGTGGTTGTAGCGATGCTCCATGTGCCCATGGTGCAACGCTCGTTGGCTACATATGTGAGCGAGGCTCTGAGTGAAAAGATTGGAACAAAGGTGAGCGTGGGACGCATAGATCTTGGTTTCTTCAACCGACTCATCATTGACGATGTGAACGTGCCAGACCAATGGGGTGAGAACCTGCTCAAGACATCGCGTCTGTCGGTCAAGATCAGCCTTTACGAGCTTGCAAAGGGCAAAATAAGCATCTCCGCCATTCAGCTCTTCGGAATGAAGGCAAACGTGTATAAAGACGTCAGGAAAGGACAGTTCAACTTCCAGTTTATAGCCGACTCGCTGCAACAGAAGGAGAAGAAGGACAGCAAACCTATCGACTTGCAGATAAACTCGCTCATCATACGCAACGGTGCTCTCTCGTTCAGACAACAGAAGGAGCACACATGCAGCACACAGAAGATGACGACAAACGATGTGGAGCTGCGCGACATTAGTGCACACATCATCCTTAACAAGCTTACACCCGACTCTATTGCGGTTAAGATAAAACGCCTTGCCCTTAAGGAGAAAGGCGGACTGCAGCTACGCTCATTGGCTTTCGCAGCAACAGCAGGAAGACATGGGGCTGAGTTAAGAAACTTTAATCTGAAACTGCCAAACAGCGACATCAGCATACCACACATAACAGCCTCTTATTCAACAGATAAGAACAGCATAATACTCGCGACGCTTCAATACAGCGGAAGCATAGACGGAAGCAACATCTCACCTGCCGATTTTGCCTTCATCTTACCCTCACTACGCATATCGGCCAAAAATAACGGACAAGACTATGGCGCGGTGCCTGGTGCGGGAAGCTCTAATGGTACTGGCGAGACTTGCATAAACCTTCACACAACGTTCAGCGGCACAAGCTCGGCGCTTACGATAAAGGACCTCTCTGTAGCTTCAACCGACGGTGGCTTCCGTCTTAAAGCCAACGGCGCATTGAGCGACATGCAAGCCACGAGACGCTGGAACGTAAACATAAACGATCTACATGCCACGGCTGCCTTTGCACAAATGGCATGCAAAGCGACGGGCACAACATGGCCAGAAACAATAAACGACAAGCTCTTTGTTCAGTTCAAGGGCTCGGCGGGAGGCAACCGCAACGATGTGTCGATGCGCGGACAACTACTCTCTTCGGCAGGAAACTTGACGCTTATGGCGGGACGGCACAACGGCAACATGACAGCTGAAGCTTACACCAAAAACTTTAACGTAGCGGGCGTGATAAACGGGTGCGACGTGGCGGGCGTGGCGGCTCACATCAAGGCTAAAGGCACGGACATGGACCACATGACGGTGAACGGCGTGGTGGAGAGCATAGAATTTAAAAAGAACACATATAAAGACATTAGGGCAGACATAACGACACAAGGCACAGCTATAAGGGGAAAAATAGCAGTTAACGACTCAAGAGGACAGATAAACGTGGAGGGTGCAGCCGACCGCTCGCCAAAGAAACCGAGTCTTAACCTCACGGCTGAGATAAGAAACCTCTACCCTGCTGCCATTGGAGTGCTTACCAAACAAGCAGATCTTGCTGCAAACATGAACATTAAGGCCGACATTAGCGGACACAGCCTTAACGACATTGTGGGCAACATCACGTTTACGGACATGGCATTCGCTTTTAGCGACGAGATCATTGTGCCGGGCGACATAACAATAACATCTCATGACCACGGCAAGGATCATAACCTCTCGCTCAATTCAAACTTCTGCCAGATGAGCTTGACGGGACAGTTCAACTATCACTCTATCCTGACAAGCATGAAGAATATTGTGGCAAAGCATATCCAGTCGCTCCCTGGCACAACGCTGACATACGAAAAGAAGCACAGCAACAATTTCACCATGTGTGCCAAGATCAGCGACACGCGTCTGCTGAGAAAGCTCACAGGAGCCAACTTTATTGTGGACCAACCCCTCACCATAAAGGCCATGCTCGATGACCACAACGAACAGGTTGACATGAAGGTCAACTTGCCTGCGTTTGCCTACAACGGCACCACATATAAAGACTTGGCAATCACAGCACGAACGACCAACGACACGTTGCACACGGACATGAGGTTGAAGAAACTAATGGCCAACAACAAGATAACATCTTACATGCTCGATGCAAATGCGGCAAACAACACGCTGGGAGCCATACTGCGGCTGAACGACAACGAAGACCAACCCGTAAGGGGAACGCTCAGCACACGCACCCACTTCTACAAAAACGAGGAAGGCACATCGGTGGCACATGTGGAACTGAACCCATCGGTCGTAACAATTGGCGACACGGTGTGGCAGGTGTTGCCTGCTACGGTTGAATATGCCAAGGACAACTTGCGCGTGAACGGCTTCAAGATTTGCCACGACAAGCAGAGCATTGCCATTGACGGAAGAGCGACGAAGGATCTTAACGACTCGCTGAACGTGGAGCTGAAGGACATAAACATCAGTTATATTTTAAACCTCGTCAATTTCCACTCGGTAGAATTCTCCGGCATGGCCACAGGAACGGCTACCGTGGCGGCTCCTTTTGCCCAACAGCCGAAGGCTTATGCTCGTCTGAGGGTGGACGACTTCAGGTTTGAGGATGGACGAATGGGCACACTTCACGCTAACGTGGACCTCAACAACTCGCTCAAACAGATAGACATTGCGGCAGAGGCAATAGACCGTCTCGACAACAACGGCACGGAGAGACGAACCATAATAGAGGGTTATGTGTCGCCGCAAAGGAGTGACATAAAACTCGACATCACGGCCAAAAACACACGCATTGAGTTTATGCACAGTTTCTGCTCAAGCTTTATGGACAACATCGATGGCGAGGCTAACGGCAAAGTGACCGTGGCTGGACCGCTGAGCAACATAAACCTCACCGGACAGCTCTTGGCAAGTGGATCAATGAGAATTACACCTCTCAACACCACCTACACAATGAAGAACGCAAGGGTGAGATGCATCCCTGATGCCATTTACCTTGAGAACGACACCATATACGACAGAAACGGGCACATTGGCATTG
>ENA-ORRQ01002862-ORRQ01002862.1-human-gut-metagenome-genome-assembly--contig:-NODE-2862-length-10784-cov-9.793084_pt1 | contig 10784 bp, 8 predicted proteins | sample MGYA00242177_ERZ509138 | MGnify/ENA primary metagenome ERZ509138 (study PRJEB26280, sample SAMEA2338628) | human gut metagenome | biome: human gut; feature: human-associated habitat; material: faeces...
CTCAACCTACTCAACATCAAGTTGTAATGTGGTCTTCTATACTCACCCATATTCTTTAATTTGTAATATTAAACAACTCTATTCTTTATAACGAATTACTCAATTCTTCGTCACGAATTACTCAATTCTACTTTGCAAAGATACAAAGAATAGATGAGTAAACACATTACCCATGATTATTTTTTAGCATTCTTAACTCATCATACAGCTTTGCCCCTCTCCTTCACGCGCTTAGGATGCACCTGGCCAGATTATACATCTTCTCATAATGCTGACGATACATTCGTTCTATATTCTTTTCCTGTTTCATACACTATCTATACAGTTGAGCCCAGCAAAAAACTAAGCAAAACTCTGGCTTTTTCCCTATCTTCTCTTCACCAAAACATAGATGATGACGGGGGCGCCGAACAGCGGGGTGACGGCATTCAGCGGGATGATGCCACCGTCCGACGGAAGGGTGCAGAAGAGATTGCAGAGGAGGGCAATGGATGCACCCATCAGCATCGTGACGGGCAACAGACGGCGATGATTCTCCGTGCCGATGATGAGGCGGGCGATATGCGGCGTTGCCAGGCCGATGAAGGCGATGGGACCGCAGAAGGCGGTAACCACAGCCGTAAGAAGACCGGTGATGAGGAGCAGAACGATGCGCAAACGCCTGATGTTGAAACCCAGATTCTCGGCATACTGTTCGCCTAACAGCATGGCGTTCAGCGGTTTTACAAGGAGCAGAGACGCAGCCATGGCAATGAGGGCTAACGGGATGAAGAACATCATCTGCTGGCTCGAAACATTGCCAAAGCTGCCCATGCCCCAAACCATATACGATTTCACGCCCTCTGCCGTGCTGAAGAAATTGAGCAAAGAGATGGCGCTGCTGGCAAGATAACCCACCATCAGTCCGATAATGAGCAGTACCGTATGGCTGCGCACAATGGCAGAAAAGAAGGTGATGATGCCCATCACCACCATAGCCCCTATGAAGGCTGCGATGAGGATAGCCAGGAAACCGCCGATGGCATAGTTGCCGGCATCGCCCAGAAAACCTACCCCTAAATCATCCAGGGCAATATTGCCGCCAAAGGCAAGCATCACGATGGCTACAGCCAGTCCGGCTCCGCTGCTGATACCGAATACGTCAGGACCCGCCAGGGGGTTGCGGAAGGCTGTCTGCAGGAGCAAGCCGCTCGTGGCGAGAGCTGCGCCCGAAAGTAAAGCGGCAATCGCCGCCGGCAGTCGCGATTCCAACAGAATATAGCGGTAGGTTTCGTCAGTCTGAGAGCCCGAAATAATCGCCCCCACGTCCTGCCATGGGATGTTTACACTCCCCCATGCCAGGTTGGCGAAAAACAGTATGATAATGGCGATTGCCCCAAAAACGATGGTTTTCATTCACTAAAACTATTTCTTGTAAAATCTCTGATTAAAGCCCTATTTCTTATAGAATCTCAATTTGCCGAACCGCTCGCCATGAGCCAGGATGATGAACTCTCTGAGCAGCAGTTCGGGATGGAAACTCGTAAGCTCGAAATAAGGTACCGTAGAGGTATCTACCTGATAGATATTACCCCGGCTGAAGGCAGCAAGAGCCTTGTAGCCGTCATATTCCTGAAGCAGTTGAGCCTGCGACAGAGGGGCACCACCGAAATACTTGAACGCCCATACATCCACCTGCTTTCCCTTCGCCAAGATTTGCTCCGGACTCATCGCCAGACTTCCGCTGTGTTCATCGTCCTCGAAGATATAACGGGCGTTGGCATCCTTCAGCAGAATACCGATAGTACTCTGACCTCCAGGCACATACCATACATTTCCCGTCTTTCTTTCGGTCAGGATAGAGAGGCCCTTCGGATACCCGGCTGCCTCAGCTTTCAGCTTCAGATATTCCTTTTCTATCTTCGCAAAGAGCGAATCTGCCTTTGGTTCGCAAGATGCAGCAAGAGCGGTCTTCGGTGCATTCCCGTCTTTTTTAAAGAGCATGCCGTAGAATTTCATCCATTCCGCCCTGCCTAGTGGCGAAGACTCCATATAGTCGGCAGCCTCGATGATGGGCACGTGCAGCTTGTCGAGCTTGCCATATCCTCCGCTGTTTTCGAAGGGCGAAAGGAGGATAGCTTCGGGTTTCAGGGCGATGATACGCTCGATGTCAGGTGCCATGCTCGAACCGCAATCCTCGATAGGATTCTGAGCAGAAGTATTCCCGGAAAGAGCAGCCCTCTTCTTTACATCCGGAATATTGATGTAATCGAGATCGCAGACACCACGGATGGCCTGCTGGCAACCCATTTCGTACATCAGCTGGCAATGGGGAGCGATGAAAACGGCACTCCTCTCCACCGGCGTGCGCACGGTATCGGTAGTGCATCTCGCCCCCGTGCTGTGCCTTCTGGCAAGCATCGCCACCGTCTTATCCCCCTCCTCTCCCTTCGGAATCAGGATGTAGCGATGCAGCATCGTTCCCGCCTTCCAGGGGTTGGCGATGATAGCCTCAGTATACTGATAATCAATACCTTCTGCTGCATCGGAAGTCTCTTCCACATCGCCATGCTTCACGATGGTGAGCAACTTGGCGTACTTCATCTCCAGGGTATCGCCAGCCTCAGCATCAGCAGCAGCCGTCTTTCCTCCCTGGCATGCCGCCATCAGCAGAGCCGCCGTTGCCCCACACAAAAGAATATACAGTTTCTTCATAATCTTACAAAATATGTGTGCAAAGATACGAAGAAATCTCCATTTTCCGTTTGTTTTCTCGAATATTCTTTGTACTTTTGCCCTCAAATTTAACTAACGCTACAATTTAATAAGTCAAAATGAAGAAGATTATCTGGGGCATAGCCCTTTTATTCAGTACGGAGGGGAGCATTCGGTAAAAAAATAGTTTCATTACGTAAAAACATGATGATTTTTACGCAATGAAACTTCTACGAAGCCGAGAGGACAGGCCTCGCCCACCAAGATGCCGCCCTGACGAAGCGTGAAGGGACCATTGCCCGTATCAGTAGCACATCCTGCGCCCGAAGTACGCTGCTGAGCGAGTCACGTCACCGCTTAGCGATCATCTGCTACAAAAGTATAAAGAATCCCAGAGATGGCAAAGTGGCAAATCCCCAAAAGATGATGGGGAAAAATCAAATAACATTCCTGAGAACCCATGCAACATTTTGCGGATTTCGGCAAAAACAGATAAAAACATTTTGCGGATTTCGGCAAAATAAGGTTAAAACATTTTGCGGATTTCGGCAAAAGTTGTATCTTTGCACGCATAATCAACTAATAATTAGACAAATATGAGTACAGAGACAGTTTTTAGAAGGAAAATATATCAAGACATGCTCAAATGGAAGGAAGAGCGTGATGGAGAAACGGCACTTTTGATAGAAGGAGCCAGACGAATTGGCAAGTCAACCATAGTGGAAGAGTTTGCCAAAAATGAGTATGACTCATACATTCTCATTGATTTTTCAAAGACATCCCCAGAAGTCAATGCCTTGTTTGAGGACCTCTCTGACTTAAACTACATATTCCTTCGCTTGCAGCTCAACTACAATGTAGATCTCAAAGAAAGAAAATCACTCATTGTCTTTGATGAAGTGCAAAACAACCCCAAAGCACGCCAAGCCATCAAGCATCTTGTAAAAGATCACAGATACGACTATATCGAGACAGGTTCATTGATTTCCATTCGCAAGAATGTTCAGTCCATTATCATTCCTAGCGAAGAGACACGCATTTCCATGCACCCCATGGATTTCGAAGAATTCAGATGGGCACTAGGCGACAGCGTAACCATTCCCTTGCTTAGAAAAGTCTTAGCAGCTCGCCAAAGTCTGGGCGATGCTACGCATAGAAAGCTGATGCGTGATTTTAGACTGTATATGTTGGTTGGGGGGATGCCACAAGCTGTAGACAAGTACATCAAGACCAACAATCTCAGTGCTGTAGACACGGTGAAACGTGACATTATCGCTCTATATGAAGAAGATCTCCGAAAGATAGACACTTCGGGAAAAGCCTCATCCATGTACGATGCCATCCCATCGCAGCTAAGCAAGAATGCAACTAGATATAGTGTATCTTCCGTTATACCAGGAGAAAAAGCTGATAGAGTAACCGACATTGTGCAAATGATGGAAGAATCAAGAGTAGCCAACATAGCCTATCATACCAACGATCCAAACGTAGGACTAGCCTTGACCAAAGACTTGCAACGCTACAAAATGTATGCTTCAGATACAGGACTTTTCATCACATTGGCATTCAAATCCAAATCATTCACAGACAATGTCATCTATCAAAAACTATTGAGTGACAAGCTGGATGCCAACTTAGGATACGTCTATGAGAATGTAGTGGCCCAAATGCTCAAAGCTTCAGGCAAGGACTTGTACTATCATACAATCCTCAAACTAGATGGAAAAGGATATTACGAGATAGACTTTCTGCTATCAGATGGCAGCAAGGTGAGCCCGATTGAAGTAAAGTCATCTGGCTATAAAGCACATACCTCTTTGGACAAATTCTCAGAAAAGTATTCTTCGAGAATCGCCCACAAATATCTAGTTTATACCAAAGATTTGAAGAAGGATGGCGATACGCTTTGCGTACCTATTTATATGGTACCACTACTGCCCTAAACCTATCCTTTCCTCTATTTCGTTCCACAAGTCACACTAACTTCCCCGAGATGACATACGCCTCAACACATATAGAATACCAAATCAAGCAAAGAGCATAATGTGATCCACTTGATTTGGCATTCTTACATAAAGAGAGTCAAGTTGTTGATAAGTGCCACTCTTCTCCCCAACCTACTCTATCTTGATGCCCACCTCACCCCCACGTCTGAGCATCTTGCTGACGCGGTCGAAGAGTTGGAGGAAGCGTTCCTGACTCTTGAGTACGAACCCGGGCGCATGGGCCTCGCCCACCAAGATGCCACCCTGACGCAGACGGAACGGACCATTGCCCGGCTGTATCATGGGACAAGGAAGGGCATAAAGTTCTTCCAGACACCCGAACTCATGACTCTTGCGCTCCATGCGGCAAAGCTTGCAGGTTTCGGGGAGAGGAAGAGAGGAAGATGAAGAAGAATCATCCCTTATCGGTTCAAGAAAAATCATCTGGCGGGCAAAACGACTGCATTTTCCTATCACCACTCGGTATTCGCCTGTAGGCAACTGCCCGTTCTTCCGCTCCATCGTATCGCAAATCTTCTCGATGCCCGACAAGCGGCCATACTCATTACGGTGTTCTACACTCAAGGTACCCGTCAGGGCACCATTCATCAACATTCTACGCTGCAAAATCAACTTCATAATATACAGATGTTTAAATGGTTATACTTACAGATTCAACTTCCTTGATGAAGCAAGCTCTAGCCTCCTCCAGCGTTTTCCCATGCTGCCGTACCTTCAGATAATGCTCGCTCAAATCCTTACATCCATCGGGCAACTGATGATACTTCAACTGCGGGAAAGACTTTTTCAACTCAAAATAAAGGTTGAATCCAGCCTCATCCTGATCAGGAAACATATGAAGATTTCGTCCCTCCAGAAGCGGCTGGCAATGACTGTCAAAAAGAGTAGCCGAAGGGATAGCGATGGCATGAAAGCCCAATGTGAGAGCCGTCCAACAGTCAGACGGTCCCTCTGTTATAAGAAGAGGTTCCTGCTTCGGATACTCCTTGAGCCGCTCCAATCCGTACACCATGCGATGGCTCCCTGGAGCAAACTTGAATCTTGACTTCTCCTTTTCCTCACCCAGATACCTGCTCTGCACAGAGACAAGTTTTCCTTCCTGGTTGAAATATGGAAAGATAAGCGAAGGTGCATCAAACGTACCCTGCCCCACCCGGCCCATGCAAACCTTAGTTTCCGTGCTCACAATATGACACCTCTCTACCACCTCTGGGCTGAGCATCCGTTTTTCCAGCAGAAACAGCTCTCCGCTCTCCGTAAGATGCATCTGGGCAAAAAGCCGTTCAAAATACTCCACATCCACCCTGGAACATGTTGCATCAACATGTCCATGTTCTACCATTCGCTGTGCGCAAATAGAGCGAATACTATCCAGTCGTCTTTGCGATGCAGTAACGAGCTGGTTATGAGACTTATACTGCTCTGTATCACCAATATAAACATCAAACTGATTAGCCAGCCATTTGCAGGCATCCAAAAAATTCATCTGAAAGCGCTCCATTACCAGCCCTATAGTATCGGCAGAAAATCCGCAGGAATAGCAATGACAGCTGTTCTTTCTCGGATTAAAAGCGAGGCTCGGATGATGATCATCATGATGAATGCAGAGGGCCCGCTTATTGCGGATGCCCATACCTAGCGCATCAGCCACCTTCATAATGTCGAGCTCGCGCAACTTCTGAATATACATTTTATCTATCATATCCTAATTCTTTTTTTCTTATCATAGATTTTCCGTTACATATTATCCAACCTTTTCGTTTCCAATTACATACCACATTTTTAAGTGGTGTACGGATATTCTTACGCTGGAGAAACTGCTGGAGAAACTGGCGTGAAAATTCCTGAGGCAACTCATCAAAATAGTTGCAGGTATGATAAGGCTTAACCTGCTGTTCTGCATTGATATCGTCAAAAATATCCCCCCATTTACCCAACATGGATTGCAGAATACGATCTGCACATGAAAGATAGATTTGCTTTACACGTCGATGTATCTCCTTTTCGCTTAATCCTCCCTCAACCTGATACAAATACTGCATAAGCGAAGCGATGCGAAAAGCACTTACACTACTGCGCTTATAAAAAACATCCAAGGCTTTTGACATTGATTTCATGACATCAGCCCGTCTCTCTTCACACCACTTTTTCACAGCAGGATCCAGCCATTTCGTATCCAGCAGAGTTTCCTTACCCAACGACTTTCCGTCTTCACTATAGCAAAGTTCCATCAGTTTTTGCAAAGTAGTCTCTATACTCTGTTTTTGCTCATCGCTTAGAGGTTTAAAGAGCAAAGGAGCTTCGCCTAGCTGAGTATCCACAGTACAAAGGATGTTTCTCGTTACATTTCCTCCCTCAATAGCCGCCTTGTCCATATAGCGATTCACGGCAGCAGGCGTGCCGGTATATACATAACAAAGCATCAGATCAACAACGGCAGAATAACTCGATTCGCTCAAATAATCCTGTCCAAACTCTGACCCCAAATCATACCCGGTTTTTATAATCTGCTTGATATCAGAGAATTGTCGTTTACTCGCTTGAACTATAGCTCCGATTTCATCAGCAAACTGGAAGAGCGTCTTTGGGCAGCCAAACAGTTTCATCGGCGCATCAGCACGCTTAATCAGCATAGAGAGAGACAGATTCTCATGCAAAAGCGTGATATCCGTCTTTGGCTCAGGTGGCAATTTCCCATCCTTCTTGCCCTGTCTGCGTTTCAGCTCAGCATATTTCTGCTCTTCAGCTCTCTGCTCGCTATCACGCTTAATAAGTGGAGCCATCAGATAGCGCATCAGATAGCGGGCAAATGACTTACCAGAACTTTGCTCACCACATATTAATACATGTAGCAAAATAGCAGAAAGGCAATTGTCATAAACATAATTCAAACGCACACGAGTAGCATACACAGCAAGCATAGAGCTAACTACGGAAAGAGTAGGAAACTTGAGTTTTCCTGGTGCTGTCATCATCCACTCTCTCACTCCTGCCGGATAATCCTTATCAGAAATAAGGGGATGTTCCTTGACAATGGATACATTATCCATTTCCATATCGACACCTGTTTGGTTTCCAGCCTGGGTCGAATCTTTTGGCTGGGCATTCTTTGCAGTCACCGACTGCTCAGGATGCATGTTTCTAAAATCCTTTTCTGTCATTATTTAAAAAAAAAATTTGATGATGCAAAAGTAAGAAAAGAATACGAAGAAGGGCGCATCAGTATTTTACGGAAAAAGCAATCTCCGTAAACATCTACTGTCCTCTCACTATCAGAAGAGCGCATAAATAAAGAGGGAAAACTAAGAACAAAAAAAATCCTTACGGAAAATACATTTTAGTATATTTTCCGTAAGGACTGATTATTTTCCCTCAACACAAAGGGTTATCTTGATTGTCTAGAGAAGACATAAATTCTTCCAGCTTCAACAAATCACCATCTATATCATCCAGTTTAACTTTAAGCAAAGGGGTTAGCATATCACTTATGGTACTGTCCTTGATTGGCTGGTTCTTATTGTTCTTACCAACCACCAAATGGCAATCATCAATTAGAAAATTGAGATAAGCCGAACCAGCATCAGGCAACCGTAACATTTCTTTGTTTTTCCAATATTGCGAGAATGCATGAATAGAACGCAGCACAAAATTATCCTTACTGCAGTCAATTGCCACGTTAGATCTTTTTCTGAATGCCAGGTAACCAAGAAACATCTTTGCCCAATATTCTGTACGTTGCTCATCCTTCTCTTTATTTTTATCCATGAAGAGGATTGCTTTTTTACGTCCCTTGCTCTTCCCTGAGTTTGTTATGGAATGCGTTTTCAATCGCCCTTCTCTGTCTGTGAAAGTGGTTTTAGATGTCATCATATATTCCATTAACCATTCATTCACAGCTTCGTTATGTTTCAAATAATAAGGGTGAGATATCATCTTATTAAAAGTTTGAATAAAACCAAGCATATTCTCCTGCAATTGCCACATAAGAGAATTACGTAAAATGGCATAAAAATCACCACATTCATTCCCTTCTCTCCCCAACTTGATAAGGCAGGTAAGTAGATATATCATTATAATACCAGTAGCATTATCTATCTCTTCTCCAGATACATCCGGCATCAGACACTCTAATTGTGATTTCTGTTCAAACCATGCATTCGCTATCAGCATTCTCACCTCATCATCGTCTTCTTCTCTACTGATGCGGTCTAGCCAAGCCATCACTTCCTGAAACACCTCTTCTGGCAGCAGATGTATATGCCCCATATTTGCAGAAAAGGAAAAGTAAGTGTTTTTGATGACCATAAAAAACACATTGCTACGAAATACAGATGAAATCTCATTTCTTGATGTTGCGCTTACTCTTTCCAGCATGCTTATCCTCCTCTGTTTTTTTAAGGTCATCATATACATTATCAAACCAATTCTTCAGTTCACCACACTGCTTCTCGATTGGCATTTGCTCCATCCCAGAAGCTTCATCCACATCACCCACCAGTTTTCTATCCATGGGATAAATGGCTGGAGCAACTTCAGAAGATGAAACTTCCATACCATTATGCATTATTGCCTTAATTATATATCCATTTTTACAAGCCAGATGAACAATTTTCCCCCATCTTTCTTTTACCCTATTTACCTCCAGATATTTACTATCATCATCCACTCCAAATCCGAAAAATCCATCATCACCTCCGGTGCCCTTAACCATCATAAAGAAAGTAGATAAGAAGGAATTCTCTTCTTCGCTCGCAGTGAGAGGAAATGAAGATTGAATGTCGGGAATTTCAACTTGAAAAGACTTCATTTTTGTTGTATTGACCCGACACTTCTGCTCTATTCTTTTCCAGAAGACTTTAGAGAAAGAAGCCGGACGGAGTTTCACTTCAAAATCTTTAATAGACCGATTAAAATACTCCTCCAAACCATCTGCAACGGTTTTAATATTTGCAAAAGCCTTTCTTTTATGCTCTATGGCAACAAGAATATAATCCAAAGGATGACGAAAATCAAAGGCTACACTAAAATAGGGATAATCATTCACCTTGCTTTCCTTATGAGATTTTTTGGCATTGATTGTTGTATGCGATTCCTTAGCTATTCGGGTATACACAATATCTTTTCCGAATCTCGTTGGAGGATCAGCCTCTACTGGGATAGAATTGCCATCAAGAAACGACATGTTTTCATTGATACATTCGAATAGGCTACTAGCGGCACTGAGTTTGTCGTCATCTGTAATGGTATCATCAAACCCTGCCAAATATGAGTTGAAGGTAAGTCTATATATATAGAAATTTCTCATTTTTCTAATTATTTAAAAATGTTGTTGTTTATAATACAAAGGTACAAAAAAAAATCCATACTCAAACAATTTCTCAAAAAAACTTCTTATTTTTTTTATTTTCATAGTTACTAGACAAATAAAGATGAATATTTAAAGCAAACAGACGAAATGGTGAAAAAGTGAAAAGTGAAAAGTGAAAAAGTGAATTCTTCTATAAATCATATGAAATATATAATGTTATTATAAAATAAGTAGTAGCTACGCGCGCGAACCTTATTATATATAGGCCATCATATTTTATCCATAGCATCATCTGTGACAGATATTGGAATAGCATAAAATTCACCTTTTCACTTTTCACTTTTTCACCTTTTACATACCATTTCGTGTTCAAGTACTTATCTTGAAGGTAGCTCCTAAATAAATTTCCGTCCCGACGCAGCCGAGACTGCGTCCCGACGCAGTGGGCGATACGTGGCGACGCAGCCCAGGCTGCGTCGCCACGCAGTTTCTACCCCCACGCTACATATTTCTGCCACCAGGCTTGCTGAACAGAGGATGCAGCTTGCTCACATAGCTGTAGTCTTCATCCAGGTTCTTCAGATACGTACCCGTATTCTTGCCGATAATCGTATCTATCTGGTTTTGGGTAGTCATTCCACCGGCTATCAGCTGCAGGATGCTGAGGTAATTGGCATAGACTTTTCCGAATTCCGACATGATCATCTCCCTCCCCTCCGAGAGGAATGCACGTGATTCGGGACAAGGATGCACGTGATTCGGGACAACTATTGCAT
>ENA-ORRQ01002864-ORRQ01002864.1-human-gut-metagenome-genome-assembly--contig:-NODE-2864-length-10779-cov-3.685565_pt1 | contig 10779 bp, 8 predicted proteins | sample MGYA00242177_ERZ509138 | MGnify/ENA primary metagenome ERZ509138 (study PRJEB26280, sample SAMEA2338628) | human gut metagenome | biome: human gut; feature: human-associated habitat; material: faeces...
AACGCCGCCGGAAATGCTGTAGCTTGTGCCGTAGTCGTCCTCTTTCCGTTTGGTCAACACGGTGACTTTGGCAACAGCTGCAATGGATGCCAGCGCCTCGCCACGAAAGCCCATGGTGTGAAGAGAGAAGAGATCCTTTGCCTTCGTGATCTTTGATGTGGCATGACGCTCGAACGCCATGCGGGCATCGGTCTCCGACATGCCTTTGCCGTTGTCGATCACTTGTATTGACGTGCGTCCAGCATCAACCACGAGAACCGTTATCTCGGTGGCTCCCGCATCAACAGCGTTCTCGACAAGCTCCTTGATGACACTTGCCGGACGCTGAATAACCTCACCTGCCGCAATCTGGTTAGCGACAGAATCGGGTAAAAGCTGAATAATATCGTTCATTTTCTTAAGTTAACGAGTTGACAAATTGACATTTAGTCTTCATGTAAGAGCAATGCTAACGTAGAGCCATGACAAACACGCAGGCGGCAAGAAGAAGGAGCACAAGAAGGAGCAACGCACCGAGACGCCACACAAGGCTCTGTCGGCGTCTGCCTTCTTCCTCCTGAGGCTGCATCTGCATGCGCTCTTTGCGCTCGTCCACATATATATAATGGTGACGGAAGCCTCGCGGGCGACGGTTTCCAAAATAAAACATCATTGCACCTCCTTACTGTCGTTCTTTTTTAAAAGCCTATTGTTTTTTCTTGTCTTCTGCTTCAGGAACCGCATTTTCCTCCTTTTCAGAAGTCTTCAGAGGAGCATCTTGAGCCGTCGTCGTCTTGTTGCCAAGAGCGGGGAGCGTCTGCAGCGGTGCCTCCTGTCGCTTGACCTTTTTCAGCTCGCTTCCTGTGCCCTTGCCTCTCCACACGAACACATCGGCGTGACCGGTGGGACGCAGGTTCTCGAACCACTCGAAGGTGTCGAGATGATAACGCTGCGGCGGAATCTGGGTCATGGGATACATGGTGCCAGCCGCCTTTGAGGTCCATATCTTCTGCAACTTGCGCTCTGGGCTCATAAACATGCGCAACGTGTCGGTCTCAAGATAGTTGAGACCCGTGAGCGTGCTGTCCTTGCTGTCTTGCGGATAGAACCCCGTCCGCACGTTGCCCACGGCCTCGGTCTTTCTTATGGCGCCATCGACGAAGAAGGCATCCATGCGGCGCGATGCCACCTGGTTAAAGTGGTCCTTGTCGTCAACCTTCTCCACGGAGAGAGCCTGACCAATGACCTCTGCCTTGCGCACGGTACTGTCGTTCATGAAGATCTTGATCTGCTCGCCCAAGATCTGGCGCTCGCCGCTCCATGCCACAGGATCCTGGTACATGGTGAGACAAGAGTCGAGACTGGAGAACACCATCGAGTCGCACAAGGCCTGCACATCCTTGCGGTAAGCCTTGACGTGCCTGTAGCCATGCACCATGCGGTAGACCGAGTCGGTGTCGATGTTGAAGGTATAGAGCTTCAGCGTGTCGGCATGCACATAGAGCGTGTCTTGCTGCGAATAGTCTTTCATGAGAGCCTTGCGTGTGGCGTAGCCATAGCCTGTCTTGTCGTTATAGAACAGGTGGTCGCAAAGGAGCTGGTTCTTGTTCACCGTGTCCTTATAGACCACGTTGCCGAAGCCTTCGTTCAGCCCTGTCGTGTTGTCGTGGAACAGGCTGTCGCCGGTGATGGTCTTCTCCTTGTTCACGATGGTGGAACGGCCGAACAGCTGCGAGAGGTCGGTCTTTGAGTTGAAATAGCCGTCGGCGGTGTGGATGACGTTGTCACCCGACACGATCTTCGACGGGCCTGTGACGTGAGCCAGCGATGTGCGGGTGTCGTAGAACAGGGTGTCGGTGTGTATGACATCGTCGTTGCTCCTCATGCGCACATTGTAGAAGAAGGCGGCCTTACGGCTCTGCGTGTTATACTGTCCCCAGTCGCTCACCAACTCGTCCTTGCCGTCGACGAGCTTGCCGCCCTCGAAGAAGTAGGCGTTCTCGTAGATGCGGTCATAGTCGAGACTGTCGGTATAGAGCGTCTGTGTGCGGTGCTTGAGCACCACGTTATGACGGGCGCGCATCATCTGCTCCTGGCCGTCATACTGGCCATATTTGCAGGTGAGTGACAGGGTGTCGCCCTGCTTAAAGCGCACATGTCCGAACGCCTCTACCGAGTTTTGCTCCTGGAAGAAGTAGGCGCTGTCGCACCACAGCTGTGCGCCGTCGTTGGTGAAATGGACCTTGCCCTTGACGATCTGTGCTCCGGGCACGGTGCCCCACTGGTCATATTTAAGCTCATCCGAATGGACGAGATAGACACGACTGTCGTGCTGTGCCTTCTTCTTCGACCGTTTCGGCGGTGCCGTCATGGCCAAGACCAGGCATAGTCCAAACAGGCATAGAACCAACGTGAGAATGATTCTATGCCCGTCTATTTTTTTCTTATATATGTTTTCTGCTATTTTACCCATCCTTCATATTCGTAGTCGCAGTTCTTATAGCGGTCTTTCATGCGCACATAGGTCTTCTTGATCTTTTCCACAACCCAATCGTGCAGCACCTTCTGCTTCTCATGCTGAACAACGACGTTCTTCATGACCTGGTAGTCTTCGGTTATGGTGGCGCGGTGACCCTCGATGCGGTTCTTCAGCTTGATGATGGCCACAACGGTCTTGTTGTTCTTGTTAACCATGCGGAACGCGTTGGACACGTCGCCCACCTTCATGCCTTCAACCTGACGGGCCACCTCGGTGGGGAGCTGCTTCATCTGGAAACGTGATGTCAAGCCGTCCTCGCCATAGGTTGACATGAGGCCGTGGTTGTTGCGCGTGTCCTTGTCGTCAGACACATACATGGCAGCATCCTCAAACTTGGCCTTGCCGTCGCGTATTTCGTTGGCAAGGGTGTCAAGGCGCAGACGGGTGGCCTCAACCTCCTCTTCCGACACCTTGGGGGTGCGCAGGATGTGACGGACGTTGACCTTGTCACCGCGCTTGTCGATGAGCTGTATGATGTGGAAGCCATACTCCGACTCCACGATTTTCGAGATCTTCTTCGGGTCAGTGAGGTTGAAAGCCACGTTGGCGAAGGCGGGGTCGAGCATGCCGCGGCCTGTGTAGCCGAGCTCACCGCCCTGACGTGCTGAGCCGGGGTCCTCGCTATAGAGACGTGCAAGCGTGGCGAACGATGTCTTGCCGCTGGTCACGCGCTCGGTATACTCGCGCAGGTCTTCCTTCACACGGTTGATCTCTTCCTGTGAGATCTTGGGCTGTTTGGTGATGATCTCAACCTCTACCTCTGTGGGCACGAAGGGCAGACTGTCGGCAGGAAGGTTGGCAAAATAGCGACGCACGTCGGCGGGTGTGACCTTCACATCCTCGACGAGTTTCTCCTTCATGCGCTGCACGAGGAACTGGTTACGGGCATCGTCGCGGAGCTGCTGGCGCATCTGCGTGACGCTCATCTTACGATACTCCTCAAGCTTCTCCTTTGAGCCGGCATACTGGATCCACGCATCGATCTGGCGGTCGATGTTGGATGTTACCTCGCTCTCGCTCACCTCGATAGAGTCGATGGCGGCTTGATGGAGGAACAGCTTCTGAAGAGCGAGCTGCTCAGGAATGGCACAGTCGGGGTTGCCGTGCCATGTCATGCCCTCCTGCTCTGCCTGGAGGCGCATCATCTCCACGTCCGACTTAAGGATAGGCTCGTCGCCCACTACCCATATCACCTCGTCGACAATGCTCTCTTCGGGCACGTCGTCAATGGTTGCCGTGTCGTTCTTTGCTGCGCTTGTGCTGTCGTTGTCGCCAGCGCTAAGGGCGGCAACGCCACTGAGGACGGCGCGACCACGGTTCATGCCCGCGTTGGCTGTGACGCCCACGAGCAACAGAGCTGCTATAAAGCAGATGAATGTGCTGTATGCTTTATTCATTGTATGTTGTTTTCGAATGTTGTGTCGTCTTAATGGTTGTTCACGGTGGCGAGAACCTGCTTGTCAACCACCACCTTGTGTTTCTTTCTCAGAGCGGCAACCCACTGTTTCTCCAGCTGGTCCTGATAGTCGGCAACCACTTGTTCGCGCACGTCGCCCATGTTTTCGGGCGTTTTGATGGTCTTGCCATAGACGTCGCTGAAGGTGTAGCCCTGAGGTGCTGTGTCGACGGTGTCTTTCTTGAACACGTCCTTGTCGACGAGGGCGTTGTCGCCCTTCTTGAAGATGCCCTTCACCACCTGTATGCGGCGCACGCTGTCGTTGAAAGTCTTGCGCAACGTCTCTGCCCACTCTTCAAACGGAAGGTTCTCAACGGCTTTCTTCACAGCCTCTATGTCGGCCTGGTCCTTGGTGTGGTAGGCGATGCCCTTGAAGCGAGGCTCGTCCCACTTATATTTTTTCTTGTTCTTCTTATAGTATGCTTCCAGACCCTTCTCGTCCTTAGCGGCCTTGTCCCACACGTTCCTGTTGCTTATCTCGTAAAGCAGCAGACCGTCATGATACTCGCGCACAAGGTTCTTGAGGTCAGAGTCGGCAGCCTCCATCTCGGCAGCCTTGCGGTCGACCACCTGCTCGGCGGTGAGCTGTGGCACCGATGCCTTGGCAATGGAGTCGATGTTCTGTGATATTATGCGCTCGCGCACCCTTGCCTGGTCTACGAAGCGCTCCACATCGCGTTTCACGCTGTCATAGGGGAAGAAGCAGCCTTTGTCCATGAGCTTGGCTATGTGCCAACCAGCCACGGTCTTGAACGGCACGCTGACCTCGCCTTTCTTCATGGCGAACACGGTGTTCTCAAACTCGGGGAGCGTCTGACCCTTGCATATCCACGAGATGTCGCCACCACGCTTTGCCGAGCCCTTGTCGTCGGAACATTTGCGTGCCAGCTCGGCAAAGTCGGCACCCTTGGCAATGGCTTTGTAGATCGAGTCGATGCGTGTCTTGGCAGCAGCCTCCTGCTCCTTGGTTGCCTTCTGCGACATGCGCACAAGGATGTGTGAGGGGCGCACCATGCCGCCCATAGAGTCGATGCGGTCGCGTGTCTCGGCATAGATCTTCCACGCCTCGCGCTTAAGGTCGTCATTGCTCAGGAACGCCGGTCTTATCTGCTGGTCGCGATATGACAGGAACTCCTTCTTGAAACTCTGTGTCGTGTCTATGCCTGCCTCTTCGGCGGCGAGGACCTTGAGTTTGTAGTTGATGAAGAGGTCCACATATTCGGCCACACTCTTCTTGTCAACAACCATCTCCGAGTTGTTCTTGTTGTAGGAATATTCAAACTCTGAACGCGACACCGGCTTGCCGTCGATAGTCATTATCGTCGGGTCGGTCTGTGCCCATGCTGACAGTACGGAAAGGAGCAGCATTGCAGTGAGTAGCATTGACTTCATTGTTGTTATGCGCAAAACGTCGATTGTTTAAAATTTGTCGTTATTATGTTCTTTCTAAAATTGTTCCATCCCCACACCCTATACATTATTAATATATAAGGGGCAGGGATGGGCCAATATTTTATTGTTTGCTTGTTTGCTTCTTGCCTACGGCTTACTGCGGACGCGAGTAGTTGGGAGCCTCACTGGTGATGGTGATGTCGTGAGGATGGCTCTCAAGCACACCGGCGTTGGTGATGCGGGTAAACTTGGCGTTGTGCAGGTTGTCGATGGTCTGGGCACCACAATAGCCCATACCTGAGCGGAGACCGCCGATGAGCTGGTAGATAACCTCCTGAACGGTTCCCTTGTAAGGCACACGTCCGGCGATGCCCTCGGGCACGAGCTTCTTCACATCCTTGGTGCCAGCCTGGAAGTAGCGGTCCTTTGAACCGTTCTCCATAGCCTCAAGCGAACCCATGCCGCGGTAGCTCTTGAACTTACGGCCGTTGAAGATGATGGTGTCGCCGGGGCTCTCCTCGGCCCGGAGACTCTTCCGTTCCGGCAACCAGCGAGCCGATCATCACGCTGCTACCACCGGCAGCGAGGGCCTTGACAACGTCGCCCGAATAGCGGAGACCGCCGTCGGCGATGAGAGGCACACCTGTGCCCTGCAATGCAGAGAAGACATCATAGATGGCGCTGAGCTGGGGAACACCCACACCGGCAACCACACGGGTGGTACAGATAGAGCCCGGACCGATGCCCACCTTCACGGCGTCGGCACCGTTGTCGACGAGCATCTTGGCAGCGGCACCTGTTGCCACGTTACCCACAACGATGTCTACGTTGGGGAAGGCAGCCTTGGCCTGAACCAGCTTCTCTACGACATACTTTGAGTGGCCATGGGCTGTGTCGATGACGATGGCGTCGGCACCGGCCTCAACGAGGGCCTGCATGCGGTCAAGCGTGTCGACGGTCACACCCACACCTGCGGCTACGCGCAGACGGCCTTTCTCGTCCTTGCAAGCCATGGGCTTGTCCTTGGCCTTGGTAATGTCCTTATAGGTGATGAGACCCACGAGGCGGTTGTCGCTGTCTACAACGGGCAGTTTCTCAATCTTGTTGTTCTGCAGAATGTCGGCAGCAGCAGCAAGGTCGGTCTGTATGTGTGTGGTGACGAGATTCTCTTTTGTCATCACGTCGTCGATGAGCTTGTCGAGGTGACGCTCAAAACGCAGGTCACGGTTGGTAACGATGCCCACAAGGTGGTTGTCGTCGTCAACAACAGGAATGCCGCCGATGTGATACTCGGCCATCATGGCGAGCGCATCTTTAACGGTGCTTCCACGGCGAATGGTCACGGGATCGTAGATCATTCCGTTCTCGGCACGTTTCACGATTGCCACCTGGCGCGCCTGTTCCTCTATCGACATGTTCTTGTGGATTACGCCGATACCTCCCTCGCGCGCTATGGCGATAGCCATTGCCGATTCTGTCACGGTGTCCATGGCTGCTGTCACGAACGGCACGTTAAGATTAATGTGACGCGAGAACTTTGTTTTCAACTCTACCGTTTTCGGCAGTACCTCTGAATAAGCAGGGATAAGAAGGACGTCGTCATAAGTAAGACCGTCCATTACAATTTTATCTGCAACAAATGATGACATAAGTACTTTTGAAATTTATTGCGTGCAAATTTAGCAATAAAATTCCACATTTCAGCATAATGGCTTTTTTTTCAATGTCTTATTAATGCAATTTAACTTACACCTTTGCACAGCGGTTCGTGCCGACAACGCACCGAACACCGCAGAGAAATAGACGCCGAACAGACAAAAAGGAGGCCTCTTTTCCAGAAATGCTTTGTCAGACCCCATAAAAAGCCATTATACACACAATGTTATTTTTGAAAAGAGCACATCCTGATTATCAACATGTTATGTTGTTACGGCAGCAAGAAACGATAATATAAATGCAGGAACCGCTTGAAAAGAGGATGAAAATAATTATCTTTGCATGCGCACAGCCCGACAGCCAGACGCAACACGTCATTGCAAATTTAACGTGTCCTAAAAGGATAAACATAAACGACAGAACAAAAATAACAACAATGAGAAATTTTCTTTTACTGCTTTTCCTCCTCTCATGCCTCGGAAACATCAAGGCATCGGAGGTGGACAATCCAAAGGCCAACCCTAAGGCCGTTGTGACAAGAGGCAATGCGCGGTTCACCGTGCTTACGCCAGAGATGATACGCATTCAATACAGCAAGAAAGCCTTGTTTGAGGATCGCGCAACCTTTGGCGTGGTGAACCGCAACCTGCCAGTACCCAAGTTCAAGACAACAGAGGAGAACGGATGGCTGGAGATCAAGACATCGGCCCTGACGCTAAGATACAAGGTGGGCGATGAGATAGACGCAGCACAGCGCAACTCGAAGAGCCTCAACATAACGCTCACCATGAACGGCAAGCAGGTGCTTTGGTATCCTGGCAAAGACAACGCCCTGAACCTCAAAGGCACAACACGCACGCTCGACGGACAGATGGGCGACAACAAACGTAAGGAGCTGGAAGACGGAGTGGTGTCAAGGGCTGGATGGGCCGTGATAGACGAGAGTCCGTTAACCAAGCGCGGCGACGGCAGCACCTCCTTCGCGTTCGACAAGAAAGCAGGAGGCATAGACTGGTGGGCAGAGCCTGTGGACAAAGAGGCCGTCGACTGGTATTTCATGGGTTACGGACATGAGTATCGCAAGGCCGTGAGCGACTATGCCAAGATCGGCGGGCACATGAACATGCCACCGCTCTACACGCTGGGCTACTGGTACAGCAAATATCAGAAATACACACAGCAGGAGTTTATGGACATTGTGAACGAGATAAAAAGTCATGACATTCCGCTCGACGTAATGATTTTCGACATGGACTGGCACGACCGCGACTGGACAGGATGGACATGGGACAAAACGGTAATTCCTGAGCCAGAGAAGCTCATCAAGTTTATGCATGACAACAAGCTGCGCGTGGCTCTCAACCTACACCCTGCCGACGGTGTGGACAACGACGAGGAGTTTTTCTCAGACATGACACGCGACCTCGGCCTGCCTGCCTCAACGAAGAACATACCGTGGAATCTTGAGGACAGCACCTTCTACAAGGTGATGTTCAAGGACATACTGCGCAAGCGAGAGGCACAGGGTGTAGACTTCTGGTGGCTCGACTGGCAGCAACATCTGCTGAGCAAGAACGTGAAAGGACTGGGTGAGACGTTCTGGCACAACCATGTGTTCTACAACGACATGCGTGTAAACCGTCCTGACCGCCGACCCGTAATATTCCACCGCTGGGGCGGACTGGGCAGCCACCGTTACCCGTTAGGCTTCTCAGGCGACTCGTTCACAACATTCGGAACGCTGGCCTTCCAACCCTGCTTCACAGCCACAGCCTCAAACGTGTGTTTCGGCTATTGGGGTCATGACCTCGGCGGCCATCAGCAGTTTCTCGGCAACGACCCGGAGCTGTATCTACGCTGGATTCAGTATGGCGTGTTCTCATCGCTCTTCTGCACCCACGCCACAAGTTCGCCAGACATCGAGCGCAGGATATGGAAATACAGCAACTTCACACAACTGCGCGACGCCGTGAACCTACGCTACCGTCTGATGCCATACATCTATAATGCGGCACGCGAGGCCTACGACACAGGCATAGCCATCTGCCGCCCACTCTACTATTACTGGCCAGAGCGCAACGAAGCCTACGACAATGAGGGCGAATATATGTTTGGCAGCAACATGTTGGTGGCTCCCGTTACCAAACGGTCGGGCGAGGACAAGTTGGTGGAGAGCAGCGTGTGGCTGCCCGAGGGTCTGTGGTTTGACGTATGCAAGAACCGCATGGTGGAAGGAAACACCACCATAACCCAGACCTACACCCTTGACGACACACCACGTTTCGTGAAAGCAGGATCCATCATACCCTGCTATCCCCACATCACCAACCTCAAGTCGTGTCCGGAGAAGCTCATTCTGGAGGTGTATCCCGGTGGTAACGGCTCAATAAGCTATTACGAAGACAACGGCGACGACAACGGCTATCAGCGTAACGAGTATGCCACAACGCTCATTGCCCACAAGAACACCGTCAAAGGATCTTCTCTAACCATCCACCCACGCAAGGGTAGCTACAAGAACATGCCTACAAAGCGTAGCTATGAGGTGGTGTTCAAGACAACAGAGCGTCCTGATGCCGTGAAGCTTAACGGCAAGGCTATGGACAGCAATGCATGGAGATGGGACGACAAGACGGGTGACATGACAGTGCTCATTGCTGACGCTTCGTTCAACAAGACTTACAAGATAGAGTTTTGATTTTTTGAAATTTAATTTATGGAAATTAAGAGTTATATAAAATATGTGTTGTGTGCCATCTGTCTACTTTCAACAACAGCGATGTCGGCACAAGATTTTGACGAATTGTGGATAACAGGTACTGCCGTGCCTGGCGGCGCACAGAAGATGGAGCGCACACCAGACGGACAGTTCCGATACGCCGGACCGCTGGGTGAAGGACAGGCCCGTGTGCAAAGCACAGAAAGCGCTCAGGCCGCCACGTTATGGCTACAGCCTGATGACGAGGACGCACAGTTTGTAAACAACGGCATGGGGTATCTATCCACCACAGATAAAGACGCGAAAGGACTGGCGGTCACGTTTGCCGCCAACTACTACCGCCTGTATGTAAACCCCATGGAGGGCACCATGCGCGGTGAACTGTTTCGTCCGTGGAACGAGCTGTTCTTGGGTGGTGGAGCCACAAAGAACGGATGGAAGAGACTAAAGATGCAGCCCTTCACACAGAGCAAAGCCGATGCCTGTGTGTGGACATGGGAGGGCGAGCTAAAACGCAACGACAAGGTGGAGGAACCTGATGCCTTTAAGTTTGAAGGCGTGGAGGAATGGGGACAGAAAGAGCTGCATCCCTTCAGTGCCAATGCTGACATCTTGTACACCTCGCTCCTTCGCACAGGCGGCAAGGACACAAAATGGCGCATACGCCGCGACGGACGCTACCGCATAACCGTGAACATTCTGAAAGAAACGGTGAAGGCCGAATATCTCGGCGAGTAGAGATAAGCGGATGTGAACCAAGATTCGTGAATCAAGAATAGAGGTTTGTGAATCAAGAATAGAGGTTTGTGAATCAAGAATAGAGGTTTGTAATAGAGATTTGAGATTTGAGATTTGTGTATCGAGAATAAGGAAAACTAAAAAATGATGGGCCAGCCTTTCTTAGGTTGGCCTATTTTTTTTATTTATTTCAACATAAAAACATGGCGAAAGACACGAAATTTTCTTACCTTTGCATATCTTATTAAAGAATCACGTATTCCGTCCCCTATACAAATAAGCATAATTGCCAGTGTTTTA
>ENA-ORRQ01002869-ORRQ01002869.1-human-gut-metagenome-genome-assembly--contig:-NODE-2869-length-10759-cov-3.318012_pt1 | contig 10759 bp, 15 predicted proteins | sample MGYA00242177_ERZ509138 | MGnify/ENA primary metagenome ERZ509138 (study PRJEB26280, sample SAMEA2338628) | human gut metagenome | biome: human gut; feature: human-associated habitat; material: faeces...
CTAAAGCTTTCTGGTTCAACATATTTTTATTCTCCTTTTCTTGTTAAGATATTTTTATTTGCATTTTTAAGATAATTCCAGAATCCATTCCCTGTTTTCTTTTGGTGCGTTTTTATAAAAATCCCGAATCCACAGCTCATGGAGTTTAATTTCCGACTCTGTATTTCCTATGTTTCCGACACATCCACCTGTTTCATGAAGTGCTTCCAGGCAATCCCACTCTTTTTTGAACTCTCCTGCAAATTCCATCCACACTTTTATATGGTATTCCTTAAAACCTAAATGGTAAATCAAGTAGGTCAACCTGTCAAAATCAGCTAACGGCATTTTTTCTTTTTTCAGCAATAACCTTTTATCATGCTCGCTGCATAGATATAAAAATGCAAGCTGTTCTATCTTTGCCTGCTCCATATATTTCTCCCTTCTCTTCTACTTTGTCTCACTTTTACAACCGATTCTACCTTGTCCAATCGTTAAAATCAATACAGATGGTGCAAAAAGTGAGACAAGCCATCCTTTTACCAGAGAGGAAGAGATTTAAAATGCCAAAGCCAAGGACACAGTCTGGTGAGAAGAATCTGATCAGCCAACGGTTGATTGAGCTTCGCAGGACTCACAATATGTCTCAGCGTGATCTTGCCTATAAACTCCAGTTAGCTGGTTACGATATGGATAAAAATGTAATCACCAGAATCGAAACAAACAAGCGTTATGTCACTGATCTTGAATTAAAAGCCATTGCTGAAATCTTTCAGGTTTCATACATATTTCTCATTGATGGCAAAGACGAATAGAAGTGACAAATGGGGAAGTTCAATCGTGCTTCCCCATTTTATCCGTCCTTATTACAGATTCAGTAGTTCTAAGATTTTCTGCATACCGGCCTGATATAAAGATTCCGCATATAATATCCATCTTTCACTGACTTCAGTAACATATGCGTCTATCGTTTTTCGCTTTTCTTTTGCTAATCCCATTGTCTGAACCTGTTCTTCATATTTTGATATTTTTTCCAGCATTTCCTGGTACGCTATATTTTCTTTCAGCTGTTCTTCGACCTCATCAATCCAGGTATCCATTAGTAGCTCCAGCAGTTTCTTTGTGTCACCGTCATCCTTTCCCAGTATTGCTTTTTTTATTTTCCCCAGCATAGCTCCATAAGAAATCATTTGAGCCTGTCCCATATAAAAATGGTACTCTTCTTCTATCATTTCCTTTTCGCTCTCCAGTTGGAAATATCGATGTACTGCCTTATGCTCTTCTTCCGTTAGGCTGATTGACTGATTCGACTCCATAAATGTTTCTATCACTGGATACTTCTCTGTAAGTTCCAGTATTTTCTTTTGCAGTCTCTGGTATTCCGCATCATGCTTTTTCAGATAGGTGCATCCCTGTTCTCCTATCCGTATCCCCAGGCACTGCTCATTCCAGATAATATCTGGCTGTGTTGTCATATCGGTGTCTCCCTTCTGTGTAGTTTTCCTGTTCCAAGCACAAGACTATACCACACTTCTGGAAGAAAGCTATTCATCAAACCTACTGAAATCTCCTGGCAGATCCTGTGCAACCTATCCCTTTTCCCACAAAAAAACTGGTATGAAAGACTCCTTGTTCTCTCATACCAGCTATCTATTTCTTATTTAACTGAATACACATTCTTTTCTATTCTCTGTGTATCCTGTACTTATTTATGGCAAAAATCAGACTACAGACACGCTATACACTCTTATGCTACATAATCCAGTTTACTGCAACCAGGTTCAAAAGTCACATTGAAAATTCCAACCTGTGACGTAGACACAGGAGCCAAAAAACTTTTCCCTGTAAAATATTGTGCAAATTTATCATTTGGCTCTCCAATCGGGAATATCATCTTTTTAGCATGAGCTTTCATTGCTTCATCTTCATACGAAAGATCACCTTCGTCTATACTCCAGACATCTTTTGCAAGATTGAATGCCGCCCATCCTTTTGGCCACCCTGCATAAAATGCTATATGGGTAATCACGGCTGCAATTTCTTTCTGAGTCACTCCATGAGCTTTTGCATTTTCAAAATGATGTACTAAAGATGTATTAATCATTCCTGAAGCGATAAGTGCTGTGACTGTTATAATACATCTTGTCTTTACATCAATATCCTGATTATTCCAGTTTTCTCCAAACAAAACATCATCATTAAAATGTGCAAACTGTGGTGCAAATTCATTCAGTGCGTTTCTTCCTGCTGTCTGTACAATTTTTTTCACTTTAATCACCTGTCCTTATTTTAACTTTGCTCCATCCTTAAAAGCATTTCCCACACGTTCTCCAAGTCTGTAATATCCGTGATGTACCGGATCATATGTAATTGGTGTAAACTTACTAAGATCAATTTCTCCGTCATCACCGAGATATTTCTCATCTGCACTTACATTTTTAATTTCCGCAAGATACTTGCTGCCATCAATGACTTTTACAAGTTCACACTCAAGAGTCAATGGAAGTTCATTGATGATTGGTGCATTTACAAATTCACCTTTCGTTGTAGTAAAGCCTGCTTTTTGCATCTTATCTGCTTCTTTATTTGCAGAAACAATTCCCACATAATCGCAGGCAACCAGATGTTCAAGATCTGCCACCCCTACTGTAAAAGCCTTATTTTTTATAATATTGTCTGTTGTCTTATGGGCAGACAAATCTACAATAATCTCATTTGCACCTACAATTCCGCCCCATGCAGCGTTCATTGCATTTGCCTTTCCATTTTCATCATAGGTTCCCAGAATCATAACCGGCTGTGGATATAAAAATGGCTTTGCTCCAAAATTTTTTCTCATTGTTTTATCTCTCCTTATGGTTATTTGTTTATATCAGTATTTATCTGCCCAATCCATTCTGTAATCACCTCTTCTGAAGTTTCCAGATGATCTTTTCCTTTGGAATCAAACTGAATCTGCATTTCATGTGCAAAGGCAGCTCCTTTGCAATTTTCCTCCATATCTTTTATAACATGCCCCGGCCATCCACCATTTGTCATAAATGGAATCACTGTCTTTCCTGTAAAATCATTTGTTGTCAAAAATGTAAGCACTGCAGGTGCCATCGTATACCACCACGTTGGAGTTCCGATAGCAATCACATCATAATCAGCAAGATTTACAGATATCGGATTGATCTGAGGCATAAAGCCTGCCTCTACCTCTCTTTTTCCCTGTTCAACCACATCTTCATGACTGCCGCTGTATGGCTCTGTTGTTTCGATTCTCGCAATATCTGCACCTGTCCCATTAGTCAGCTGCTCTGCAATTCTTTTCGTGTTTCCATTTGACCAGGAATAATATACAACTAACATTTTCTTCATTATCTCTATTCTCCTTTACTTATTTTAGCCCCTGTAAACAGATAGATATACCCCACCATGACTACCGCTAAGAAAGCCACTATTACCCCGATGGTTATCTTTTTCCTTGTTTTCATTGCTCACCTCTTTTATTTCTTCTGTATTTTTGAACCTCCAAACACCTGCGACATCGGCATATGGGCAAGCATCTCATCAATAGATTTTACTTCATCCTGAGTCAGCTTTATATCTGCTGATTCCATATTTTCTTCCAGTCTATTTACTTTTCTTGTTCCCGGAATTGGTACGATATATGGTTTCTTTGCAAGCATCCATGCAAGAGAAATCTGTGCAGGCGTGGCATTTTTTTCTTCTGCAATCACTTTCATCCAGGACATAAATTCATTATTTTCCTTTAATCCTTCTTCTGTAAACTGTGGCATTGCGCTTCGATAATCTCCCGGCTTTTCAAATTCCCCATGGGAATGATATGCTGCTGTCAGTAATCCATTTGCAAGCGGCGAAAATGCAACAAATCCTATTTTCAATTCTTCAAGCACCGGGAATAATTTCTCATAATCCCTGTACATCATGGAATATCTGTTCTGAATCGCTGTAACCGGGCATACTTTATGTGCACGTCGAATAATCTCTTCACTGGCTTCTGATAACCCCCAGTGTGTGATTTTTCCCTGCTCCATTAACTCCTTCATAGCTCCTGCCGTCTCTTCAATCGGTACAGTCATGTCAATACGATGAATATAATATAAATCAAGATGGTCTGTGTTAAGTCTCATTAAAGATCCCTCAATCGATGCTTTAATCGTCTCCGGTCGTCCATCAGGAATCAAAGGTTTATTTACAGTTGTTGCAGTTTCATCAAAACGTATCCCACACTTTGATGCAAGGACAATTTTGTTTCTATATGGCCTTAACACTTCCCCAAGCAGTTTTTCATTGTGATGAGGGTCTTCTGTTGTTCCGTATATCTCTGCCGTATCAAAAAATGTGCAGCCTTCATCGATCGCTTTTTCAATCAATTCTTCTGCTTCTTTCTGTGTTGAAACAGTTCCATATGCATGACTCATTCCCATACATCCAAATCCGATTTCTGATACTTCTAAGTCTCTTCCTAAAATTCTTATCTCCATCTTTATCTTCCTTTTCTATATTTCAAACTTTACTGTAAGTATAAGAAAAAGAGACTCCGGACAGAAGTCTCTCTTTGTTAGGCAGTTTAAACCTAAAGGTTATGTCTTACTTATTACGATTCCTCCAAATATTTTTATATTCTTTTATAATCCAAGACTGTCTATCCATGAACTGATATCTGATTCAGACGCTCCACCATGGAATCGTTCCCCTTCTTTCCAGTCACCTGTTCCTGTCATCTCTTCCAGAAGATTACCGCTGTCACCGATTCCCGAGGTCGCTGCTGTACAGAATGGGATGACTGTTTTTCCTGTAAAGTCATTCTCTTTTACAAAGTTATCTACTGGCCATGCTGCAATTCCCCACCAGATAGGATAGCCAATGTATACCGTATCATATGAATCCCAGTTATCAACTGTTGTAGACACCAGTTCCACATCTCTTAAGCTCTCATCATCATGTTCTCTTGACACCCGGCTGTCATCATCTGTCCAGTCAAGGTCATCATCTGTATATGGCTCCACAGGCTCTATTTCAAACAGATCTGCCTCTGTAATTTTTGCTATCTTTTCAGCAACATCTTTTGTATTTCCTGAAGCTGAATAATATACAACCAATGTTTTTCCATTTCCTGTTGATGTATTTTCTGTTGTATCTGTAGTGTTTTCGGAATTTGTATCCGCTTCTTCATTTCCAGACTGGTTTGTACTTGTAGACTGGCTGTCATTATTAGAAGCAGACTGGTTGGTATTGCTTGCTCCACATCCTGCCATCAAACCGATTGCCACGATGCATGTTAAGAGTACTGCTGCTATTTTCTTTGTTTTCATTCTAAGGTCACCTCCTGTCGTATAAAATGTTTGTCACGCTAATTTCTATCGGATGAAATTGGTAAATACAAAATCCGGTGCCTTTGGCATTTCAATTCCCATTTTTGTCGCAACATTTTTACAGTTAATGAAATATGCCATATTGTTTCCAAGGATCTGCATAACCTGCATTCCTTCGAGATCCTGTTTTACTTCATCCGGATTCGTCCCATGTACCATATTCCAATATCTCGATGTAATGATCGGCATCTGCATCAGACCAAAATATTTATTTACCTGATCCCATGTGGCCGTTGTTCCGGCCCTTCTTGCTGAAATTACCACAGCGGCAGGTTTCAGGCGGAATCTGTCGCCGCCACCGTTTAAATCGGCATAAAAGACTCTGTCCATAAAGGATGTGATTGCACCGCCTGCACCACCCCAGTGTACCGGAGTTCCAAATACGAATCCGTCATAATCCCCTGCTATTTCCAGAAATTCATTCACGATATCATCCAGGATGCATTTATTTTTTTCCTGACATTTTCTGCAGGCAATACATCCTGAAATCGGCTTGTTTCCAATCCAAAAAATATCTGTACTTATGCCATTTTCATTTAATGCACTGGATACTTCACAAAGAGCTGTATAAGTACAGCCATTTTTGTGTGGACTGCCATTGACAAGTAATACTTTCATTGATTTTTCCTCTTATGCTTACCAGTTCTTTTTTTCTTTTGAACTGTCATTATTCTTTTTTCTTTCCTCAACCATCTTCACGAACCATTCCACCATATTCGGATCCTGATGCGAGAAGAAGGAGCTTGTCTTCTTGTCCAGTTCTGCAATAGTCTTCATATCTTCATCAGAAAGTGTGAAATCAAAAACATTAAAGTTTTCTTCCATTCTCTCAATGTGTGTTGATTTCGGAATAACCACTACCCCTCTCTGAATATGCCAGCGAAGCATAACCTGTGCCGGAGTCTTCTGATATTTTTCTGCAATCTCTGCGATGACAGGATTCTCAAAGGTGCCTCCTCTGCCCTCACCGAATGGTGCCCATGCTTCTAACCGGATATCATATTTGTCTGCCCATTCCTTCATCTCTTTCTGCTGATTGAAGATGTGGGTTTCCACCTGATTTACCATAGGTTTAATGCGGTTGAAGGATGCAAAATCAACCATTCTGTCTACATAAAAGTTGGAAATTCCGATTGCTCTGATTTTTCCCTCATCGTACAGATCTTCCAATGCATGGTAAGCACCGTAAGCATCTGAAAATGGCTGGTGAAGCAATACCAGATCCAGATAATCTGTCTTTAACTTTTTCATGGATTCAAGAACTGATTTCTTTGCTTCTTCATATCCATAATGTTCAATCCACACCTTTGTTGTAAGGAAGATTTCTTCTCTTGGAATGCCTGACTTTTGGATTGCATTCCCAACCTCTTCCTCATTAAAATAACTCTGTGCTGTATCAATCGCCCGGTATCCAACTTTTAAAGCATCAAGCACACATCTTTCACATTCCTCTTTTGTTACCTGATATACGCCATATCCCAGTATTGGCATTTTTACACCATTATTTAATGAAATATATTCCATTGTCGTATCCTCCTTGTTTTCTTTCATTCATCTTACATTCATACTATAATACTGATAGATTCCTTTGAGAAGTTTCGATAAGTTTTTCAGTCTTAACCTTTCGGTTTATTCTGGTTCTTACTGATTGAACAGCCATCCCATAATTTCTTTGTCACGACAAAACAGATAGCCACCGCCATGCTGATAAGTGACCGGTGTTCCTTCAAAGTAATCTTTATCTTTTACATCCAGTACCACCAGTTTATCAATCTCTGATTCCGATAATCCCTGTTCTTTGTAAAGCTCATGTATCTGCTGGTATGCCTCTTTAAAAGGTTCTGATCCATAGTATTCGTCGCTTTCGCCAATCACAAAATATACCGGCGTTTTCATCTCCACAACCGGCTCATATGCACCATCCCACTGAGAGCTGCACATAAGTGCCGCTGTATATAATTCCGGCTGCTTTGCCAATACCAGTGACAGGGTTTCTCCTCCTCCGGAATAACCATTAATATATACTTTCGATGGATTAATAATATAATGCGTCAGAAAATACTGTGTCAGTTCAATTGTCTGATCTGCTGATGTCTGTCTCCAGTCATTTAATTGTGGAGCTACAATAATCATATCGGTAATATACTTCTGTGCTTCAAATCCAAAATCTTCTGTCCGGATATTTTCTCCCACGCCCTGAAAATATAATCCCTGATATCCGGGTAATGTTACATATAGTGCATATTCCTTTGTCCCGTCATATGCATCCGGAATATATACATTGTAATGAATGTCCCCTTCATTTGGAGAATGAAGAACATTATCCAGGAGGAAGCCCCGGTATTCTTCGCTTCCCGGCGTAACATTTTCCAATTCATCCCTGCCAGGTTTTGAAAAGTAGATATATACCATGATTACCATTGCTAAAATAACAACTCCAATAATTGTAAGTACTAATTTCCGCTTTTCCATAAATACACCACCTTCTTTCAGTATGAACCTTTTCGTTTTCTCTTACCTGTTTTCTTTAGAAACACTCCACTATAATATCCAATAAATGCTATCAATATCATTACTGCCAGATAATCCAGCAGAAAAGGAAAGATCCCCTTTTCATAATCATAAAATACAAAATGCATCCTCATAATCAGATAATCTCCTATCTGTCTCCTGTAAAATGCATATAAACCATAACCTGCAATTGTGGTTGCGACAGATCTTGCTGCCCATGTTCTGATGACGGATGGATGTTCCCATAATCGTCCTGCCATTGCTACCGCTATATTCCAATGAAATCCGAGATGTAATGACATCACCACCAGTCCCCAGTATGCGCAAAACATATGTATCTGTCTGGCTGTCATATATGTTCCGGAAATCTTTATCCATTTAAATATGTGATTTGACAATAATATTCCACTTATCATGGAACCCATTATAAGAATAAGCATGATGATAACCAGTACTGTCTGTATCACTCTGAACGCATTATATTTTCCTTTCCTTACAGAGGTCACCCATTTATGATTCAGTATGTGATGTGAAATAAAAAGCACAAGCATCGCCATACCAATCCACTCATGTGCAGTCTCGCTGAGCAGACTATATGGCATAAGAAGAAGCAAACATATCGTCATTCCTATATCTATCAATATTTTTGCTGTAAATCGTTTATTTTTCATATCCTACCTCTTATCTAAAGCATTCATATTGTCTTCCCAGAAAGATATTGCACGATCAATCCATCCTTCTGCTACAGTCCCCTCTCCCAATCCAAATCCATGAGAAAGGCCTTTAAATACTTCTATTTTTGTATTTGGGCCATTTTGTTGTATCTGGGAAATATAATTTTCCATACTTCTGTATGATGCAATTCCGTCACTTGTTCCGACACAGGCATAGGTTGGCGTGAACATGATAACAGTCATGATGATTCCTCCAAGAGCTATCCTCTTTATCTGCATATAGTATCCTCCATTTTCACTTCAGCTAAAGTATAACAAAACGAGACTCCATTAGAAGTCTCGTTTTGTTATTCAGTATTAACCTTTAGGTTTCTACTCGCATGTATTCAATTTTTATTTTACCTTGTTAATAGCATTTATCAGCCGCTTAACCTTAATGGACGGTTTTTTCGAATGAAGAATTCCAAACGGCATAGTATAATCCCACTCTACTGGAATGATTCTGATCAGTGGATGAACACTTTCCCAGCTCTTGAATGCCAGTAATACCTCATTATTGTTTTCGCATCGGTTAAATGCTTCTACATTGTACAGATTAAAGTCTACAATATTGATTTCAGGATGATTTTTCATCATATCATCCCTTAGCATATCGCCATAATAACTCCATCCTCTTCGCATGAGCATAAGATTTTCTCCAGCCAGATCATCAAGTGTAATTTTTTCTTTTTTTGCCAGCCTGTGATGAATTGATACCGCCACACAAAATGGTTCTCTTGAAATCTCAGTGCCATCACAGCCTCTGAGTTCAAGCATTGTTTCATCAAAGATTCCAGCTATCACATCAATATTCTTTCCCATATTAGCCAGTATCTCTCTTGCATTCTCTGGTGTATTTTCAAATGTAATCAATTTAAACTTCATCTCCGGATATATTTTCTGTATCTTAGGCCAAAGTTCCACAAAAACTTCCGGTGGCGTCATCGGAGATATTCCAACACGAATGATTTCTTCATTATGATTCATTGCTTCCTGCGCCCGTATCAACGATTCTTTTGAATATTGAATCAGATATTTTGCATCCTGATAGAGCGATTTACCAGCTTCCGTAATAATAAGACCTCTGTGTGTTCTTTCAAATAATTGCAAATTTAAGCTGTTTTCCAAAGAATTTATCTGTTTAATAACCGCAGGTGCACTTATATATAATTCTTCTGCCGCTTTACTAAAACTTCCAGCTTCTACAACGCAGATAAATGTATCAAGTTGTGGATTATACATCATGTAATTCACTCCTCTTTGTGATTTTAAATCATCTGAAATGCTTTCAGTGCCCCAATAATTGCCTCTTCTTTCTCCTTCGGACTGTCTACGCTCCGCTTCGGTCCGCGCTGGGCAAAGGTCCCCTGGACCTTTAGCGCCTCTCAGCCGCCGTTAAATCCATCTCGTCCATGTCAAGTCTCACATTCACATGATGCTTCGCTTCGTGGAGTTTGGACAATAAACATACTGTCTCAAGTGTTGATAACTTTTCCAAGGAAACCATATGTTCATCCGATTTCTCTTTGTCCAAAGAAATTCCCTTGATCTGTGCTACTTCCTTGCCTTCTTTAATAATCGGTACTGGAAACTGAAACTTAATATTCTAAATCCAATTTCCATCTTCCCGTCTTTCCGGGAATATATCAATACGTTCAATAAATGCCTGCATAATACATGGCATGCAATCTACTGCTGTCTTTCCAAGAATGTCCGGATGAATCGGAACTTCTCTCCAGCCCAAGAACTTCAATCCTTCTTTTTTTACAATAACCTCGAAAATCTTTTTCGCCTGATTGCGTTTTAATTCATCCTGCGGGAAGAAGAACATGCCGACACCGTAATCTCTCTCATCTCCAAGCTCGATGCCAAGTGGTTTTGTCACTTTGGAGAAAAACTTGTGTGATACCTGAAGCAGAATACCAACACCGTCACCTGTCTTGCCCTCTGCATCTTTACCTGCTCTGTGTTTCAAGTTTTCTACGATCTTTAATGCATTCTCTACCGTTGCATGTGTCTTGATACCTTTGATATTGACAACAGCACCGATACCGCAGTTATCATGTTCAAATCTCGGATCATACATTCCGGTTTCTGTCTTACAGCTGCCCGCTACAGAAAAACGGTCTAATTTCTGCTCTTTCATCTTCAACTTCCTTTCTCCATCCACTC
>ENA-ORRQ01002871-ORRQ01002871.1-human-gut-metagenome-genome-assembly--contig:-NODE-2871-length-10758-cov-2.360460_pt1 | contig 10758 bp, 9 predicted proteins | sample MGYA00242177_ERZ509138 | MGnify/ENA primary metagenome ERZ509138 (study PRJEB26280, sample SAMEA2338628) | human gut metagenome | biome: human gut; feature: human-associated habitat; material: faeces...
AGCATTCTTTGCTATGGTAGAGCCGGGAGATACCGTTATGGGAATGAGTCTTGACTGCGGCGGACATTTATCACACGGTTCACCGGTTAATATTTCAGGTAAGTATTTCCACATCGTACCTTACGGTGTAACCGCAGAAGGCTTTATCGACTATGATGAAGTATTAAGAATCGCAAAAGAGTGCAAGCCGAAGATGATTATTGCAGGTGCAAGTGCATATGCAAGGGTTATTGACTTCAAGAAGTTTAGGGAAATCTGTGATGAAGTCGGTGCATATTTAATGGTAGATATGGCACACATCGCCGGTCTTGTAGCAGGCGGTGCACATCCAAGCCCGATTCCGTATGCAGACGTTGTTACAACAACAACCCATAAGACACTGCGCGGACCAAGAGGCGGTATGATTTTAAGTTCAGCAGAAGCTGCTGAAAAGTTCAAGTTCAATAAGAGCGTATTCCCTGGTATTCAGGGCGGTCCGCTGATGCATGTTATCGCAGGTAAGGCAGTCTGCTTAAAGGAAGCCTTAGACCCAAGCTTTAAGACGTATGCAGAAAATGTTGTAAAGAATGCACAGGCACTCTGCAACGGATTAATGAACAGAGGATTTGATATCGTTTCCGGCGGTACAGACAACCACTTAATGCTTGTAAACTTAATCAGTAAGGGAGTTACAGGTAAGGAAGTAGAAAAGCTCTTAGATGCAGCCAACATCACATGTAATAAGAACACGATTCCGAATGACCCGGCTTCTCCGTTTGTAACAAGCGGTATCAGACTGGGTACGGCAGCTGTTACAACAAGAGGCTTTAATGAAGCAGATATGGATATTGTAGCAGATGCAATCGCAATGCTTGTAGAGGATGTCGATGCAAATAAGGCAAAGGCTATGGAACTGGTTAAGGGATTAACAGACAAGTATCCATTATACGAATAATACATAAAAGTAATAGAATAAAATAGAAAAGCTGCTGCTTTCATCAATCAAAACCTGAAATCCGGACAGAACACAGTTGGAAATTCAGATACACAGATTGAAAAGCGGCGGCTTTTTTGTTGATTTGTCGAATATTTATTTACTGAAATTTTAATTTGTGTTATAATTTTATGGTTTAAATCGAAAAAAAGAGGTAGAATTATGTCACAAATTATTATTATGGCCGCGATTCTTATATATCTTGCGGCAATGTTAGGTGTTGGTTTTTACTGCTCGAAGCAGAATAACAGCGTCGATGATTTTTATCTGGGCGGCAGAAAATTAGGCCCGTTTGTAACAGCGATGAGTGCGGAAGCATCAGACATGAGCAGCTGGCTGTTAATGGGACTTCCGGGTGTTGCCTATCTTTCCGGTGTTGCAAGTGCAGCATGGACAGCCATTGGGCTTGCAATCGGTACATATGTCAACTGGCTGATTGTAGCCAGAAGAATCCGTGTGTATTCCAAAGCCTATGAGGCATTTACCGTGCCGGATTTCTTTGCAAAAAGATTCGGTGATAAGAAAGGAATCCTGACAGGCATTGCGGCACTGATGATTATTATCTTCTTCATTCCGTATACGGCTTCCGGTTTTGCAGCTTGTGGTAAGTTGTTTTCCAGCCTGTTTGGGGTGAATTATATGGCAGCCATGGTAATCAGTGCAGCAGTCATTGTCGGCTACTGTGCATTGGGCGGATTTCTGGCAGCAAGTACAACCGATTTGATTCAGAGTATTGTTATGACAATCGCGCTGGTGGTTGTAGTGGTATTCGGTATCAATGTTGCGGGTGGATTAGATGTGGTAATAGATAATGCAAGGCAGCTTCCGGGTTATCTGGATTTCTTCCACAGCTATTCGGTAGAAACACAATCTGCGGAAAAATACAGCTTTTTAAGTATTGCTTCTACAATGGCGTGGGGATTGGGCTACTTTGGTATGCCGCATATTCTGCTTCGCTTCATGGCAATTGAAGATGAAAATAAATTAAAGATTTCAAGACGTGTGGCAACCGTCTGGGTTGTGATTTCTTTAACAATTGGTGTATTTATCGGTATTGTAGGTTACAGCATGTCAAAGGCAGGCGCAATTGAAGTGCTGACAGGCAGCAATTCTGAAACGATTATTGTACGGGTGGCACATTTATTGAGTACATACGGTGCGATTCCGGCGATTATCGGCGGACTGATTCTTGCCGGTATGCTCGCGGCAACAATGTCTACGGCAGATTCACAGCTTTTGGCGGCGGCTTCCGCAGTATCACAGAATCTTGTAAAAGACTGTTTCCATATTAAGATTACCGAGAAAATGTCCATCGTAGTGGCACGAATCACCGTTGTTGTGATTGCCGTTATCGGTGTATTTATGGCAAGCAACCCGGACAGCTCTGTATTTGATATTGTATCTTTTGCATGGGCAGGCTTCGGTGCAACCTTCGGACCGGTTGTACTGGTATCTTTATTCTGGAAGGGTGCGAACCGTTACGGTGTTCTTGCGGGTATGGTATCCGGCGGTGTCATGATTTTCCTGTGGAAATATGTCATCGCAAAGCTTGGCGGCGTATTTGCAATCTATGAACTGCTTCCGGCATTTATCGTAGCTGTAGCAGTTATTGTGGTTGTCAGCCTTGTAACCGGAGGACCGGAACAGGAAGTGCTTGAAAAATTTGAACAGGTTAAGGCACAGAATTAGTAAGAAATCAAAAATGAGGAGAAGCGATGATTTATTTATTTACAGCGTTGTATGATGAAGCCTATCCGTTTTTGCAGTATTACAAAATGAAAAAAGAAATAAATTCCCTTCCGTTTGAAATGTATCGCTGTGAGGAACAGCAGATATGCCTTACAATTACGGGAACGGGAGAAATTACAGCCGCGACAGTTGTCGCGGCTGTCTGTGCAATGGGACATGTGAAAGCGGGAGATATCTTTGTGCAGTGCGGCATATGCGCAGGCGCAGAACAGAAAAAAGGTGTGGCTTATCTGTGCAGCAAAATTACGGAAGAAGCGACACAAAAGACATTTTACCCGGATATTTTATACAGGCATCCGTTTCCCGAAGCTGCGGTTGTAACAGGAATGAACGTGCGGCGGAAAGCAAGTGTGTCAGAGGAACATGTATGTCAGAAAGCGGATATGCCGCAAAATACGGATACGGCAAATCCGGTGAAATTATGTGACACGGAATTATATAATATAGAATTATATGACATGGAAGCGGCGGCGGGGTATCAGGCGGCACATCATTTTTTCGGTCCGCATCAGATGTTTTTTATAAAAATCATATCCGATAACGGTGTACAGGAAAAAATGTCCGCAGATACCGTGCGTGAACTGGTGCAGGCACAGATTGGACAGATTGCGCAAGCCGTGGAACGGTTTGCAGCGGCAGAAAGAGATTATGCGCGGGAACAGCAGGTGTTATCACAAGAGGAACAGCGGCAGGCAGAACGTCTTAGTCATGATATGCACTGTTCCGCCGTCATGGAAGCAGAACTGTTCCAGCTGTTAAAGTACTGCCGGTTATCGGGTATAGATTATGAAGACATAATCCGGGACGGTTATGCGGCAGGAAGTCTGCCGTGCAAGGATAAAAAAGAAGGGAAGCGGTGTCTTGAACAGCTTAGAAAAGAATTGTTATAACGGACGGTTTTCGCATATTTATGTGGAAGAAGCGGTTTGGAATCATCCGAGAACACAAAAAATTCTGTCCCGCTTTCCGCAGGCACAGGTGATACCGGTACATCATTATAAAGATGTCTTCTGCCGCAGGGGACAGAGCGTGGTCAGACAGCATAAAACGCAGAATCTCATTCTGGCAGAAAAGAAAAACAATCTCATTTATCAGGGCGCGCCGGTCTGCCAAAGCTTTGGTAATCACTGGTTTTATTATACGTCTTGCATGATGAACTGCATTTACGATTGCGAATACTGCTATCTGAAAGGCATGTATCCTTCTGCAAATGTAGTGCTATTTGTAAATTTAGAAGACATTTTTGCAGAAGTGGAGCGTTTGTTAGAACAGCACAGCGTTTACCTGTGTGTGTCGTATGATACGGATTTGCTTGCGGTCGAACCGGTCATCGGTTATACGGCAGAGTGGATGCGGTTTACGACGGAACATGAAAATCTTACAATTGAAGTGCGGACAAAAAGCGCCAATGTGCATTATTTTAAACAGCAGGCAGTCACAGAGCGGGTAATATTTGCATTTACCATGTCGCCTCAGCCGGTCATTGCGGCATATGAACATTTTACGCCGGATATGCAGGCGCGGATTGCGTGTGCGGCAGAAGCAGTACAGCGGGGATTTTCCGTGCGTCTGGCATTTGACCCGATGATTTACTGTAAGGACTGGGAAAATGTTTATGCAGAAATGCTTCAATGCGTTGACGAACAGATTGACTGGAAACGGCTGGTGGATGTAAGTGTCGGAAGTTTCCGCATTTCAAAGGAATATTTAAAAAATATGCGGAAGAAAGAGCCGCATGCGGCAGTGGTGCAGTTTCCGTATACCAATGTGGGCGGTGTGTATCAGTATCCACCGGAACTGCTGACGCGCATGGAGGGGTTTCTGACCGGACAGCTTGAAAAAAGACTGCCAAAAGAAAGGATATTTTTATGGGAAGAATAGAGCAGAACACGGATATGGCAAATGTGGCAGATACGGCGGTTGTAACGGGATCGTCTTCCGGAATCGGACTGGCACTCAGCCGTATGCTTGTCAAAAATGGGTATGAAGTTTTTGGTTTTGGAAGAAATTTTGAAAGAGCAGAAGCACAGGAGTTTTGCAAAGAACAGCCGGAAAAATTTCATGCGGTGGTCTGTGACATTACGGACACGCAGGCATTGTGTGCGCATATTAAAGAGATTGATAAGAATTACCGTGTCACGGTGTTGGTCAATAATGCGGGGGTCGGTTATTACGGTCTGCATGAAGAATTAAATCCGAAAAAGATTCAGAAAATGGTGCGCACGAATCTGGAAGCACCGATGATTCTGACACAGCAGCTTTTGCGAACATTAAAAAAGAACAGGGGGACAGTCTTAAATATATCCTCTGTTACGGCAGCGCAGTCCAATCCGCACGGCTGTGCATACGGTGCGACAAAGGCAGGGCTGTCCGGCTTTGCAAAGAGCCTGTTTGACGAGGTGCGCAAATACGGTGTGCGGGTGATTACGATACAGCCGGATATGGCAAAGACCGATTTGTACCGCAATGCAGACTTTTGTGAAGGAGAAGAAGAAGCATCATACCTGCTGCCCGAAGAAGTGGCGGAAGCGGCGGCATTTGCACTGGCACAAAGAGAGGGGCTGGTAGTGACGGAAATCACAGTAAAGCCGCAGTTCCACAGGATACGGAGAAAATAAGCCGTAAATGGTGAATAATCGGCGGCACACAGGCAATACTGAATGTCATAAAAACATCGAAAGGAAGCAATGCGATGAAAGAAGACATTCAGCAGGCACTTGACGGCAGAAAAAATGCACGGTTACACAGTACACAGGAAAGAGCGGGTGAAAAAAATACAGCCCAAAACGATATAAAACAAACAGATACGGCGGCGGAAGTTCCAGTGATTGATGAAAATGCTGCCCTCCATGCCAAAGAATGGGTGGATAACGGCAGCCGGTTATAAATGGAGGATGTTATGGGAAAAGTAATTATGACAGTAGACGGAAATACTGCCGCCGCTTATACCGCCTACGCATTTACACAGACTGCGGCGATTTATCCGATTACACCGTCGTCGGCGATGGCAGAAACAGTGGATAACTGGGCAGCACAGGGCAGAAAAAATATTTTTAATGAAACGGTAGATGTGGTGGAAATGCAGTCCGAAGCCGGAGCAGCGGGCGCAATGCATGGCATTTTACAGTCGGGAACACTCGCCTCCACATTTACGGCATCACAGGGACTGCTGTTAATGCAGCCGACTCTTTACAAAATGGCGGGAGAACTTCTGCCGGGGGTACTGCATGTGAGCGCACGTGCGCTGGCGGCACAGGCACTCAGCATTTTTGGTGACCACCAGGATGTCTGTGCAGTACGCCAGACAGGCTGTGTCATGCTCGCATCGTCATCGGTGCAGGAAGTCTGCGACCTTGCTGCCGTAGCACATTTATCGGCAGTCAAAGGAAGACTGCCCTTTATCCATTTTTTTGACGGCTTCCGCACGTCCCACGAAATCCAGCGGATAGAAGCATTGTCCTATGAAGATTATGAAGAAATGCTTGACAAAGAAGCGGTGCAGGCGTTCAGGGAACGCGCGCTGTCACCAAATCACCCGGTTATGCGCGGAACGGCGCAGAATCCGGACATCTATTTCCAGACAAGAGAAGCTGTGAATCTTTTTTATGAAAAAATTCCGGGAATTATAAAAGAATATATGGCACAGATTGAGAAAAGAACCGGCAGGACATACCGCTTTTTCCAGTATTACGGTGCTAAAAATCCAAAGTACGTAGTAATTGCCATGGGTTCGGTGTGTGAAACCATACGGGAAATCCTGCCGCAGATGAACTGTGCAGATACGGATTGTGATACCGGCAGTTCCGGTATGCAGGACGACATCATGAAGGACAACAGTGGTATATACGGCATGATTCAGGTGCATCTGTTCCGCCCGTTCTGCGCAGACGACTTTTTAAAGGAGCTGCCGGAGAGCGTGGAGCGGATTGCCGTGTTAGACCGGACAAAAGAACCGGGCGCACTTGGAGAACCGCTGTATCTGGATATCTGCGGCGCGCTTTACGGAAAGGAAAATGCACCTCTGGTTATCGGCGGGCGGTATGGACTTGGCTCAAAGGATACGACACCGGCGCAGATTGCCGCAGTCTTTGACAACCTGACGGACGTACAGCCGAAAAATCATTTTACAATCGGAATTGAAGATGATGTGACACATCATTCGCTTGCCGTTCATCCGGATTTTCCGATACAGACACCGGCAGGGCTTATGCAGTGCAAATTCTGGGGGCTGGGTTCGGACGGCACGGTGGGTGCAAACAAGCAGGCGGTCAAAATCATCGGGGAATATGCAAAGCCCTATGTGCAGGGATATTTTTCGTATGATTCCAAAAAGTCGGGCGGACTTACGGTTTCCCACCTGCGTTTTGGTGATACACCGATCCGTTCGGAATATCTGATACAGGAAGCAGATTATATCGCCTGCCACAATGAATCCTTTTTAAACAGCGGATACGACCTGACAGAAGGCTTGAAAGAAAACGGCATATTTGTATTGAATACGCAGTATGGCGCAGAGCAGATTGGCGGAAAACTGCCCAAAGAAATGGTTCATGCGCTGATCGAAAAAAATGCACGGCTCTATCTGATTGATGCGGGAAAGCTGGCACACAGTCTGGGACTGGGAAACCGCATTAATATGATTATGCAGGGCGCATTTTTTCATCTGACCGGGATTCTGCCGCAGGAAAAAGCACTTGCCTGTCTGAAAAATTCCATACAGGCGGCATACGGAAAAAAAGGTGCAGACATTGTAGAAAAAAATATAAAGGCGGCAGAATACGGTTTTCGGGAAACAAAGCTTGTACCTGTTGAATTGCTCCAGTCCACAAGAGAAGAACGGGAAAATGTGCAGGAACCCGAATTTATTGAAAACATTTTAAGACCTATGGAAAAGGCAAAGGGGGACAGTCTTCCCGTCAGCACTTTTTATCCGCTGGCGGACGGCACATCCTGCCGGTACAACCGCATATGAAAAACGCGGCATTGCGGCATTTATTCCCGAATGGATTGAAAAGAACTGTATCCAGTGCAACCAGTGTTCGTATATCTGCCCGCATGCGTGTATCCGTCCGTTTCTGTTAAATGAAAAGGAACAGGCGCTTGCACCAAAGAATTTTGAAAGCAAGGCGGCGGCAGGAAAAGAGCTTGCAGGACATACGTTCAGGATACAGGTCAGTCCGCTCGACTGTACAGGCTGCGGCAATTGTGCGGACATCTGCCCGGCAAAGGAAAAGGCGCTTGTCATGCAGCCTGCCGCAAAGCAGATAAAAGAACAGGCAGACAACTGGGCGTTTGCTGTCAGTGCGGTGGCGGATAAGCCGGAGCTGATGACCAAAGAAACGGTCAAAGGCAGTCAGTTTGCACGGCCGCTCATGGAATTTTCCGGTGCGTGTGGCGGGTGTGGTGAAACCCCGTATATGAAGCTTGTGACACAGCTTTTCGGGGAACGCATGGTGATTGCCAATGCGACAGGCTGTTCCTCAATCTGGAGTGCTTCCGCACCGTCCATGGCATATACGTGCAATGCCAACGGAAAAGGTCCTGCGTGGGCAAATTCCCTGTTTGAGGACAATGCGGAATACGGCTACGGTATGCTGCTCGGTGCAAAAAAACAGCGGGAAACGCTGATACGGCTGGCGGAAGAATTTGTCAGGGAGTGTGAAAGCGGCGTGGAAAATGACGGCATTGCAGACAGCGGAAGCGGGATATCAGAAGCGCTGGAACACTGGCTTGCAGTGCGTGATAATCCAACAGCCTGCACTGCGGCGGCAGAAGAGGTGAGTGAGAAGCTGGCGCAGGGGTTGAAAGAGGCGGTAACGCGGTCAGATGTACCGGTGGCGGTATCGGAACAGGCAGAATGGACGTCACGGCAGATTCAAAGGCTGTCGGAAATTCAGAAGCGGGTGGATTTTCTGGTGAAACGCTCACAGTGGATTGTTGGCGGGGATGGCTGGGCATATGATATCGGATACGGCGGATTAGACCATGTCCTTGCCAGCGGTGCAGATGTGAATGTCCTTGTCTTTGATACGGAGATTTACTCCAATACCGGAGGGCAGGCATCAAAGTCCACACCGGCAGCAGCCGTGGCAAAATTTGCCGCCGACGGTAAAAGGACGGCGAAAAAAGATATCGGCGCAATGGCGATGACCTACGGAAATGTCTATGTGGCGCAGATTGCCATGGGCGCGGATAAAAATCAGACGATAAAAGCGATTTTGGAAGCGGAGCAGTATGACGGTCCGTCCCTGTTAATTGCCTATGCACCCTGTATCAGCCACGGCATTAAAGAAGGCATGGGAAAGAGCATGGCAAGCATGAAACAGGCGGTAGATGCCGGATACTGGCATCTGTACCGGTATAATCCGCAGCTTATAAAGGAAGGAAAAAATCCGTTTGCACTGGATTCCAGACCGCCGAAGGCTTCCTTTACGGAATTTTTAAGAAGCCAGTTACGCTATGCGGTGCTTGAAGCGCAGTATCCGAAGGAAGCAAAGGCACTGTTTGCAAAAGCAGAGGAAGATGCCGGCAGACGGTATCAGCGGTATCGGGAAATGGCGGAAAGAATGTAGAAAGAATATAGAAAGAACGAAAATCCACAGGAACGGCAGGTGTAAATCCGGCTGTTTCTGTGGATTTTTGTGAATTTTGTGGCAGATGTGCAGATATATACAAAAACTATTATTATAGGTTTTTTTTTTTTTTTTTCATATATAATGGGCAAAAAGGTAAAAAATGGCAGGTATACTAATACTGTGTATACATTAATATTGGTTGTGATGAGAGAGGGAGTGAGTAGAGATTATATTTACAAGTTGATAATTCAAAATAAATACAGACAGACGAGAGGAGTTTTGAAAAATGGAATTATTGCAGAGCACTTACACAGGCAGAGAAAGAAGGCACTGGTGCGAATCAGAAACAGTTAAAAGAATTTATAGAAAATTGGAAATCAGATTCAAGTGTATATAGTGAAGATGAGCTGAATGATATGTTTGAAAGAACATACCAAGAATTGCAGAAAAATTCAGAAAATTTTAAAGAAGTTGACAAAGAAGAATTATGCAAACAATATAAAAAGTTTGTTACAGAGTATATGAAGTCATTAATGTCAGAGGTTACGACAGGGGAGAAAATAGTGATACAGAAAGTGGATGGCATTAGAGAAAATATTAAAGAGGTGTCTGATAATACGCAAGAAGCAAATAGAATATTGCAGGATATGAATAAAAATGCTGATGTACCTATTATAGATTTTGTGAAAAATATAGTGAAAGTGAAACATTACGATTATAAATATATAGGTTTATATAACACATTTGATTATGTAGAAGACACTTATGAAGAAGATGCTGATAGTTGCTATGTATTTTCGTTTGATGTTAATAATATTGGTAAATGCTTAGTAAAAAGTATAAAAATTAGTAATTTGAAAGTGTACTATAAAAAACCGGATGATTCTGAACCATTACGGTATGCCAGACTGTATATGGTAGCAGATGAAAAAACAGAAAAAGAATGTGTAGTTAATATGCTTCCGAATAGTCAGGAAAAAATTCGATTTGCAGTACAGATGGAAGAAGATGAGGATGATTTTATGGAGGATGCAATACATAATGAAATGTGTATTGCATTCAATATGAAATTGTTAGGAGAAGATAATAATTGCAGCGAAAAGTTAATGATTATTAATATTAGTAACGATTTAAAAGAATTTCCTGTAGGGGAATATTCAATTGATTCAATTAATAGTTAGTTGAAAGATAAACTAAACGTATTGTATTAAAAGTGAAAAGTCCTGTAACATTCACCGGCAATAAAAAGCCGCGAATGTTGCAGGACTTTGTAAAATACAAATGCAATTTTTATACAGGATAAATGCTAAAAAACAAAGAAATTATGGGAGATGTTGTAAAAAAAGCTATTAATATGAAATCCCACAAGACAGTGACCGGGATAAAGTGTAAGTACACCTCGACCGTAAAAAAGACATGATTTTGATATTCATAATAATTATGAATTTAATTATTATGAAT
>ENA-ORRQ01002876-ORRQ01002876.1-human-gut-metagenome-genome-assembly--contig:-NODE-2876-length-10741-cov-2.948718_pt1 | contig 10741 bp, 7 predicted proteins | sample MGYA00242177_ERZ509138 | MGnify/ENA primary metagenome ERZ509138 (study PRJEB26280, sample SAMEA2338628) | human gut metagenome | biome: human gut; feature: human-associated habitat; material: faeces...
AAAGGAGAGTTTAGCGGGCCTAAACGCCCGCAGGAGCCTCAGCCACCTTTTCCTTATAAGGTCGAAGAAGTCAGCGTAAAGAATACGCAGGACGGAATCACTCTGGCAGGCACATTAACCCTTCCGGAGAAAGGGAATAAATTTCCGGCTGTAGTATTGGTTACGGGAAGTGGTGCTCAAAACAGAGATGAAGAAATCATGGGTCATAAACCATTTCTTGTTATCGCCGATTATCTGACACGTAACGGAATTGCCGTACTAAGATGCGATGATCGTGGCACAGCCGCTTCGCAAGGAGATTATGCAAGTGCTACCAACGAAGATTTCGCAAAAGATACGGAAGCAGCGCTGAACTATCTACGCAGCAGAAAAGAAATTAATACCCGGAAAATCGGCATTATCGGACATAGCTGCGGTGGAACAATCGCATTTGATATTGCCGCCAAAGACTCCAACATTTCATTTATCATATCATTGGCAGGAGCTGCCGTGCGAGGTGACAGCTTGATGCTTAAACAAGTTGAATTGATTTCCAAGTCCCAAGGGATGCCCGATCCGGTGTGGCAGACAATGAAACCATCCGTTCGCCACAGATACTCTTTATTACAGCAAACGGACAAGTCGTCGGATGAAATCAGAAAAGAAGTTTACGCTGATGTTACCAGAACCATGTCTGCTGAACAGTTGAAAGACCTGAATACCGTACAACAACTATCTGCCCAAATAAACTCCATGACCTCGCCGTGGTATCTCCACTTTATGAGATACGATCCGACTGCAAGTCTGAAAAAAATAAAGTGCCCGGTTTTAGCATTAAACGGAGAAAAAGACATTCAAGTAGATACCGATATGAATCTGACTGCTATCAGGCAACACATCAGCGAGAACGGAAACAAGAATGTGACAATCAAAGTCTATCCAAAACTGAACCACCTGTTTCAAACTTGTGAGAAAGGAACTTTAGCCGAATACGGACAATTGGAAGAGACAATAAATCCGGAAGTCCTGAAAGACATGACTGAATGGATAAAAAAGCAGCAATAAATTTACTAATGATATACTTTTCGGGCAGTATTTCTCAATATCACATTCTTTTCTTTCCAATTCTTGCAAATTCTTCAAACATTTGCAAGAATTGGAAAGAAAAGAATTATATTTGTAGACTAAAATATAATATAAACGGATGATATTATGATTGAACTCCCTCCTCAAATTAGTCAGGAAGAATATTTGAAAGTTCTTCTCACTGATCCGCTTGAAAAACTCAAGGCAATCATAGAAAAAAACAATGATAAGTATAGTTATTGGTCTGATGTAAAGTATCAAAAGACTCCAGAAGGTATATCCAGCAAAGAATTATGGTGTTACATAAAAGCATCGCGGAGAGCGAAACGAATCATAGTATGGAAGAAGTACGGCATATCTATCAGTATAACCAATGCTATGCAACGGATGTGCCACGAGTTTGATATGAACTTCGGCGGTTCTTGGGGAAGCAATTCAATCATTCCAGTAGAAAACAAAGAACAATATCTGATTAGCTCATTAATGGAAGAAGCAATATCCTCCAGTCAAATGGAAGGAGCGGCGACAACCAGAAAAGTAGCCAAGGAAATGCTAAGAAAAAGCCTTTCCCCACAGGACAAATCGCAACAGATGATATTTAATAATTATCAAACCATACGTTTTATAACCCAAAATATACAGACCCCACTATCATCTGAGCTATTACGGCATATTCATGTCTTAATGACCGAAAAAACGTTAGAAAACCCTGCCGATGCAGGGGCATACAGGACGAATGATGAAGTAGTAGTGGAAGATGCTATCACACATGAGGTGGTACATACACCACCTTCATATAAAGATATTCTTCCATTTATTGAAGACTTATGCATATTCTTCAATGAAAATAATACCAAAGTATTTATTCATCCGATTATCAAAGGTATTATCATTCATTTTATGATTGCCTATATGCACCCATTTGTAGATGGGAACGGACGTACTGCAAGAGCTTTATTCTATTGGTATATGCTCAAAAGCGGTTATTGGTTAACTGAATATTTATCCATCTCAAGGGTAATTGCCAAATCAAAAAAATCCTATGAGAATGCTTATTTATATACGGAAGCTGATGAAAAAGACATGGGATATTTCATAGCTTACAACCTGCGAGTACTGGAGCTTGCCTTCAAAGAACTACAAACTTATATCAAACGTAAATTAGAGCAGAAACATCAAGCTTCCGTATTCTATAAGTTAGATAATATCAACGAACGTCAAGCAGATATTCTTAGGCTTATTAATGATAATCCTAAAATATTATTCACCGTAAAAGAACTACAAAACAGATTTTCCGTTACTCATACTACCGCCAAAAATGATATTGACGGTCTTGTAGAAAGAAAACTGATAGATGAAATATCACTTAATAAAGTAAAGAAAGGGTATGTAAAAGGAGAAATGTTCGACGAAATTGTTAAATCAATCACTTAGCTCTTTCCAATTCTTGCAAATTCTTCAAATATTTGCAAGGATTGGAAAGAAAGGCAACTAACTATAAAGCAACCACATCAAACCTATTACTTTAAACATACACAGACATTGTACAAATTGATTTAAATCAAAATCGTTCATGACGAACTCATTCTGAGAGATTTTGTTTTACCTTTGCACCCCGTAAAAAATACACTAAATAAAGAAGGTAAAAAGTAACAGGTATCAGGTTAGGTTTCGTATGAAGAAAAGTCTTATTGCATTGGCATTCGGTACCCTCGGATTGGGTATCGCCGAGTTCGTGATGATGGGTATACTGCCCAATGTAGCGAGAGATTTACAGATAAGTATCCCTACTGCCGGGCATTTTATTTCCGCCTATGCATTGGGGGTTTGTGTAGGTGCCCCCGTATTAACATTGGCCCGGAAGTATCCATTAAAACATATATTGCTGGTATTAGTCACGCTGATTATGGTAGGCAATATCTGTGCGGCATTATCACCTAACTACTGGATGCTGCTTATCTCCCGCTTCATCTCCGGACTCCCTCACGGAGCCTATTTCGGGGTCGGTTCTATCGTTGCGGAAAGACTTGCCGATAAAGGCAAAAGTTCAGAGGCTGTCTCCATCATGATAGCCGGAATGACCATCGCCAACCTGTTCGGCGTACCGCTGGGAACTTCTTTAAGCACCATGCTTTCGTGGCGGGCTACCTTCCTGCTGGTAGGACTTTGGGGAATCGTCATTCTGTATTACATCTGGCGTTGGGTTCCTCAGGTAGAAGGGCTGAAAGATACCGGTTTCAAAGGACAGTTCCGCTTTCTCAAAACTCCGGCTCCCTGGCTCATTCTGGGTGCTACGGCATTAGGTAATGGCGGCGTATTCTGCTGGTATAGCTATATCAATCCAATGCTCACTCATGTCTCCGGTTTCTCTGCCGAAAGCATCACCCCTCTGATGATTCTTGCCGGATTCGGTATGGTCATGGGCAATCTGATCAGTGGACGACTCTCTGACCGTTACTCTCCCGGAAAGGTAGGTACTGCTGCACAAGCACTTATCTGTCTGCTGCTGCTGCTTATCTTCTTCCTCTCTCCTTACAAATGGGCGGCTGCTCTACTGATGTGCCTCTGTACAGCAGGACTGTTTGCTGTCTCCAGTCCGGAGCAACTATTGATTATCCGGGTAGCTAAAGGTGGAGAGATGTTGGGAGCTGCCTGCGTACAAGTTGCGTTCAATTTGGGAAATGCTATCGGTGCTTATGCAGGAGGACTTGCAGTTAGTGGTGGCTATCGCTATCCTGCCTTGACAGGTGTTCCGTTTGCGCTGATCGGATTTACCTTGTTCCTAATCTTTTATAAGAAGTATCAAGCCAAGTACTAGACTTTACAGCTTCCTAACCCCTTTATCGAATAAATACTGGATTTTCACCTTATTCTTAATCATTTTCGAATAGAGAGAAAAACCGAAGAATAAGAAGACCAATGGCACCATATTGACGATTCTGCTGACAGATGCATTTTCAAAAACGAGCAAACCAGCCTTCGGGGAAATAAGGCAATGCATGAATATACAGATGATCTGTATATCTGTCCCGTTTGAATGGAAGATTATGCAAAAGTGTTGTTATCTGACATGCAGAATATATATATCCAACTTGCAGCACATTAATGACTGACACGTTGAGTAAGGCTACCTGACATGTCAGCCATTAATGTTCTGCATGTCAGCTAACGGTATCCAACAAGTCAAGCTACCCTATTTGACAGGAAAGGTATGAATACCGAATTATTAGAATTGTAAAGATTCATATACCACCCTATTTATGAACGAAATACAGATTTTCATTCCTTTATTTCCATCCGTTCCTGCCGTCAGGCAGAAAAAGAACCTTCTAAAGAGATTAAAAATTCATTTTGTCAATTTGCTCCAGACCTTTTTCCAAACCTGCACAATTATCAGAAAAAGACAGAAAGTATACCAAGTTTCCCTCATTAGCTCAAAAAATGATTATCTTTGCAAACTAAAATGAGCAAGTTGGCAATCAGGACTGTTTTTATCGGGAGATTAGTGCCAACCCATTGCTCACATGTATGGATCATAATAAAAGAAATAATAGATTAATATGGCATTGCAATGTGGTATTGTCGGACTTCCGAACGTAGGTAAATCGACACTTTTCAACTGTTTGTCAAACGCAAAAGCGCAAGCGGCAAACTTCCCCTTCTGTACAATCGAACCGAATGTAGGTGTTATCACTGTTCCCGATGAACGTCTGAACGCACTGGCAGAGTTGGTACACCCCCAACGAATTGTTCCTACAACAGTAGAAATCGTAGACATCGCCGGACTGGTGAAAGGTGCAAGCAAAGGCGAAGGGCTGGGAAACAAATTCCTCGCCAATATCCGCGAAACAGACGCAATCATCCATGTACTCCGCTGCTTCGACGATGACAACGTGACTCATGTAGACGGAAGCGTAAACCCCGTCCGAGACAAAGAGATCATCGACTACGAACTTCAGCTGAAAGACCTGGAAACCATCGAAAGCCGCATCCAGAAAGTACAGAAACAGGCTCAGACCGGTGGCGACAAGGCTGCAAAACAGGCTTATGACGTACTCGTTCAATACAAGGATGCACTGGAACAAGGCAAATCCGCCCGCACCGTCACTTTCGAAACGAAAGACGAACAAAAGATTGCTCACGAACTCTTCCTATTGACCAGCAAACCCGTGATGTACGTCTGCAACGTAGACGAAGCAAGTGCGGTAAACGGCAACAAATACGTAGACATGGTGCGCGACGCCGTGAAAGATGAAAATGCACAGATACTCATTGTCGCTGCAAAGACCGAAGCAGACATCGCCGAACTGGAAACATACGAAGACCGTCAGATGTTCCTTGCCGAAGTAGGGCTGGAAGAATCGGGCGTTGCACGTCTTATCAAGTCAGCTTACAAACTGCTGAACCTCGAAACCTACTTCACAGCCGGCGTACAGGAAGTACGTGCATGGACTTACGAGAAAGGATGGAAAGCTCCGCAATGCGCAGGCGTCATCCATACCGATTTTGAGAAAGGATTTATCCGTGCGGAAGTAATCAAATACGATGATTATATCCAGTACGGCTCCGAAGCGGCTGTCAAGGAAGCCGGAAAACTCGGTGTGGAAGGAAAAGAATATGTAGTACAGGATGGCGACATCATGCACTTCCGCTTCAACGTATAATAATAAATGAAGAATGAAGAACTAAAAATGATGAATTTAGTATCAGGCAGAAACTCCACCGGTCACTTTTCTTCATTCATAATTCTTCATTCTTAATTCTTCATTCTTAATTCTTCATTCTTAATTCTTCATTCTTAATTCTTCATTAAATTATGAAATATCTCATTGCAGGAACCGGAGGCGTCGGTGGCAGTATCGCAGGATTCTTGTCACTTGCCGGAAAAGATGTTACTTGTATTGCCCGCGGAGCTCATCTGCAGGCCATACAGACAAACGGCCTGAAACTGAAATCAGATTTAAAGGGAGAGCATGCGCTGGCTATCCCTGCTATGAATGCAGAAGAATTCAATGGAAAAGCAGACGTGATCTTTGTCTGCGTGAAAGGATATTCCGTCGATTCGATTACCGAACTCATCAAAAGGGCATCACACGACAAGACGGTCGTTATCCCTATCCTGAATGTTTACGGAACCGGTCCGCGCATTCAGCGCCTGGTTCCGGAGGTAACCGTACTGGATGGATGTATCTACATTGTAGGCTTTGTTTCCGGTGCGGGAGAAATAACCCAGATGGGAAAAATCTTCCGGCTGGTGTATGGTGCCCACAAAGGGACACAGGTAGCTCCGGGCGTTCTGGAAGCTATTCAGAAAGATCTTCAGGAAAGTGGAATCAAAGCTGAGATTTCTCCGGACATCAATCGGGATACATTCGTCAAATGGTCGTTCATCTCGGCAATGGCGGTCACTGGTGCTTACTATGATGTACCGATGGGTGAAGTTCAGAAGCCAGGGAAAGTACGTGATACGTTCATCGGCCTTTCTACTGAGAGTGCCGCACTGGGACGTAAGTTGGGAGTGGAATTTCCCGAAGACCCCGTCAGCTACAATTTGAAAGTCATTGATAAACTCGATCCCGACAGTACCGCTTCCATGCAAAAGGATCTGGCACGGGGACATGAATCGGAAATACAAGGTTTGCTGTTTGACATGATTGCAGCAGCCGAGGAGCAAGGTATCGACATACCAACTTACCGGATGGTTGCCGAAAAATTCACAAAACACTAATTATCAAACCGTAAACCGTTATCCAACATGAATACCCTTTTATTATCAATCAACTGGAATCCGAATCCCGAACTATTCAACCTGTTCGGCATTTCTATCCGTTACTACGGATTATTGTGGGCAGTAGGAATCTTCTTTGCCTACATCATCGTCCACTACCAATATCGTGACAAAAAAATAGACGAGAAGAAATTTGATCCCCTCTTCTTTTATTGTTTCTTCGGAATTCTGATTGGCGCGCGTCTGGGACACTGCCTGTTCTACGATCCGGGACAGTATCTGACAAGCGGAAAAGGATTTGTGGAAATGCTTCTGCCAATCAAGTTCCTGCCCGGCGGAGGATGGAAATTCACCGGTTACGAAGGACTTGCCAGCCACGGAGGTACACTTGGATTGATGATCGCTCTCTGGCTGTATTGCCGCAAGACGAAGCTTCATTATATGGATGTAGTGGACATGATTGCTGTCGCTACGCCTGTCACTGCCTGCTTCATCCGTCTGGCAAACTTGATGAACTCCGAAATTATCGGTAAACCGACCGACGTGCCCTGGGCATTCGTGTTCGAACGGGTAGACATGTTGCCCCGCCATCCGGGACAGCTTTACGAAGCGATTGCCTACCTGATTCTGTTCTTCATCATGTTCTATCTTTACAAGAATTATAGCAAGAAACTACACCGTGGATTCTTCTTCGGTCTCTGCCTGGCTTATATCTTCACCTTCCGTTTCTTCATCGAATTTGTGAAGGAGAATCAGGAAGCCTTCGAAGATCACATGATGTTCAACATGGGACAATGGCTAAGCGTTCCATTCATCATCATAGGTATCTACTTCATGTTCTTCTATGACCGGAAGAAAGTGGCTAAGAAATGAAACGGATTATAGATATAGAAAACTGGGAGCGGAAGGAGAATTTCAACTTCTTCCGCCATTTCCAGAATCCCCAATTATCCATTACCTCCGAAGTAGAGTGCGGAGGAGCCAGGCAACGTGCCAAAGCCGCCGGACAGTCTTTCTTTCTCCATTATCTTTATGCAGTGCTGTGTGCAGCCAATGAAATACCGGAGTTTCGTTACCGCATCGATCCGGACGGGCGTGTAGTGCTCTATGATACCATAGATATGCTGTCTCCCATCAAGATAAAAGAGAACGGCAAGTTCTTCACCACTCGTTTTCCTTACCACAACGATTTCGACACTTTCTATCGGGAAGCCAAAATGATTATTGAAGCCATCCCCGAAGACGGTGATCCGTATGCAGCAGAAAACGGAGAAGTAGCCGACGGAGATTACGGGCTGATTCTGCTTAGCGCAACTCCCGACTTATATTTTACTTCCATCACCGGCACACAGGAAAAGAAAAGCGGTAACAACTATCCGCTGCTGAATGCCGGAAAAGCCGTCGTAAGGGAAGGCAAGCTGGTGATGCCTATCGCCATGACTATTCATCACGGGTTTATTGACGGTCATCATCTTTCTTTATTTTACAAAAAGGTGGAAGAGTTTCTGAAATGAAACACACTAATACACATAGCAATGAAACTATTCTATAGACAACTTCTTATATTGACATGCTTTATATCCCTGCCAGTCTCTGTATTATATGCTCAACAGGGAACCAACCAATACATTCCTGTCAGCCAACACCAAACCATAGAAAGCGGAACTTACTGGCCGGCAGGTCAGATGCTGCCTCATTTTGCCACTCCTGCATCACAGCTGGACGGAATAGATATGAAACAGGGTAAGCTATCTTCGGAAGAAAAGACGATGCTGCTGGCTGTACAGGGGATAATCAACAAGCGGCAACCACGCATCTTCTTGTACGAGCATTTCAGCGAAGGTAAACATAAATGGCCCCGCTTGCTGAATTTATCCGTCAACGAACTCGAAGCTACCCAATACATGCGGTTAGTAAGCAAATACAAGAATGAACTGAAAGGAGTGATTCTATACGATCCGGAAAAGAGCGTCCATTACCTGAACCTGGCCTCAACAGTTGCCGGACTGGAAGATGCAATTCCCGTAACTTCCCAACTATACGAGCTTTTAAAGCAACAAAATATCCAGCTTCCCGTATTGGCAGACCTCAGAAAGCTGCCTTACACCAAAGCCACGGAAATCTACGAATACATGTACGACCAGTACTGGAAAAAGTGCACGCACCGTCTGCTCATCAGCCTTCCGCCCCAACGCGGCTTTGTACGCGACTTGGCAGTTGCATCAGGAGCAGCTATCGTGTGGCTGGACGCACGTGACTGGAAAGAAAATACAGTATTACGCAAGTTTATGAAAACCATGCAGCCGGGAGAAAGCATCATTACCGGTTGGTATGCCGAAGAACGCTCCGGTATAGGCCTTGCCACAGAATATGGGCTCTCAACCATCCCTTCCGATTTCTATGAAAATACAACAGTGTATGCAGGCATGCAACAGCAGATTCAGTATCCGGAAATACCCAAAATGCCCGCACTGGAAAACAAAATTTATCTGGCACTATATATGAGCGACGGCGACAACGTGCAATACTGCCAGCATGCCATGTCCGAACTATGGGACAAAAAAGGAAGAGGCGTGATACCTATCAACTGGACGATCAGCCCGGGATTAGTGGACTTCGGACCGGGACTGCTTAATCATTATTACACGACAGCCACCCCCAACGACTTCTTTGCATCCGGCCCCTCCGGTATGGGATATTCGTTGATTTACGACGCTCACAATTATCTTTGGAATGCAACCTCCGGAACAGACTTCACCCCTTATGCAAAACTGACCCAGCAATACCTGGAGAAAAGCGGACTACGTGTCATCACCATCTGGGACGAAGTAAATCAGAAGCAAATGGGAGCTTATGCCCGTAACTGCCGTTACCTGTACGGCCTGACACAACAAGACTGGGAACGACGCCCGTATAAAGTGCCGACTTACATACAGGACCATAAACTCGCCTTCGTTCCGAATCTTCCTTGTTATGCCAACGGAGTGGATGTAATCTACTCCTTCTGGAGAGACACCATAGCCAAATTTGACGGTTCGCATCCCATATTCCTTTCCGCACAAGGTGAATCCTGGAAAATGGGACCGGACAATATCGTTGTCTTGAAGAAGCGTCTGGAAGAACTATCACCGGGCAATATTGTAATCTGCCGGGGCGACCATTTCTTCAATCTTCACAATCAGGCCAATTACCTGCCTTTCAATCTGACACTCTTACCCAAAATGAAGATAACTTCCAGTCCGACTTCCACAGAAACGAAGTTTGCAGCAGACGGCACGCCCTGCGAAGGACACCTGTGGATATCTAAGAAAGAAGGGAATCGCGCTTGGATACAATTCGATTTTAAAAATGAATACCTGATCAGTCGTTATGTAGTACGTCATGCCGGAAACGCAGGACTACCGGAACGACTAAATACACGGTCTTTTTCAATAGAAGTCAGTCAGGACGGTAAGAAATGGACTCGTGTAGATATCCAAAAAGGAAATACAGTATCTGTGACGGACGTAGATATCACTCCGACAAGCGGAAGATATGTACGCCTGCTGATACAGGATGCAGGGGAAGATGGTATAGCCCGCATTGGGGATGTGGAAATCTACGGGTGCAGGAAATAACTGAACTGCACCCCAAAAGTTGGACACAGAACTTTAGGAGTGCAGTTCATCATTATTTGCCCCTGACTATCTTCTTAATATCATTCAGCTTATTCAACGCCTCAATCGGAGTAAGATTATTCACATCCAGATTGAGTATCTCATCGCGAATCTGGCAAAGTATCGGGTCATCCAACTGGAAGAAGCTGAGTTGCATACCGCTTCTGTTCTCACTGACTTCCGCTAATGGTTTGCCGGAGATACCTTGCTGACGGTTATCCGATTCCAATTGTTTCAAAATGGCATTGGCACGCTTCACAATACTCTTCGGCATACCCGCCATTTTTGCTAC
>ENA-ORRQ01002883-ORRQ01002883.1-human-gut-metagenome-genome-assembly--contig:-NODE-2883-length-10719-cov-2.900788_pt1 | contig 10719 bp, 8 predicted proteins | sample MGYA00242177_ERZ509138 | MGnify/ENA primary metagenome ERZ509138 (study PRJEB26280, sample SAMEA2338628) | human gut metagenome | biome: human gut; feature: human-associated habitat; material: faeces...
GCTGCTGCAGCTGAAAGCCCCAGCCGATGGCCCAGCCAAGACTGCGAAGTATCACCAAGGCGCCGGCCAGTGCCGCCATGGAAAGCAACACGCCGCCCGTAAAGGCCAATCCATGCAGTGCCAAGGCACCCTTGCGGCGAGAGCCGTCAACCAACTGCAGAATCTTGAGACTGAGTACCGGAAACACGCACGGCATAAGGTTCAAAATCAAGCCGCCCAGAAAAGCAAAACTCAGGGCCGTTGACGTGCTCATGCTCGGAGGAGCTTCGGGTAGCTGCGCGGTCGGAGTGGCCGGCTCGGCTTGATCGGGAGCCGGTTTTTCTTCCGGAGCCCAAGGCAAAGGCACCTCGCCCGGCTTGATGTCGAGCGTTGTTTCAATGGCCCAGCCTTCGTTGTCCGGACCGCCGTCGGCGACGATCACGCCGGCAAAGGGTAACGGCTTGTCGGTTTTGAGACTTTCCAGATACTCAGGAGCGGCTTTGAGGTAGAGCGACACTTGGTCTTTACCGAGCACGGCTCGATCGAGTTCCTTAAAGTCGACAAGACCTTCGGAGAGTGGGAAAAACTCCACCTTCTTTTCGATTTTGCCCGCCAGAGGCGCAAAGTCGATGCGAATGCGGCCGTCCTCAATCTGAGCCGAAATATGTTCGGAAACGACTTTTTCAGGGATGGACTTGAGCGTTTTTTCAAACTTGCCGGCAAAGGGGCCGGGTTTGGCTGCCACCTCCACTGGAAGCTTCATCGACACTTCGGCTGTGCCAGGAATGCAGACTTCCTTGCAAGCGAGGTAGTCAACCTTGGCGCGCAGGGTGTACGTGCCGCCGTAAGGCGTTCCCCAGGGAATGTCCAGATTGAAGGGCAGCAGCACTTCGCCCGAGTACACGAAGTTGGTGATGGGCCCGAGCTTATGCTTTTGCGGCGTGGGCCAGCCGATTTGTTCGGCGGTCCAGCGGCGCGGCAACTTCCATTCGACACTCGGAGCAAAACCGGAGTCACCCGAGAACTGCCAGTAGGTGTGCCAGCCCGGTTCGTGCTTGAGCAAAATGCCGATATCGTTGGTCGCGCGCGGAATCCCGGCCGTTTGTCGCGACACCAGCTGCACCGTCACGGTTTTGGGCTGGCCGCCGCCGGCAAAGGGTGAACCGGTGCCGGCTGAGCCCGCTCCCAAGCCGGTCGGAGCGGCCAATGCCACGGATGCTGCCGTCGTTAAGCCGAGCAGCAGCGTCGTTAAGCTGCGAAAGAGTTTCATTACCGCTTTGAACATTAAAGAGCCGCAAAAGCCTTGCGGGCGGCTGCGATAGTCGCTTCGATGTCTTCGTCGCTGTGAGCCGCTGACACGAAGCCCGCTTCGAAGATCGAAGGAGCAAGGTAAACACCTTCTTCGAGCATCGTGTGGAAGAACTTCGCAAACACGGCCGGATCGGCCTTCATGACGTCGTTAAAGCCGTTGGGCAGGTTTTCAAGGAAGAAGAGCCCCATCATGCCGCCCTGAGAGCGGGCGCAGAACGAAACGCCAGCTTCCTTGGCAGCAGCCGTCAGCCCCGTCACAAGCTTGGTGGTCTTTTCCGAGAGGCTTTCGTAGAAGCCCGGCTTCTGGATTTCCTTGAGGGTGGCCAGACCGCAGGCAACGGCCACAGGGTTGCCCGAGAGGGTGCCGGCCTGATACACGGGGCCCAAAGGAGCGATCTTATTCATGACTTCGCGGCGTCCGCCGAAAGCGGCCACCGGCATGCCGCCGCCGATCACCTTGCCCATCATGGTGATGTCAGGCACGATGTTGTAAAGGGACTGTGCGCCGTGCAGCGCTACGCGAAAACCCGTCATTACTTCGTCGACGATCAGAAGCGCGCCGTACTGCGTGCATAGACCTCGCATCGTGTCCATGAATTCCTGCGTGGCCGGAACCATGTTCATGTTGCCGGCGATTGCTTCGACGATTACGCAGGCGATGTCGTCTCCCCACTGCTTGAAAGCGTCTTCGAGCTGTTGCGGATTGTTGTATTCGAGCACAATCGTGTGTTCGGTTGTGCCGGCCGGAACCCCTGCCGAAGAGGGATTGCCGAAGGTGAGCATGCCGGAGCCCGCCTTCACAAGTAGGCTGTCGCTGTGACCGTGATAGCACCCCTCGAACTTGATGATCTTATTGCGGCCCGTGTAGCCGCGATCGAAGATGCGGGGCAGATCCTCCGCCGTGATGCCGATACCGGTGTCGCGGATGCAGAGGGTGGCAGGGGCCTCCGCGTCGATGGTGATGCTGCCGCCCTCCGGCGTGTATTTCAGGGCGTTGGACAGTACCTGCTCCACCACGAAGCCCAGCCACTTCTCGTCTGTCACCACCGACAGATGCAGCGGCTCATAGTGCAGGGTGAGCTTACGGTCGATGAACTCTCCCGCGAATTTCCGCAGGCTCTGGCGGATGATGCCGTCCAGATCGCAGGCGCGGATCACATAGTCGCTGGTCCCCTCGTCCAGGCGCAGGTACATCAGCACCATGTCCACGTACTGCTCGATGCGCAGCAGCTGGCTCATGAGCCGGCGGGCATTGGGGGTGTCGTCCGGCTGGAGGGTCAGGCGCATGGCGGCGATGGGGGTCTTGATCTGATGGACCCAGGCGGTGTAGTAGTCCACCATCTCCCGATAACGGGCGGCGTCGGCCGTCTCCCGCTCCGATGCGGCGCGGCGCAAGGCGGCGATGGCGGCCATGCAGTCGGCCTCCCCAATGGAGGCGGGTTCCGGCAGGTCCATGAGCTGGGCGTTAGCCGCCGTCTGGAGCTCCGAGAGCTTCCGGTGGCGGCGGAGGGTACGGGTATAGTCCCAGACTGCGGCGGCCAGACACAGCAGCAGGCTCAATAACGCAGGGTAGGCCACTGCCGCCAGCGGCAGGCCATACAGAGCAAAGCCGGCCGCCAGCAGGCCCCAGCTCAGGATGAACAGTAATATCGCCAGACGGTGCTGGCGGAGGTAGCGTCTGAAAAATTCCATAGTTCTCCTTATGTCAGTCCTGTGTCAGTCCTGCGCCACCAGATAGCCCACGCCGTGGCGGGTGGTGATGAAATCCTCCAGCCCCGAGGCGGTCAGCTTCCTGCGCAGGCGGTTGACGTTGACCGTCAGGGTATTCTCGTCCACGAAGCTGTCCGTCTCCCACAGGGTCTGCATCAGCTTTTCACGGCTGACCACCTGTCCCGCCCGCTCCATAAGGCACAGCAGGATGCGGTACTCGTTTTTCGTCAGGTCGACGGACGCGCCGCCGTACTCCAGCTTCTGCACGTCCGTGCGCAGGCGGGCCCCGCGGCACACCGGCACCGGCGGCTGCACCGCAAAGTCGTAGGTGCGGCGCAGCAGGGCCTGCACCTTGGCCATCAGCACGTTCCGGTCAAAGGGCTTGGCGATGAAATCGTCGGCGCCCATGTTCATGGCCATGACGATGTTCATATTGTCCGCCGCCGAGGACAGGAAGATGATGGGCACGCGGCTGGTGCGGCGGATCTGGCGGCACCAGTGGTAGCCGTCGAAAAACGGCAGAGAGATGTCCAGCAGAATGAGGTGCGGGCCGTAGGCCGCGGCCTCCTCCGCCACGCGGCGGAAATCCGAGACGCAGCGGGCCTCCAGCGCCCAGGACTCCGCCTGTTCACAGACGGCCTGCGCGATGGCGGCGTCGTCCTCCACGATGAAAATACGGTACATGGCGCTCCCCTCCCCTGCTTCTTCGCTGCCAGTTTATTATACCCGACAGGAGGGCCGGTGGCAAGCCGCCGGAGCTTACGACTTTTTTAATTTTTGGGGTTGACAGCAAACTGTGTTATTCGTATAATACAGTTAACGACCGTATTACACAGCTAATACAGTTTCGCAGAAAGGAGGCGAGGCGCGTGATCTCATTTCAGGACTTCCGACAAACGGACGGCACCCCCATCTATCTCCAGATCGTCCGATACATCCAGCAGGGGCTGGCGGCAGGCACCATACAGGACGGCGACGAGCTGCCGTCGCGGCGGGTGGTGTCGGCGCTGCTGGCAGTGAATCCCAACACCGTGCAGAAGGCTTTCAAGCTGCTGGAGGACGAGGGGCTGGCCACGTCCCGTGCCGGAGCCAAGAGCTGTATCCAGGCGTCGCCGCAGCAGATCGAAGCCCTGCGGCAGGCGATGCTGGAGACGGAGATGCAGGCCATGGTGGACGCGGCACGGCGCATGGGGCTGAGCCGTGAGGAGGCCCACCGCCTGCTGGACGCACTGTATGACAAGGAGGGAGCGGAGGTATGAGAAAGCATTTATCCGTACTGGGGCTGGCGGCCCGAGGCGCGGTGGGCCGCATACTGCTCATCACGGTGCTGACGGCGGCACTGGCAGGCGCGCTGCTGTATCTGGTGCCGGCGCAGACGCCCAGCCAGTCCACGGTATATCCCGACGGGAAGGTCGTGGAGACATATACTCCCAGCGACTACTGTTATCTGCCATCCCGCACCGGCGTTACGGCGGTGTGCGCCGTGGGACTGGCGGGTGTGATGACGGTGCTGAGTCTCAACGGCTGCGGCTACGGGACAAAGACGGATCTGACCATGCGGCGGCTGCGCATCGGCGAGGGCGCGGCCAACCTGTGGTGGATGGCGCTGAACGCCGTGTGCCTGCTGTTCTACTGGGCGGTGATGGCGGCGGTGACGGTGCTGGTATTGCAGCTGCGCATCCGGAACATCGTACCGGACAACGCATTATACACGCCCGGGCGGCAGACGCTGCTGCTGGCGGTGTATGCCAGCAGCTTCCTGCACCATCTGATGCCCGTGCGGGACACGCTGGTGTGGGCAGAGGACGGACTGCTGCTGGCGCTGTGCGCCGCGGCGGCGGCGCGGTTCTCCCAGGCCCAGCGCCAGGGAAAATTCAGCATCGCGCCTATTGCGGCGCTGGCACTGACCATCGGCGGCTTCTTCCCGCGGATGGGCGCTGCCTCCACATTCATATGGGCTTTTGTGGCCGCAGCGGGCGCGGGACTCTGCGTGGTGCTGCTGCAGAAAGGAGAGACGGAGGATGCCGAAAAACAGGACTTCCGCGTGCGGCAGGATGCTTGAGCACGTCCTGCCCCCCAACGTACCGGCGGACACCATGCAGGGCATCATCATCGGCAGTCTGGCCATCGGCGCACTGACGGCTGCCATCGACTTCACCGTGCATTACGCCGCGACCTACCGCGGCATGTTCTACTGGGACGGACGGCTGATGGACACGGCGCTGATGGGCCCCTTCTCCGCCTATGTGGAGCCGGTGGTCATCGTGTTCGGCGTGGTGGTGCTGCTGGCGCTGCTGTCCGCCGTGATGCTGTACAGCTCCTATTATCTGGGCGGGCGCAGCATCTATCTCATGCGCCGTCTGCCCGATGGGCGGCAGACCCTGCGGCGGCAGGTGTGGACCGCGCCGCTGGTCTGGGCGGTGTGCGCCGTGGCCGCGGCGGCGGTGGTGCTGGGGCTGTGCTATCTGGCGTGGCGGTTCATCACGCCGGAGCAGTGCATTCCCACGGCGGAGAATATCCAGCGGGTCATGAACGCCATTGCCGCGTCGCCCTATTCGCACTACTACGGTTAAGGAGGGATCACATATGCTTGAGATCAGCCATATCAGCAAGAAATACGGTTCCAAGGAGGCGCTGCACGATGTGTCCCTGACGCTGCCACAGGGGCAGATCGTGGGGCTGTTCGGGGAGAACGGCGCGGGCAAGACCACGCTGATGAAGTGCGTGCTGGGTCTTGTGCGGCACGAGGGCACCGTGACGCTGGACGGCGCCGCCATCGACCGCACCAACATCGACCGGCTCAGCTTTGCCACCTGCGAGCACTCGTTTTTCCCCGGGCTGACAGCGGCGGCCCATCGGGACTTCTACGCCGCCCACTTTCCCCGCTTCAACGACAAGCGGTTCCATGGGCTGATGGACTTCTTCTCCTTACCCATGGACAAGAAGCTGCGCAGCTTCTCCGCCGGTATGCAGAACCAGTTCGAGGTCATCATGGCGCTGTCGCAGGGCGCGGACTACATCCTGATGGATGAGCCCTTCGCCGGAAACGACATCTTCAACCGCGAGGACTTCTACAAGGTGCTGCTGGGCATCCTGACGGAGCGGGAGACGGTGCTTTTGAGCACCCACCTCATCGAGGAGGTGAAGGACTGCATCTCCCGGGCCGTACTCATCCGCGAGGGCGGCATTGTGGGGGACTGCTCCGCCGAGGAGCTGGAGGAGTCCGGCAGAGACCTGATGGGCTATATCAAGGAGACATATCACTACCGGCCGGAGCGTGTCAGTCAGGCGCTGGATGCCCTGACGGACGGAGAGGAGGGCGAGGACACATGAAACAGAGCCTTGCGGCTGCGGCGGCCATGCTGGTGCTGGCGGCGGCGGTACTGACGGCGGCCAATACGGCGCTGGACGCCACCGCCGTGCCGACGCCCTACACCGCCGTTCTCTCCCACGGCGACGCCGCAGCGGCGGAGGGCCTGCGCTTCCGCACCGCCGCGCGGTTCGGCAGCTGCCTGCGGTGGGACACGGTGTACGACGTGGGGGCCAATACGTGGGAGTCGGAGGAGTCCTTTGCCATGCGGGTCTACAACAACGCCTACACCCAGTATGACGATGTAACGGATCGTCCATCGTGGGAGAGCTTCAACACGCGGTACATCAATGCGGCGATCCGGCGGGACGATGCGCTGGGTGCGCACCTGCGGCAGGCCGCGGAGGCCCGGAATCGTGAGAACGGCTACGAAAGCAGCTATGCCGAGCGGGTGATGCTGCGGGAGTACTATGAGGCGTATCCCCTGTACCTGGCGTCCGATGCGCACAGCGTGGGGCAGCTGTTTGACGACTACAGCGACTATGATGAGCTGACGTTCCCCATGTTCGACAGGCTGCGCATCCCGGTGGGGGATGCGGACTGGATGGAGCCCAGCGTCGTTACCAGCTCCTCCGGAAAGATGTATCTCACGGGCGACACGCGGCTGCGCACGCAAAACCGGTTCACGCCGCTGTCGCTGGGGTGCGAGAGCGGTACGTTGGTGACGGTGGGCTTTTCCCCCGACGCGGAACCCCAGGCGGAATGGGCGCCGGAGGGCTTCGGGCTGTGGTACATCCCGTTCATCAAGGAGAGCGGCACCAGCCGGGCCGGAGGCGGCTACACCTACACGCGGGTGGATGCGGACAATGCGCAGCTGGTGTGTGAGCTGGACATCGCCGCGCAGCGGGTGATAGGCTTGCAGTACAGCGGCGACCGGTCAGAGGTGCTGCTGACCACCGCTGAGGACGGTCAGTACGTGCTGCGCATTCTGGACGCGGCGGACTTCCGCTGCAAGCAGATCGTCCCGCTGGTGGAGGTGGGCGAGCTGCTGCACTGGGAGGGCACCGTCGGCACCGGGGCCGGTTTTGCCTATCAGGAGAGCCGGTCGGACTACCCCACCGTGACCTATCACAGTGAGGACGACCTGCTGGTGGCCGCTGCGGGCAAGACGCTGGTGGTGCTGCTGCCGGAGGGCGGCGGCTGGGCCGTGGAGTTCACCACGCCGCTGCTGTGGCCCACATGGCAGGACGATGGAACGCTGGACTGGGACGCGGCTATGCTGACGGACGCTGCGGACGCGTGGTACTACGGCAGCTCCACCATCGATCTGACGGACGAGGTGGACCGCATGCCCATGTGCTGGCAGGACGGGAAGCTGGCGCTGGCCGCCAACGACTACAGCGGCGAGCAGACGCTGGTGGAGGTCTACGACCGGACGGGGCTGCGGTACGGTGCGCTGCTGGACGCGGGGCTAAGTGCGCAGGAGCGCTCCAGCTTCGGCTTCAGCGCGGCGCGGGAGTATCCCGAGCTGGCCTGGGAATAAACAAAAAAGCAGCCCTCCGGCACTTCTGAAGTGTCGGAGGGCTGCTTTTTCTGCTGATTTTGGGGCGTTATTCCACGGTGACGCTTTTGGCCAGATTGCGGGGCTTGTCGATGTCGCAGCCACGGGCCAGGGCGATGTAGTAGGCCAGCAGCTGCAGGGGCACCACGCCCAGCTGGGGCAGGAGCATGGTCTCCGTCTCCGGCACGGTGAGGACGCGGGCCACGCGGCTGTGCATCCGCTCCGCGCCGGTCTCGGTGGTCAGGGCCAGCACCCGGGCGCCCCGGGCCTGCACCTCCACCACGTTGCTCATGGCCTTGTCGAACAGGGGCATATACGTGGCGGCGGCGATCACCGGCGTGCCCTCCTCAATAAGGGAGATGGTACCGTGCTTCAGCTCGCCGGAGGCGTAGGCCTCGGAGTGGATATACGAAATTTCCTTCAGTTTCAGGCTGCCCTCCAGCGACAGGGCGTAGTCCAGATTGCGGCCGATGAAGAAGATCTGCTCATGGCCCGCCAGCTCCCGAGCCGCGGCCTGTATCTCCGCGGTGTCGGAGAGGATATGGGCCATCTGGGCGGGCAGGGCCTCGATGCCCTGCACCATGGCGGTGTAGGTGTCGAAGTCCACGGTGCCTAAAATATCGCCGAAGTACAGGCCCAGCAGGTTCAGCACCACCATCTGGGTGCTGTACGCCTTGGTGGTGGCCACGGCGATCTCCGGCCCCGCCCAGGTGTACAGCACGTCGTGGGACTCCCGGGCGATGGAGGAGCCCACCACGTTGACGATGGACAAAATGCGGGCGCCGCGCTTCCTGGCCTCCCGCAGGGCGGCCATGGAGTCCAGCGTCTCGCCGGACTGGCTGATGACGATGACCAGGTCGCCCTTGCCCACGATGGGGTCGCTGTAACGGAACTCGGAGGCCAGGCTCACCTCCACGGGGCGGCGGAGCAGGCGCTCCCAGTTATACTTGCTGACCATGCCCACATGGTAGCTGGAGCCGCAGGCCACGATGCACACGCGGCCCAGCTCCCGTATCTCACGATCCGTCATGGTCAGGTCGCTGAGCACCACGCGGCCGTCCCGGATGCGGCCGGTGATGGCGCGGGCGATGGCGTCGGGCTGCTCGTAGATCTCCTTGAGCATGAAGTGGTCGTAGCCGCCTTTTTCCGCAGCGTCCACATCCCAGTCGATGTGGTGATGCTCCTTTTCGATGGGGCGGCGGCGCTCGTCATAGATGCGGATGCCGCCGCATGTGACGATGGCCAGCTCGCCGTCGTCCATGTACACGATATCTCGTGTGTGGCGCAGCAGCGCCGTCACGTCGGAGGCGATGAAGTTCTCTCCGTCGCCGTAGCCCAGCAGCAGCGGCGCGTCCTTGCGGGCGGCAATGAGCCGGTCCGACGCGTCGGCGCAGACGATGCCCAACGCGTAAGCGCCCTCCACGGCGGAGAGCATGCTGTTCACTGCCTCGAACACGTCGCGGCTGGCGGCGTAATAGTAGTCCAGCAGCTGGGCCACCACCTCCGTGTCCGTCTCGGAGCGGAAGGTGTAGCCCTTGGCGGTGAGCTGGGCGCGGAGCAGGGCGTAGTTCTCGATGATGCCGTTGTGGACAACGGCGAACAGGCCGCTCTGGCTGACCTGGGGATGGGCATTGATGTCGTTGGGCTCGCCATGGGTGGCCCAGCGGGTATGGCCCACGCCCAGCGTACCGGTGAGGGTGCGGCCCTCCTCCGTCAAATCGGCCAGCGCCTGCAGGCGGCCTCTGGTCTTGCAGACCTGCAGGCCCTCGGGGCCGCAGACAGCCATGCCCGCCGAGTCGTAGCCGCGGTACTCCAGACGGCGCAGGCCGTCCAGCAGGATGGGGGCGGCTTCCTGCGTGCCCACGTATCCCACGATTCCACACATATTTGATTTTCCTCCTGAAAGATATGATCTCTGTCGGAAGAACAAACGCGCAGACCATTTGTGTCTTCGCATCCGGTCACAGCCCCTCTGTTTTGCGGTCGCCCGCATATTTATGAGCTGTGTGCGCATCCGGACGATGCGGAGGAGCATCCGCCGAATTTTCGATCGCTCCCCACCTCGTTATCCCACGGCGGCGGAAAAGAAAAATATCCGCCGGCCTGCCGGCGAGAGATTTTTCGTCAAGACAAGGCGCAGAAGCGCAGGAATACTTTCTGTATTTCCAGCTTTTGCAACGATGTATTGGCGGAAAATATCCGCCGGCGCGTGGGAGCATGGCGCTTGTGTCGGAACCTGTGTCCGAATCCTCCCTTCACATTCTGCGTATCTATGCAAACGCTGCGGGCGGCATATTTCCGGCCCGCAGGGGCATACTGAGAGAAATACCCTATGGAAAGGGCGTGTATCGCTTGGCAACTGCGTTTTTCCGCACCATCATCCTGTACCTGCTGCTGATCGCGGGTCTGCGGCTCAGCGGCAAGCGGCAGATCGGTGAGCTGGAGCCCATCGAGCTGGTGCTGACGCTGCTGATCTCCGACCTGGCCTCCGTACCCATGCAGGACTTCGCCCTGCCGCTGTTCAACGGCGTCATTCCCATCATCACGCTGATCGCCCTGTCCACACTGTTCAGCGCCATCAGCCTGCGGAACGTACGCTTCCGGGACCTGGTCTGCGGCCAGCCGGCCCTGGTGATCGTGGACGGCAAGCTGCGGCAGGAGACCATGCGCCGCAACCGACTGACGCTGGACGAGCTGTTCGAGCAGCTGCGGGGCCAGGGGATCACCGACCTGAGCGACGTAAAGTACGCCGTGCTGGAGACGAACGGCCGGCTGTCTGTGCTGCCCCGCAGTCCCCTCCAGCCGGTCACGCCGGAGCAGCTGGGGCTGGACGTACAGGACAACGTAT
>ENA-ORRQ01002886-ORRQ01002886.1-human-gut-metagenome-genome-assembly--contig:-NODE-2886-length-10716-cov-3.897664_pt1 | contig 10716 bp, 7 predicted proteins | sample MGYA00242177_ERZ509138 | MGnify/ENA primary metagenome ERZ509138 (study PRJEB26280, sample SAMEA2338628) | human gut metagenome | biome: human gut; feature: human-associated habitat; material: faeces...
AACCAGGGCTTCCGCCCAGCTATCAACGTAGGTATCTCTGTATCTCGTGTAGGTGGTTCTGCCCAGATCAAGAGTATGAAGAAGGTGGCTGGTACCCTGAAGATTGATATGGCTCAGTATCGTGAGCTGGAGGCTTTCTCTAAGTTCTCTAGCGATATGGATGCCGTAACAGCGATGACACTGGACCGTGGTAGAAAGAACGACCAGTTGCTGGTTCAGCCTCAGTATCGCCCTATGCCAGTGGGCGAGCAGGTAGCTATCCTCTATTGTGGTGTGCACGGACTGATGCACGACGTGCCAATGGACAAGGTTCGCGATTGCCAGGATCAGTTCCTCGACGCTATGCGCAGCCAGCACGCCGATGTAATCGAGACTTTGGCTGATGGTAAACTCACCGACGATTGCATTGCGGTGATCAAGGATACCATGGCTAATGTAGCAGGACAATATAAAGCGTAATAGCCTATGCCGTCGTTAAAAGAGATTAAGACTCGCATCGCCAGCGTCAACAGTACCCGTAAGATTACGAGTGCGATGAAGATGGTGGCATCCAGCAAGTTGCATCATGCTCAGGTAGCTATCCAGAATATGCTGCCTTATGAGAATATGCTGGAGCATATCTTGAAGAGCTTCCTGGTGAGTACTCCGAATGTGGACCATGAGTTGCAGGTGGAGCACAAGGAAACCAGGCGAGTGGCTCTCGTGGTTTACAGTTCCAACAGCAGCTTGTGCGGTGGATTCAATTCCAACGTCATCAAGATGATGATGCATGCGGTCGACGAGTATAAGGCTCAGGGCATTGACGACATCACGGTTTATCCTATCGGAAGAAAGGTGGCTGAGAAAGCACAGAAGCTGGGACTCAAGATTGGCGGCAACTTCATGGATCTTGCCGATCATCCTAATTCAAGCGCATGTGCTGACATCGCCAGTAATCTTGCCAAGCAGTATGCGGCTGGCGAACTCGACAAGGTGGAGATGATCTATCACCACTTCAAGAGTGCCGGCTCGCAGATTCTGACCCGCAAGACCTTCCTGCCTATCGACCTCAGCACAGAGGCAATAGGAGGGGATAACGACAGAGATCTCACCTCTAATGTGGTTACAGCTAAGGCGCAGGAGTATCTACGCAAGAAACAGGCTGAGGAGAATGAAAGAAAGACTTCAGAGGCTAAACCTCTGAACGATGACTTCATCGTGGAGCCGGATCTGGAGACTGTTTTGGGTGTATTGATTCCTAAGCAGCTTCATCTGATGGTTTACACTGCTTTGTTGGATAGTCAGGCGAGTGAGCATGCAGCCCGTATGGTTGCCATGCAGACTGCTACGGATAATGCCGATGAGCTCTTGCGTGAACTGAATCTTCAGTACAACAAGAGTCGTCAACAGGCCATTACGAATGAATTGCTAGATATTGTGGGAGGCAGCGTGAATAACTAAGCTTTCCAAGCCGTTGTTTCAAAATCAAGAGGTAACTTGTTGGCCCAGGTTACCTCTTTTTTATGTTTTGTTTTTTCTTGTTATCCCCACACGCCCTTTCAGGGCGAGTGGAGTATAGGCTATTTGCCTGTATATTTCTTGATGGCTTTGATAAATGTATCGCCGTATTTCTTGATCTTGAATTCGCCGATACCGCTGATGAGACCGAATGCCTGGAGGGTGGTTGGCTTCATCCTCGTTAATTCGTGCAGACTTTTATCTGATAATACAATGTATGGAGGATAGCCCTGTTCATCGGCAAGATTCTTTCTGATCTTACGCAGATACTCGAAGAGCTTCTTATCTTCTACACCCGACATCTCATCCTCGAAAATCACACGTTCGGCATGAACTACAGGGATGCTGCTTCCTCTTGAAGGTCTGTTGACCCTTTGCTGACGAGGAGCCCGCTCTTCATTCTCCATAATCGCCAATGAAACCTGATGTTCTCCCTTGAGAACCTTCCAGCCCAATGGCGTGACCTTCATCTGATTATGCATATTATACGCTACTTCGAAGAACCCCATCTGGAGCATCTGGAGCATGTATGCCTGCCAGTCGCGAACGCTCACATCCTTGCCCACACCAAAGGTCTTCAGTTCGTTGTAGTGGTTGCGCGCCACGGCAGGAGTCTGCATGCCTCTCAATATCTCGATACAGGTACCCACGGCAATCTTTTCGCCCGCACGGACCACGGCACTCAGCGCCTTCTGGGTAAGCACGGTACCATCGAAGGTGTGTGGAGGATTGTTGCAGACATCACAATGACCACAATCCTTACTGGAGGTCTCTCCGAAATAATTCAGGAGGATTCTTCTTCTGCAGACTCTCGATTCGGCGTATTCTTCCATTCTTCGCAGTTTTTCCAGATTCACCGATTTCTGTCCGCTTTCTTCGCAGAAAGAACGGAGGGTGATGACATCTGCCATCGAATAGAACAATACCGTATCGGCAGGTGCGCCGTCTCTTCCGGCTCGTCCTATCTCCTGATAGAAACTCTCGATGCTCTTCGGCATGTTGTAGTGAATCACCCAGCGCACATTGCCCTTGTCGATACCCATTCCGAAGGCGATGGTAGCGCACACCACTTCTATCTGGTCCATCTTGAAACGTTCCTGAACGGATGCTCGCTGTTGGGCGGAGAGTCCGGCATGATAGGCCTCTGCCTGTATGCCATGCTCCTGCAAAGCCTCTGCCACCATCTCCGTATTCTTGCGCGAGAGGCAGTAGATGATGCCTGCCTCGTTTGGGCGACGGGCGATGAAATGGTAAATGAATTTCAGTTTTTCCTTCTTCGTACTTTCCTGGCGCACGGTAAGACTGAGGTTCGGACGATCGAAACTGCTCACGAAGGTCTGGCCGTTCAGATGCAGCTGGTTAATGATGTCCTCTCGGGTAATCTTATCGGCTGTAGCCGTGAGCGCCATCACCGGCACACCATTGAATTTCTCGTGAAGGAGTCCGAGCTGGGAATACTCCGGACGGAAGTCGTGGCCCCACTGACTGATGCAGTGGGCTTCATCTACGGCGAAGAGCGAAATCTTGATGTTGCAGAACAGATAAGGTATCTCGCTGAGAAGTTTTTCGGGAGAGACATAGAGCAGTTTCAGTTCGCCCGCTTCGCATCTTCTGCGGATGATGAGATCATCGGTTACATCGTTGCCGCTGTTGAGAGCTTCGGCTGGAATGCCGTTCGCCTTGAGGGCTTCCACCTGGTCGTGCATCAGACTGATGAGTGGCGAAATGACCACTGCTGTTCCCTTCATTGCCAGCGCCGGAACCTGATAGCACAGACTCTTTCCTCCGCCCGTCGGCATCAGCACCAGACAGTCGTTACCTTGCATTATTTCCCGGATGATGGCTTCCTGGTTGGGGCGGAAGGAATCGTATCCGAAGTAAGATTTCAATATCTCGTTGATTTGCATATTTCTTAACTATTTTTCTTCTTTTACATTGGATATTCCTGCAAAGTTACGTAAAAAACGGGAGATTTATTACATTTCTTTCAATAAAATAAGAAAAGTTGGCTGAAAAGTTTGAAAATCCAAATAATTGTCGTACTTTTGCGCTAGAAATAAAGGTTTAGAACATGGCAAATTGTAATGTAAACACCCACGAGCGCTTTGCCGACATCCAGATGCTGCGTTACGAGCTGAAGGGATTCGATGCATTGTCGCTCAATCAGAAATTGTATATTTACTGCCTGGCAAAGGCTACCCTGATGGGACGTGACATCACGTTCGACCAGCAGGGAAAGTACAACCTGCGCATTCGCAAAACCCTGGAGGCAATCTATCGCCATTACAAGGGCACAATCGGAGAGGCTATCGAAAACACAGAGACAGTATGCGATTCTACTACTCAAATCGAAACTTCTTCTGTATGCGATTCCGAAGAATTCAAGGCTTTCGAAGTATATCTGAAGCGCATATGGTTTGCCAGCGGCATCCATCATCATTATGGCTGCGAGAAATTCAAGCCGGGATTCTCTGAGGAATTCTTCTATCAGTTGATGGAGGAAATCTCTGAGGATGAGTTGCCCCTCAAGAGAGGAGAGAGCAAGGAAGATCTCCTCGCTCAGCTCGTACCTGTCATCTTCGATCCAGAGGTGATGCCGAAGAGAGTGAACCAGACCGATGGCGAAGACCTGGTAAAGACTTCTGCCTGCAACTTCTATGAGAATGTGACTCAGGCGGAAGTGGAGAGATTCTATGCCCGATTGAAGGATGTGTCTAACCCGACACCGCCATCTTACGGACTCAATTCCAAGCTCACCAAGCGCAACAACGAGATGATTGAGCTGGTGTGGAAGGAGGATGGACTCTATAGTGAGCCTATCAAGGAAATCGTTTCCTGGTTGCTCAAGGCGCAGAAATTCGCTGAAAATGAGGGACAGAAGCATGTCATCGACCTGCTCGTGAAGTTCTATCGCACCGGTAATCTTGAGGATTTCGACCGATACAGCATCGCCTGGGTGCAGCAGCACGAAGGCATGGTGGATTTCATCAACGGATTCATCGAAGTATATGGCGACCCATTGGGATTGAAAGGTACCTGGGAGGGTATCGTGGAATACAAGGACCTGGAGGCTACCCAGCGAACCCAGACCATCAGTAAGAATGCTCAGTGGTTTGAGGATCATTCGCCTGTGGATCCACGTTTCCGCAAACCGGAGGTGAAGGGTGTTACCGCCAATGTAATCTGTGCGGCGATGCTCGGCGGAGAGGAATATCCTGCTTCGGCTATCGGCATCAATCTGCCTAATGCCAACTGGATCCGTCAGGAGCACGGTTCGAAGAGCGTTACCATCGGCAACCTGACTGATGCCTACAACAAGGCGGCTCAGGGCAACGGATTCAGAGATGAGTTTGTCATCGATGAGGAGACTGTGGCGCTGATGAATCAGTATGCTGATATCACCGACGACCTGCATACCGACCTTCACGAGTGTCTGGGACACGGCAGCGGTCAGCTTCTTCCTGGCACCGATCCTGATGCCCTGAAGGCGTATGGCAACACGATAGAGGAGGCGAGAGCCGATCTTTTCGGTCTGTACTATGTGGCTGACCATAAGTTGGTTGAGTTGGGGCTGACTCCGAATGATGAAGCTTACAAGGCGCAGTATTACAGTTATCTGATGAACGGTTTGCTCACCCAGACCATCCGAATCAAGGAGGGTGACAAGATAGAGGAGGCGCACATGAGAAACCGTGCCCTCATTGCCTGGTGGACGCTGGAGCATGCCGAGGGAGCCGTGGAACTGGTTACGGAAGAAGTAAGCTATGCTTCTGCCGAGGAAGCCTTGAAGGATGCTGAGGGAAATATCGTAACCACCCGCACCTATGTGAAGGTGAATGATTACGGGAAACTCCGTCATCTCTTCGGAGAACTCCTTGCAGAGATTCAGCGAATCAAGAGCGAGGGAGATTTCGAGGCTGCACGCCAGTTGGTAGAGAAGTATGCCGTGAATATCGATCCAGACTTGCATCGCGAGATTCTGGCGAGATACAAGAAACTGAATCTGGCTCCATACAAGGGTTTCATCAATCCTAAAATGACGCTGGTCTATGATGAAGAGGGTAATCCTATCGACGTAAATCTCGATTACGAGGAGAACTATACCGACCAGATGCTCCGCTATTCTGAGGAGTACGGAACGTTATAAATAATAAATAACGTTATAATAATAGATATGACAGATAATAAGAACGAGGAATTTCCGATAGTAGATGAAATGGGTAATATCCTGGGTGCCATCACCCGAGGTCATGCCCATGATGGATGCAAGATATTGCATCCTGTGGTTCATCTGCATGTATTCAATAGTAAGGGAGAACTGTATCTCCAGCACCGTCCGGCATGGAAGGATATCCAGCCTGATAAGTGGGATACTGCCTGTGGTGGACATGTGGATTTAGGCGAGAGTGTGAACCAGGCGCTTCATCGTGAAGTGAGGGAGGAGCTGGGTATCACCGATTTCGAACCAGAGTCTTTAGGACATTATGTCTTTGAGAGTCAGAGAGAAAAGGAGCTGGTGTATGTTCATCGTTGTGTATATGATGGTGAAGTGAAGCCGAGCCAGGAAGAGTTGTCTGGTGGTAGATTTTGGAGTAAGGAAGAAATTAAGGAAAACATCGGCAAGGGTGTTTTCACTCCGAATTTCGAAAACGAATACCAGAAGTTTTTCATGTGATATTCTTCATCGGAATACGCGGAGTTATCGAAAAGCAAGAATGTTTCCGATAACTCTGCGTAATCCGATGAATAATTCTACGCAGATAAAATTATATTTCGAAGATACCCTTGAGCGCCCCTCTGGCGATATTCTCGAAATCCTCTCCGAAATCGCAGAAGCGCATCACGGCATTGGCGGCAGCATGCTTCACTCCCATATTATCACCCTGCAATGCCACGGCAGCCTGATCCAGGAATTCATTGATTCCACGATCGTTAGGCTCCTTACCATTCGCAAAGAGGCGGGCAAGAAGCTGGAAACCGGCAATCTCATACAGCGGTTTATCGCTTGCAATCCATTGATACGCAATCACCGGTGCATATTCCACATATTGCAGCAGATTGAAGGCAAGCATCTCAGCCATTTCCTGGCTCTGCACCTGTTCCATCCAGATATCCGTGATTTCAGCTAGCATCTTGTCGGCAGGCATGATGAGGGTAGCAAGAATCTTGCACTCCCGTATATCTTCCTTCCAGAGTTCGATGGCGAGGTCGTAATCCTTGCCGTATTCCTGCGCCATCTTCTTCAATTCATAAAAGGGTACACCCCAATTCAGTTTATATCCTAGTCCCTTGTCTCGCATGGATTGCGAACCCGGACCGTTCATCAACAAGCGAAAGCTTCGCTTGATAGTCATCAGTTTCTGATGTGTTTCTTCATTCATTGTGTCGTGTTTAAAATCTAAAGTTTTAATACCTTGCAGAACATTCCTTCGAACTGCTCTTCGATATTGGCAGGCTTATGCTTGAATATACCGAAGATGGCACTGCCGCTACCGCTCATAGCTGCATATGCGGCCCCCAGATTGTAGAGCTTCTGCTTGATTTCTGCCAACTCTGGATGCATCGCAAAGATCGGCGCCTCGAAATCGTTGACAAGCTCATCCTTCCACGTCTCGATAGGCTGGCGGACGATATCGCGGCAGCATTTCGCAGGCTTCTTTGGAGTGATGGCAGCATAGGCATCCTTGGTGCTTACAGCGATGTCGTCGCGCTTCACCACCACAATGTAATATCCCTTCATGTTATCTCCAGGACCGCTTGCCGGCATCAGTACATCGCCGATACCCTCAGCATAGCAGGCAGTATCTCCATTCTCCGGGTCTGCACTGATGAAGTAGGCACAGTCAGCACCCAACTTGGCTGCATATCGCTCCATCTCAGGAATACCGATGTTCAGGCGGAAACGCTCATCGAGCAGACGGATCATGTAGGCAGCATCCGCAGAGCCGCCACCCATTCCTGCCTGAGATGGGATTCGCTTGACGAGATGCGTATGAATGCGGGGAATCTTGAAATCGGCAGCCAGCATATTATATGCCTTCACCACCAGGTTTTTCTGTTCATCGCAATCCACGGCATTGCCTGTAATCTTCAGGTCGCACGCTACCTCGCTAGGAAATTCTTCTCCCATCAGCTTGATCTCCAAGGCATCAGTCAGGGGGATAGGGTAGAATACGGTTTCCAGATTGTGGTAACCATCAGCGCGCTTGCTTACTATATTTAAGCCAAGGTTGATCTTGGCGCATGGAAATGTAATCATAATCAATCATTGTTTAAGAGTGATACATTAACTATGTGCAATCTATATGCAATCTACTTGCAAAGATATAAAAAATATCCCAAACCCGGTGCTTTTCATCAAGATTATTTTCTTACTTGCATTAAAAATATTAAAAACATCCATATTCTGCAATATCTTTTGTACCTTTGCAAAGTGTATCCACATTTCTGAGAGTGATTCCGCTTGAGGGAAAATATATTTTGAGTTAAGGATAGATAAATGATTAGATAAAAATAAAAAAAATAGAAATATGAAGAAAGGTGATAAAGTAAGATTCCTGAGCGAAGTGGGCGGCGGAAAGGTGGCTGGCTTCCAGGGCAAGAATATCGTGCTGGTAGAGGATGAAGATGGTTTCGAGATTCCGATGCCGATCAACGAGGTGGTAGTGGTAGAACAGGACGACTATGCCATGGGCAAGATGATCTCTGCCAAGATGGATGCCAAGCAGAAGGCTGAAGAGCATGCCAACACCGAACTGCATCAGGACAGCAGAAGCATCAAGGCTATCCTGAACGAGCACGAGAATGATGTGGATATGAACGTAGAGGAGTATGATGCTGCCGACCGCGAGATTACCTTCGTAAAGCAGATTCAGGAGCGTACGGGCGGTAACAAGCTCAGCGCCTATCTCGCCTTCGTGCCTATCGATATCAAGGACGTGACCAACACCCGCTTCGAATCATATATGGTGAACGACAGCAACTACTATCTGCGCTACACCTATCTCGTAGCCGAGGGCAATGCGTGGACCCTTAAGGCGGAGGGTGAAATCGAGCCAAACACCAAGCTCTTCATCGAGGAATTCGGTCGTGAGGCTTTGAATGAGATGGAGCACATCGCCATCCAGATGATTGCCTACAAGAAGGACAAGCCATTCCTGTTGAAGCCAGCTACGGATGTCCAGTTCCGCCTGGACCCAGTGAAGTTCTACAAGCTCCATCTCTTCGAGGAGAATGATTTCTTCGAGACTCCAGCCTATCTCTTCACCATCGTGGAGAACGACGAGGTAGCCCGTCCGCTGGTCATCGATTCCAAGCGATTGAAGGAGCAGATGTACAAGGACGAGAAGGTGATTGCCAATACCGGCAAGAAGAAGAGCAAGAAGGATGATGGCACACTCGTAGTAGACCTTCATGCGGACGAGGTACTTGAAACAACTGCTGGAATGAATTCGGCCGATATCCTTCATTATCAGATGGATGTGTTCACGAAGACGATGAATGAATACAAGAACAAGAAGGGACAGAAGATTGTCTTCATCCATGGAAAGGGCGAAGGCGTACTGCGCCAGGCTCTCATCCATGAGCTGAACTATCGCTATAAGAGCTGCAGCTACCAGGATGCTTCCTTCCAGGAATACGGCTATGGTGCCACACAGGTAACGATTAAGTAAACATTGAACATTGAACTTGGAACCTTATGATATGCTTAGCAAGTTATATCACTCAAAGTAATCATACAGTTCCAAGTTCAAAGTTCCAAGTTCAAAGTTCCAAGTTCAAATCTCAAAGTTCAAAGTAATATGAAGTACGGATTTATCAAGGTGGCGAGTGCCATTCCATCTGTCAAGGTGGGTGATGTGGTATTCAATGCTCAACAGATAGAAGATCTGATAGCCCAGGCTGAAGGCAAGGGCGTAGAGATCATTACTTTCCCGGAACTGTCCATTACGGGCTATTCCTGTCAGGACCTTTTCCGCCAGCAGATGCTGCTGGAAACATCGGAGCAGGCGGTGATGATGCTGCTTGATTTCACACGCAAGCTAGATATCATCTCCATCGTCGGTGCACCGGTTGTGGCTGGTGACCTGCTGCTCAACTGCGGTATCGTCATCCAGCACGGACAGATCTTGGGTGTCGTGCCTAAGACCTATCTGCCTAACTACAGCGAGTTCTACGAGAAGCGCTGGTTTGCTTCTGCTCAGGACCTGAGAGACAGCGAAATCCGCTATGCCGGACACAAGGTGAAACTGACTCCGGATGTGCAGATTTTCCGCACCTATGACGGCGTGCAGTTTGGCGTAGAGATATGCGAGGATGTATGGGCGCCGGCTCCTCCTAGCAACAAGCTGGCACTGGCTGGTGCCGACCTCATCTTCAACCTCTCTGCGAGCGATGAACTCATCGGAAAGCACAACTATCTGAAGAGTCTGCTGAGCCAGCAGAGTGCCCGCACCATGACGGGTTACATCTACAGTTCCTGCGGTTTCGGCGAGAGCACGCAGGATGTGGTATATGGCGGAAATGCCCTGGTTTATGAGAATGGAGCTTTACTTGCACAAGGTGAGCGTTTCTCTCTTGATCCTCAGATGGTTATTGCGCAGGTTGATGTGGAGAAACTCCGTTCGGAGCGTCGCACAAATTCCACCTATGTCAACGCCCAGCGTAACATCAAATATTCGGTTCTCGGCGGACAGTTCAACATCCGTAACATCGATGCCGATCCTACCGAGAATGAACGCGAGTTCGTGTTGGAGCGTGAGGTGAATCCCCATCCTTTCATTCCTACCAGCAGCGATATGAATGCCTCCTGCGAGGAGATTTTCAATATCCAGCTGATGGGTCTTGCCAAGCGCATCGTACATACCCATGCCAAGACGGTGGTAGTGGGTATCAGCGGCGGATTGGATTCCACCCTTGCCCTGCTCGTCTGCGTCAAGGCATTCGATAAGCTGAAGATGGACCGCCGTGGCATCCTGGGTGTTACCATGCCAGGTTTCGGAACCACTGACCGCACCTACAACAACGCCATCTCGCTGATGAAGAGCCTGGGTATCACCATCCGTGAAATCAGCATCGCCAAGGCTGTGACCCAGCATTTTGAGGATATCGGTCATGATGCCAGCGTGCATGATGTAACCTATGAGAATTCGCAGGCACGCGAGCGTACGCAGATTCTGATGGACCTTGCCAACAAGATGGGTGGTATGGTGATAGGCA
>ENA-ORRQ01002887-ORRQ01002887.1-human-gut-metagenome-genome-assembly--contig:-NODE-2887-length-10715-cov-5.139681_pt1 | contig 10715 bp, 7 predicted proteins | sample MGYA00242177_ERZ509138 | MGnify/ENA primary metagenome ERZ509138 (study PRJEB26280, sample SAMEA2338628) | human gut metagenome | biome: human gut; feature: human-associated habitat; material: faeces...
GTGGATGGGAGGGATGTTTTATATAGTCCTGGAGGATGCTCACTACCTTGCGACTGATGGCCTCTGCCTCGGCGCGATTGCTGCGCGTGCGTCCGTAGTCATAGACGCCATCCACGGGGATGAAGCTCACCTTCGACGTGCGATTGTCCACCGAAGGGAAAGTGTAGAGTTTGCCGTCGTAGTATTGGTTGTTGCTGAAGGCGATGAGCGACTCGTGACGGCTTCGGTAGTGCCAGCTGAGGTAGCGCGAGGCCATGGAAAGCGTGATACAATCGTCGAGGATCGACTCCATGTCGTCGTTCTCAGCTTGGCTCTCGTCCGTCTGCTGCATCTGGAAGAAACTCGTCGGCGGCATCTGCTTCGGGTCTCCCACTACCACGAGCGACTTTCCGCGCGCTATCGCTCCCACAGCCTCGGAGGTCGGCATCTGCGAGGCCTCATCGAAGATCACGAGGTCGAAGGGCGGCTGGTCGAGGTCGAGAAACTGTGCCACGCTCATCGGGCTCATGAGCATACAGGGGCAGAGGCGCGGCAGCAGCGTGGGTATCTGGTCGATGATCTTGCGGATGCTCGCCCCGCGTCCTCCACTGGCTATATAGCGCTTGAGAATGCCCAGCTCCGAGGATTTCGACGCCTCGACCTGAGCCGACGGGATAGTGGAAGCCAGCTTGTAGTAGAGTTCCTTCTGCGTGAGCACTTCGTAGCGAGACGCTATCTCGCGGTATTTTCGTATATCTTCCTCGAAAAGTCGTCCGTCGAAGAGGTTCAGCGGCTTCTTCTCGTCGATGATATTCATGGCCACCCACTGATAGACTCCCTTGGCAAAGGCGTCGGCTATCTCTGCCATCGACATAGTGGGATTGTCCCAAATCTCCTCGACGAGGTTGCCGAGATGATGGTCGCGGAGCATCTGCTTGCGCTGGCACCAGATGGTCCAGTTGCGCACACTGTCGAGATGGTCCGCCCACTGGTCGATATGCATTCCCAGGAAGGATAGCGTGTTGTTGTCGGGGGTACACCCCATCTTCTCCATCTCCTTCAGCTGCGTCGCCACAAGGCGCATGGCCTCGACCTCCTCGTCAGTGAAAGGCAGGGCGGTGGCGGTAGTGTGCTCACTTAGCAGTCCGTGATATTTGCTGAGCGCGTCAAACAAAGGCTCGACGTCCTCCTCCCTCATCCCGGGTCGGTAGGCGCGGAGCTGGCTGAGCACCCTCCGTTTGCCCATCATGCGAGGCAGCCACCATTTCGCGCACGCCTTTCTCCAGTCGTTGCGCACTTGGTGGTAGTCGAGGTCGAAGATCCCCCTCGTATAGTCTTTTTCTATCTTTTCCTGCGCTTCTGCAGCTATCAGAATCCAGTCCATACCCCGCGTCGATTCCTCCACGGGACGATCCGTCGCATCGTTGAAGCGTCCTACGGCCTCGCTCACGACGCCTATCTTCTCCCGTATCACCTCCATCGGTCCGCGTAGCTGCTTCTCCAGTTCCATCGACGCAGAGGTAATGGTCAGTGCGCGTAGCGGATGAGTGGCAGGGTGGCCGCTGACGGCGAAGACGGTGTCGAGCGTGCGTATCTCCTCCAGGTCCTGCATAAACTGATCTATGGAGAAGTGCTTTATGTAGAAATCGCCCGGCGCAATAGGTTCGCTTTCCACTGCCGTGATGCGGGTGATACACTCATAGAGCGACACCCCCCACCTCTGCGGGCGGTGATACAGTCGCTCCACGTAGAGGGCGAGGCGACGGCGCTGGCGGAAGAGCTGTCGGCTCTCCTCCATATACTCCTCAGGCTCCTTGATGCGGGTCACGTCCAGGGCCTCCTGAAGCTGGCGTAGCAAGTGGCTCTTGGTCATCTTGTTGGAGTGCATCTCGAGGCAGAACGGGTGGAGCTGCATCTTGCGCAGGCGATTCTCCACTACCTGCAGAGCCGCCATCTTCTCGGCCACGAAGAGCACGCGCTTGCCTTTGTAGAGGGCATTGGCGATCATGTTGGTGATGGTCTGGCTCTTGCCCGTTCCCGGCGGACCATAGAGGATGAAGCTGCGGTCCACGCCCGACATAAGGATGGCCTCGAGCTGCGACGAGTCGGCGGGCAGCGGTACGGCGGAATAGTTGGGCGGATCCTTCTGGTCGCTGATGCGCACGTTGACAAGGTGGCGTTTAGGCTGATGGAGCTTGAGGCGCTTGGCGATGAGCGACTGGATGATGGGGTTGCGCTCCATCTTCTCGCAGTTGTTGTGAATGTCGTTCCACATCACAAACTTCGAGAACGAGAAGAGGCCGAGCATACATTCCTCCACCACGTCCCAGCGCTTCTGCGTCTTGATGGCTCCGCGCACCATGGCGAGGACACGTCTCACGTCAATGCCGTGGTCGTCCGTGGGTAGCGGGTCGAAGTCGGGCATGTTCACCTCAAACTGCTGGCGCAGCATCTCCGTCAGCGTGGTGTTGAAGATGGGGTCTTCCTCACGCGTCCGGATCACATAGCGGTTGGCCCCCTTGCGAACCAACTTCACCGGCAGGAGCAACAGCGGGGCGTAACGGGGCCGCTCGCTCCGCTCCGTCTCGTACCATTTGAGCAGTCCGAGGACGAGGAAGAGCGTGTTGGCACCATTCTCCTCCAGCGCCGTGCGCGACTCGCGGAACAAGCGTCGCTGCGAGAGTTCCAACGCCTCATCGTCAAGATAGGAGACCAGTCGTTTGCGACGCAGGCTGGCATCGGCCAGTTCGCCCAGATCCTTCTGTAGCTGATGCTGTCGTAGATGCCCCAGCCGTTGGGCTGCGTGCTGACCCCTGCTGGCTTGCCGACGAGTTCGATGTCGGCACCATCCTGCAGCTGGTTTTCGAGCGTGTCGATATGATAAGAGACAAAGGGTATCACCTTTTGTCCGATGCGCATGTTGAGGAGGTTGTTGCGGAGGGAGAAGTCAAGGAGCTTACGCTCCCAGATCTGCGTACGCGTGAGCACTTTGGGCTGCGCCGGCACTTCCTCCTCGATGGTCTGCTGCTGGCGCACCCATGATGTGGAGTCGCCATGGCCCACGCCCTCCGTTTCCACCGTCTCGCCCTCCGTGGGAAGTGGCAGGATATGGTTGACGCGGCAGCAATAGACATCGACGAAGCAGACGATACTGTCGGCCTCGGCGGTGACGTAGCGCTCGGCATTGGCCACGGCGTCCTCGAAACTCACGTCGGCCGAACTCGTCAGGTCGATGCTTTCGAGGAGCACCATCTCGTTGACGCCGTCGCTCATCGCCTTGGAGAGGAAGGCAGCGTCGTCGGACGTGGTCTGCTGATAATAGTTGTCGATGAGCCAGCAGCCCACGAAGGCGTGGCCCTTCTTGATAACCACAAGCGGGTGAAGGCCGGCAGCCTCCAAGGCCGAGGCGAGCAGTACGGTGAGGTCCAGACAGGTGCCCAACTTCTCTTTCAGCACCTGCTGGGCAAGACGCACGCGCTGCCCCTTCTCCTCAAAACTGGCGGGTGGGGCTGCATAGACGATGCCCAAGTCGCGGATAGCCTGGAAGATGGCGGCACACTGGGCGCGAACGCGGTTGGGCTTCTGCTGCTGATACTCGTCGAGGGCAGCATCGCCCGTGAGCTCCTCCAGCTTGCGGGCGGCACTGACCAGCACGGGCTGGAGTTCCGGCGCATTGGGCGTGACGAAGGCGGCGATCAGTTCTGGCGAGATACCCACACCCGGCCACTCATTGGCCGTGAGGATGCGAAGGACGTGGTCCTGGACCTCCATTTCCTCGCCATCGACCGTCAGCGTCAGGGTGAAAGTAGTCTCCACACTCTCCGAGAGATGGCGCAGCGACTCCAACTGGAGCTGCAGGTCGAGGTCGGTGATCTCTACCGATTGGCCCGCAGGCAGCACGTCAAACGTGCGCTCGCAGCCCGCCACATGGTCTCCCGCCAGTGTGAGGATCACTTTCTGCCAATCCTCCTCGCTGTCGTTGACCACTTCCACGCGCTGAATGCATTTCTTGCCATTGCGGGCCAGCACATAACTGATGGCCGGAATGTACTCAATATTTACAATTCTTTCTCCTGTCATACAAAAGCTCATCGTCTGTAATGGCTACAAAAGTAGGCATTTCCCTTGACACAGGCAAATCCGCCATACGCCAGTTTGTTTAGAATTCTCCTTTCAGCACATATTTCTAGAAATGCCACAAATTACTAAAATGCGAAAAATGGAAAGAAAATGACTAAAACACGGAAAGGAAATTAAGAGGATTAAACTCTCGAAAGAATAAAGAGTGGAGAAACAAGGGGAAAAGGGGTAAAAAAGAGTTTTCTTGTTCAAATTCTTGAATTTGGAAAACTTTGATCCGCTTCGGCTTTTATCTGTCGCCATAAGCAACTCATTGGGCGAAAAATCTACCGCAACGTGCTATGAGCCCTATGGCAAAGCCACACCTGCATAAAGAGCAAGGCTGGCAAGGCACACCCTCATTTAAACAAGGGTGAGAAAGAAACAATGGCTGTTCAGGAGCAAGGGATGGCCGGGGCTACCTGAACGATCAGTAGTCCTCTAGATAGCCCTTGGTGAAAAGGTCGTAGGCCACGGCCTCCAGTTCCTTGAGCGTCATTTTCTCCACTGCCCGCTCAATAATGCGGACAAAATGGTCGCGACGGTAGTCGTCAGTATCCGACAATCTGTCTTCCATGTTCATTGGGTGTTGCGTTCCTTAGTATTAAACAAGATTATTGGCCGTTGCGTTCGTAGAATTGAATCGTACGTCCGTCGTACTCCTTCTGGCGCACCAGGCGCACCTCTCCAGGCAACTGGGGCGCACGCACGCCCTCACCGAGACAGAAAGGCGCGGTCTCGACGCGTAGTTCGTCCCACAGACCAGCGTCGAGGAAGGACTGCAGCGTCCTTGCTCCACCCTCCACGAGGAGCGACTGATTCTTCTCCTCATAGAGATGGCGTAGCACGGCGTCGATACTGTCAAACGGAAGGTAGCCCTCAGGGAGCGTACCCTCCAGTCCGTGGCCCAGGACGATACGTTCGGGGTCGGATCCAGCCCACTCACGCACCGTCAAGCTCGGCGCATCCACCGCCCAGGTCGTATGACCGACGAGGATGGCATCGCTTTCGCTGCGCAACTGGTGTACCAGCATCAGGGTGAAAGGCGAGGAGATCGGTGTCCGCCGTCCCTCTGCCCCCAAGAGACCATCGGCTGTTTGGGCCCATTTCAACGTGATATAGGGCCGCTGAAGCGTGTTGTAGGTGAAGAAACGCTTGTTGATCTCCCTGCACGCGCGCTCCATCACGCCCACCACCACCTCGATGCCAGCCGCTCGCATCCGCTCGATGCCGCGACCCTGCACCTTGGCGAAGGGATCGACGCAGCCGCAGACCACACGCCTCACGCCCTTGCTGACAATCAGGTCGGCACAGGGTGGTGTCTTGCCATAGTGGCTGCACGGCTCCAGCGAGACGTAGATCGTACTCTCTCTCAGCAGCGTTTCGTCCTCGGTCCTCACCGAGGCAAAAGCGTTGACCTCGGCGTGGCCCTCGCCACAGCGCTTATGGTAGCCCTCGCCAATGATGCGCCCGCCGGGAGCTACGATCACCGCGCCGACCATGGGGTTGGGCTTGGCGCCCGCTTGTCCGCAACGCGCCAGTTGCAGGCAGCGCCGCATATACAGTTCGTCCGTTTCTCTTTGCATAGTTTTTTGCTTCTTAGAGGATAGTAGTCAAGGCCTGCTTGATCCCTGTTGGGATGATTGTCAAACCCATTGTTCCTCCATCATATATATAGTTGCGAAGCCCTGCGCCTATCGCTCCACAGCCTCCACGACGTACCCCTGCTGGCGCAGCATGGTCAGCACGCTGTCGTCGCCCGCGAGGTGGCCCGCACCGACCACGAAGAGCGAAGGCTGGGCGGACATGATCGTCGGCATCTTCTCCACCCAACGCCGGTTGCGGTCCACGACAAGCTGCTGGCGGTCCTGGGGACCATCGGAGCAGCCCTCCAAAAACTGCTGATCCATCACCTCGCCCAGCCGCTTCAGGTCCTGGTTTTTATAGGCCGCGATCATATCCTCCAAGTCCTGTTGCGCCCGGTCGAAATGTTCACAGAGGCAGACCAGATCGCGCACCTGCTTCTCCAACGGCTGTCCGTAGAGCAGTCTCATCTGCTCGTCGCCCGTCTCCAGTCCATCCGTGGCTTTGTTGTTCTCCTGCGCTACCTTTTGAAAGTAGAGGTCGATGAGGTCGCTGGAGTCGAAACTATCCGCATGGCGCTTCATACAGGTCATCACGGTCAGCACGTTGGACAAAGCCGCTGGTGCCATCCGCCCCATCTGCGCCATAATCACGGGGTTGTCGAAGTCGACCCCCATCACGCTCAGGAGCGCCTTGTTGAGCGACTTCATCTCGTCAGAAGTCAGCAGGTCCTTGATGGTCTTGCCCTCAGGTAGCATCATCGCCTCGGAGACGCGGGTGAGAAAATCCTGAGACAAAGCCTCCTTGAAGTCGATCTCACCCACCACGCAGTCGGTCGTGTTGACCGCCTCGTCAATGCCCACAATCTGTGGGACAAACGACGAGGAGACGACATGCATCGTACCAACGATATAAGACGGGCGCGTCAGGTCTTTGCCACTGATCTTGTAGAGGAGTTGCGCCTGGGCGGCGAGGCCGACCATCGTCAGCGCACAGAGAGTGGAGAGGATGCGCACGGTAAGGGTCGGCAGCTTCATGCTTGCAAAAGGCTTCATACATACCGACTTTAGCATGCGACTATGCTTTTTCATACGTTCTATCTTCTTCATGTGTCCTAAGGATGAGGGGGTGAGTGAAAAAAAATCCTACTATTACTTTTTCAAGTCGAAGCCGACACGCACGCCGTCATAGTTTTTGGAGATGTCTCCCACGACCTGCGCCGTACTGTTGCCACTCACGGCTGCCATCGTCTGGAAGAGCGTGAGCACCTTCTTCGACTCGAAGAGCACGCTAATGCCCGAGAGGCCGTTGCGGACGACATAGCCATTGAGATTGATGAGGAGACCCTTCAGTTGCAGCGAAGCGTCGGTCGGGTTGTAGGTATAGGTGCCGTTCCAGGCCCTGCCGTTGATTTTGGCCGAGAACGTGCCGTCCTTGGCAAACGTCAACTGGGTGTTGGAAGACGTGAAGCCCAGTTTGCGATACTCCTCGCCGAGTTTCTCCTCCACCTTCGCCGCTGCCAGTTCGCCACCAGCACGCGCCAGGAGGTTCTCCGAGGTGAAGGCGCATCCCGGACCGTCGTAGTGCCAGGTGCCGTAGAGATTCTCCTTCGAGAGTTTGCCACCACCGATGATCGACGAGATAATGTTGCCGACTGACTCGCCGACACCACTGCCCAACATACTGCCGTTGCCCTGGTTGCCCTGCGTCGTCGTACCGCCACCTATTCCGCCGCACGAGGCGAGCATCAGCGAGGCGGAGAACATTCCTAAAATCAATCCTTTCTTCATGACTCTATATTCTTATTAGTTAATTCCAATTTGGGTCTATTTTTTTGATTATACACACTATGTTTTTATCGATTCGATCGGCTATTCCTTTCTATCAGCCATCTTATCGGGTCTATCGACTGCACAGCTGATTCTATCATTTAATTTTCCCTTGCTGTCGGAGTTCCCTGACCAGCTGCGCACCCCGTTGGGCAAGATGCGCCTCGGACACATCGGGTCTCATCGCCTCCTCCTGTGGGAAATCCTCGGGATGGATACTGCCCACGCTTGCGAATCCTGCATCGAGCAGCCGCTGCGCATCCTGGACGCGACCCGACCACAACACGACATCGACACCTTTGCGCCTGCCGTGGGCCATCACCACGAAGGGCAACTTCCCCATCAGCGTTTGGGAGTCGCTACTCCCCTCTCCCGTCACAATAACGGCGGTTTCATTGATCATCTCGTCGAAACGGGAGGCCCTCAGCAGGAGTTCTGCCCCGGAGCACATCGTGGCCTGGAAATACTCCATGAAGGCGTAGCCCAATCCTCCTGCCGCCCCTGCGCCATGGGCGTTGCGAAGGTCGTAGCCGAAGTGGCGCGCGCTCACGTCGGCGAAGCGTGCCGCCCGGCGATCGATGACCTCAACCATAGCCTCCGTGGCCCCTTTCTGCGGGGCAAAGACGCGGGCAGCTCCCAGCGGGCCACAGAGCGGATTCTGGACGTCGGAGGCGAGGACGATACGCAGATCCTGAAAGTACTGATCCCGCACCGCGTCAAAGCGGTCGTGGGCGCTGCGCCCCAAGTGCTCTATCAGGGCCCGGATCATACCAATACCACAGTCGCTGGTAGCGGTGCCTCCGAGGCCGATGACACACTCCTTTGCGCCACGCATCACGGCGTCGGCCAGCAGTTCACCCACACCGTAGCTCGTGGCCACGAGGGGGTTGCGGTTCTCCGGTTCGACGCGCGACAATCCGCAGGCCTGGGCCACTTCGATGATGGCACGCTGGCCACAGAGACCGTAGGAGGCCTCTATACGGCGCATCAGGGCATCGTGGCAGACGATAGTGATGCGATCTCCACCCAAGGTCGCGAGAAAGGCATCGAGCATTCCGTCGCCACCGTCGCTCATCGTCAGCACACGACAAGTGGCACCCTCGGATCGCACGCCGCGGGCGAAGGCCTCTCCTGCTGCCTGGCTGGAGAGACACCCTTTGAAGGAGTCGAAAGCTATGAGTATCTCCATGTTGTCGTCTTTCTATGGGCAAAATTAGTCATTTCCATGGTTTCCGCCAAGCTATCGGGCCGAATAATTTGCATCATCGGCGAAGAAAGCGTAATTTTGCGGCATGAATCAAGCATCCGACCACAGCAGGTCCACCATCATCGTCCAGGCATTGCATAGCGCCCTCGGCCTTTTCAAGGTGAGACGCGAGGAGCGCAGACTGGCATGGGGCGCCCTCCTCTATGCCCTTGTCCTCAACACGATGGTCGTCTGTCACTACTGGGAATGGTTCTCACAAGTCACGGACGGCTATCGCAAACTCGTCTTGCGCCATTTCCACATCTCGGGCTTCGACCCCATCACCTACCTGGTACTCAACGACTGGTCGGCGGCCTACAACATCTACCGCCACCCGCTACTGGCTTTCTTCATGTGGATTCCCGCCCAAGTCAACCGCTTGATCATCCTCGCCACGGGGGTCAACTTCGCGCAGGTCCTCACGGCCCTGTTGCTCGCCGCCGCCACCTTCTACGCCGTCCTCTTCCTTTTTCGCATCCTGCGCGAGATCGTCGGACTGGCCACGGCCGACGCCCTGCTGCTCACCCTTCTCTTTCTCTCCTTCGCCTACACGATGGTGTCGCTCAGCGTCCCCGACCATTTCGGCCTTTCGACCACGGCGCTGCTCCTCACCCTCTACGTCACGGGACGGAACCTGCAGCGCGGACGGCAACTGACAAAGCTACAGACCGTACTGTTCTTCCTGCTCACGGCGGGCATCTCGCTCAACAATGGCATCAAGGTCTTCCTGGCCAGTTGGGGCACGAGTGGCAAGCGGTTCTTCCGCCCTGCCCACCTGCTGCTGGCCGTTATCGTCCCGTCGGCGCTGATATGGGGATTTGCGCGCTGGGAGTGGCAGACGTTCGAGAAGCCGAAATACCTCGCTCGCCAAGAGGCGACGGCCGCACGGGAAAAGAAAGAGCGCGGCGCCATCATGCAAAACCTCATCAAGCAGTCGGCCACGACCGACACTACGGGCCTTTCCCATACTGCCGACAGCATCTTCCGCGCAAGGGCCAAGGAGAAGGAGCGTCGCCGGATGAAGAAAGCGGTCTATGCCCACCAGGGCAAGCCAATGGGTCAAGGGGAATTCTCGTCGTGGACCGACGCCACGACCCCGCGTCTGGAGAGCATCGTCGAAAACTTGTTTGGCGAGCCCATACAGCTCCACACCGACCATGTGCTGGGCGACGTGCTCATCAATCGCCCCGTCATCGTCCCCTACCGCTATGCGGCGAGCTATGCCGTCGAGGCCTTCGTCGTCCTCTTCTTCCTCGCCGGCATCTGGATGGGGCGCCGCAGTCGCTTTCTGTGGATCGCCCTGTCATGGATGGGTTTCGACATGATCATCCATGTGGTGCTCGGCTTCGGCCTCAACGAGGTCTATATCATGTCGCCCCACTGGCACTTCGTCCTCCCCATCGCCATGGGCTTCGCCCTGTTGCGCCTCCGTGGCCGCTGGCTGCTGGCTGCCCGTGTGGTTCTGATGGGACTATCCGTCTTCCTGCTGGCCTACAACGCCTCGCTCTACGTGCAGTACTTGTTCTTCTAAGACCAAGTCAATCAGCAAGAAGGCTCAGAATAAAGTATTAACGAGTCGATTATCGTACGATCAGCGGGGATTCATGAAAAAATGAAAGGTGCTGAGGGCGTCTCGCGCCCCCAGCATCCTACTGCTTAGTCACCCAAGTTACCGTCGCCACCATCGGGGTTCGTCTCCGAAGACTCTCCGCCCGAGGTCGTCTTGGTGAAGTAAGCCGTCAGCGACATGTCACCATTCACCGTCACGGTACGCGACGCCGACGTGTCCCCATCACTCCAGCGACTGAAGGTGTAGTCGCCCGAGGCCACGGCATGGATGCTCACGCGGCTCCCCTTGTCAAAGGAACCACCCCCTGAGACCGTACCACTATTGGCCGGACTCGCCGACAGACGCAGCGTCTTCTTCCCCTCCACCGAGGGAGTCCCCGGCACGGAGT
>ENA-ORRQ01002889-ORRQ01002889.1-human-gut-metagenome-genome-assembly--contig:-NODE-2889-length-10709-cov-2.221888_pt1 | contig 10709 bp, 9 predicted proteins | sample MGYA00242177_ERZ509138 | MGnify/ENA primary metagenome ERZ509138 (study PRJEB26280, sample SAMEA2338628) | human gut metagenome | biome: human gut; feature: human-associated habitat; material: faeces...
GCCCGCCGCAACAGCCCGACGTTCGCTTTCGGCACGAGACTTTTCACTTTTGAGTCGTGCCACCAGTCGTTCATTTTGCGCGTCACGCGTCACGGCCATCACAACAACTTCGCTCAAACGTCTGCCGCTATAGAGTACAAAACAGATAAGCACGATCACGATAACCGTAAGCGCTGTCCGTCCGATTTCCAAAGCGCTCGTAAGCCCTAGCGTCAAAGGTCCCAGGGAAAGAAGCATCACGGCAAAAAGACTCGGAATCCAACAGGAATAGGCCGGCCAAGAAGCAAATACCACGGCCACCATCACCGAGACCAACACAACGATATCCATCGTGTCCTGAGTGATGAGAAAAGCAACGCCCGCAAACCCCCAGACAATACCGGTTGCCACCGACTGAATCATCCATTGCTTGAGCCACTCACGAATATGTGCCTCACGCTGCGTGTCGGCCAGAAAACGCCGGCGCAAACGCGCCCACAACCAAATGGTAATCGTCAATGCCACCAGCCAGCCGATCAACATTATGTGGTTGACAAGGGGCCAGAATCGAGCCGCAATGCCGAGTGCGCCGATGATTTGTCCGGCAAGCGACACCGGCAGCAAACGAAGCGAAACGTGAATCTGTTCAGAAAGAATGCGTGCTGTGGGGCGCTGCTGAGCATCCATCCCCGTCAATAAACGCTTAATTGATCGCAGCCACTTCACTTTTGTGTCTCTTCAAAGTTCACGTCAAACCCACCACAACGGCGCATTGGCTTGCTGGGCTCCCGGGAATTCTGTCGGCACGGGACAATTGTCGGCCCGAATCACAAGCCTTTCGTCTTGCATGACCACGCGAGCCGACACACCGAACGGCAGGCTCATGGTCGAAGCGATATGCCCGTAAGGCAGACCGAAAACAACCGGCAAGCCGCACTCGGCCATCGCATCCTGCAGCGTGTAGCGACCCGCACCGATTCCCGCGTTGCGATCCGATCCAGTGAAGTCCCCTACAAGGACCAATTGCTGACGCTTCAAAACTCCTGAAAGTCTCAGTTGAGAAATCATCCTCGAAATGCGCCACGCGGGTTCATTAATGTCTTCCAGATACAGAATGCCGCCTTCGATTTGCGGAAAATACGGCGTTCCGATCAGGGAGGTAAGCACCGAGAGATTACCGCCCCAGAGGGCACCTTCAACGGCGACCGTTTCTCCCTTTGCAGGAAATGTCTCCTCAAACAGGGGGCGACTCATCGCTCTCATGAAAAAACTGATCTTCTTTTCATCGTGCTTTGAAAAAGATGCGGCCAACGGCCCCTGCCAACTTGCTTTGCCGCACATTGCATAGAGCGCCAGATTGACGGCCGTGAGGTCGGATAAGCCCATGAATACGGCCTGTGACGCACCGATACGCTCCCAATCAATTCGCTCCAAAAGACGGGCTGCGCCGCTACCACCTCGCAACGCCAGCACCAAGTCAGCCTCGGGAGCACACATCGCTTCTTCAAACCCGGCCGCGCGCTCGGCATCGGTGCCTGCAAAACTTTTGTGCACCTTACGCACATTGGCCGCCTCTTTAACCGACCAGCCCAACTCCCGCAAGGTGCTGACAGCCGCATCAATGCGCGCATGATCAATTTTCTCGTCGCCGGGCGACACAGTAAGCGCACGAGAAGGCGCACAAATCCACAGTTCCGGCGCGATGACTGTTTCAGAAAATTGATGAGTGTGAGTCATAAGCTTCGCGATCGAAATCAAGCCTGTGTTTTTTTGCGTTTTGCTTTAAAGAAATCCTGAAGAATCTTCTCGCATTCGGCACGGCGCACACCGGGAGTCATCTCAGGACGATGGTTCAGATGCGCTTTGGCAGCCACATCAATGGCGCCTCTCATACCGCCGCAATCGGGATCATCCGCTCCCCAAACCACGCGAGCCAGACGAGCCAAACTGCAGGCGGCCGCACACATCGGGCAAGGCTCAAGCGTGACATAAAGCGTCGCACCGTTTAGGCGTTCATTTCCCAGCAACGCCGCCGCCTTGCGAATAACGAGTATTTCGGCGTGAGCCGTCGGATCGTGACGCGTCACCACTTCGTTCATGGCCGCTGCAACGATATTGCCGTCCATGGCAATGACGGCACCCACCGGCACCTCATCATTGTCGTACGCAAGCTGTGCCATGCGAAGCGCTTCTTGCATCAGACGGCGATCAAGTTCCGGATCCGTAGAAATAGTCTTGGGAGCATTGACCTCTCTGTTTTTGGCCTGCAGCTGAGCCCGCACGCGGTGTCGTCGCTTCACTCGTTCGCCTTCTAGCTCTTGCCAATAGGCAACCACCTCGTCCGTGGATTCAAACTCGCTTGATTCGGGCGCCGTGAAGCGAACCTTGTCATCGGTAAGTACGACAAGACCGCACCCCTGCATCCACTCGTAGATTTCCTCGGTCGTTCCGGCAAGCCACGCTGCGTGGTGGCTGCGGAAATACTCCAGACGTGCCAAGAATGTCTCTTGCCCGAGAACCGACTCCCGAGCAGCCCGAGAAACAAAGAAAAGCGCCGTCTGAAAGAAAATTTCCAGATCGAGCGGATTGCGGGTAAGGCCGTTTAAAGAGACGCCGTTGCGAAGGGTCAGACGGTTGTAGTGTCCAGCGCTTTTACTTGTAAAGCGGCCGGCTTGTGCAACATCGTTTTGCAGCACGAGGCGTCTCCTATGTCCGGGTTACGAAAAAAGAATCAGGCAGCAAGCATCAAAATCTTTTCAATGTCGCCCTGCGTGAGCGGTTTGAAATGGCCGAGCGTCCCGCCGGCAGCTGCCGCAGCAGCGATTTCCTTGACCGGCACTTCCTTGTCGGTCAGTTCATGCAGACGCGTCGGCAAATTCATCACCATCAAAAATGACGTGAGTTTGGCCACAGCAAGTTTCACTACCTGTTCAGGATCGGTTCCTTCAGGCGCATTCACGCCGAGCACTTCATGAGCAAAGCGCAGAACACGCTGCGGATTTGCGCTCCAGACATAGCTCAGCCATGCAGGCGTCACAACCGCAAGTCCCGCACCGTGCGTAATTTCAGCGTCCCAGCCGGAAATAGCGTGCTCAATGCCGTGGCAAGCCCAGTCTTCTTCAAAACCCAAACCGAAATAGCCGTTGTGGGCAAAACTGCCCGCCAAACCGATCTGCGCCCAGGCATCATAGTCCTGACTGTCAGCCATCAGTTTTGGACCTTGCTCCATGATCACGCGCAATGCTGCTTCAGCCTGCGCCGTCGTGTAATCCACAGCCGGCGTATTCGTGAAGTAACGCTCCATGATGTGACTCATCATGTCGAAAACACCCGCGGAAATCTGGTTCTGAGGCAATGTGAAGAAAAGCTCGGGATTGATGGCTGAAACCTTCGGACGCACGAACTCGTTGCCGCAACCGGCTTTCACATGGCCGTTGGAAATAACCATGCGAATTGACTGTTCGCTGCCGGCGGCGGGAATCGTCAACACGGTTGCCACGGGCATTGCCGCTTTCGGCACAGCCTTTCCGCAGAAGAAGTCCCAAACGTCGCCTTCATAGACGGCCCCTGCCGCCGCGGCCTTTGCCGTGTCAATCACGCTGCCGCCACCTACGGCCAACACAGCGTCAATTTTTTCAGCCTTGATCACCGCAATCATCTCGCGCACCAAATCAATGGTGGGATTGGGTCGCACGCCGCCCTTGGCAATCACGGTCATGCCTTCCTTTTCAAAACTTTCCGTCACGCGTCCGATCAAGCCGGATCGAATGGCACTGCCGCCGCCGTAAACCAAAAGTACACGGCCGGCATCGCCGGCAAACGGGCGGAAAGATGCCGCCACTTTCGTTTCGGCTCCACGACCAAAAATAAAACGCGTCGGGTTGTAGTATGAAAAATCAAGCATTGCTAGTGTCCATGTAATTGATTTTCGGCCTGCGCGAGCGCTGCTCCGCGGGCAACCTTAACCGGAATCAGCGCAATGAGCCCGGCAACAAAGAAAAGCCCTGTCACGACAATGGCGAGCCTTTGATTGTTCCCCGTCATCCAGGTCACGGCACCATATGTGATGGGACCGATCACAGCCGAGAGCCACAACGCCATATTCCAAATCCCGTAAAAGCGGGCAAGTTTCTTTTCGGGGGCAAACACAGCCACGAGCGCTCGCCCGGCCGACTGACTCGAACCCATCGCCAAGCCCGCGAGATTTGCCGCCACCCAAAAAACCGCCCTTTGTCTGCGCAGCGCCTGCCGTGGCCACCATCGCGATCCAAAGCAACAATGTCAGCGCAAGCGCCAATTTGTGTCCGATTCTATCCTGTACGTAGCCAAAGCCAAAAGCTCCGAGCGCCGCCGTGATATTGACAAGCAACACCATAAACAGCGTTTCGGTAAGCCCGAACCCCATCACAGCCGACGCGTAAACGGCTGCCAACGTAATGACGGTCGCCACGCCGCATTGGTAGAAAAAACCACAGACGACAAGGTAGCGAAAATCAATGAAATTCATGAGCGTTTCCGCCGTCTTTCCTTTGTCCTGATCCTGCGTCATGGCCACTTTGAGCTCTGCTGCGCTGTGCACCTGCGGGATGGCACGCTCCTTGAGCCACAAAAACACAGGAATGCTCACAACCAGGAACACACTCGCGGTGATGATATTCGTTGCTGCCACCAAGGCGTCCATTCCAAGTCCTTGCGCTTGACCTGCTGTCACCACCGTAAGACACAAACCAAGCGTAATCAGGCCGCCGACGTAACCAAGAGACCAGCCCCAACCTGATACTTTCCCCAATGCTTCTGGTCTGGAAATTTCCGGCAGGAAAGCTGAATTGAGCGACTCACCTACGTTGTAGCCGATGTAGCTCAAGATCAGCATCGTCACCGAAAGCACATAGGTGCCGGGGCCTGACAAGGCAAGCAGTGCGGTGGCCGACACACAAAGCATCGTTGCGGCAACAAGCCACTTTTTCTTTGTTGCTGTCAGATCAGCCATGCGACCGATGGCAGGCATCAGCACCATGGAAAGCGCATTGGCCGCCCCTACGGCACAACTCCACAGAAACGTCGCCCAACTGGCGTCACCGCAGACCTTCGAAACAAAATAGGCATTGAAGACAGCCGTAAGCACTACAGTGCTGTAACCAGAATTGGCGGCGTCAAAAAGCGCCCATCCAAATGCTTCTCGAGGACTTACGCCCTCTTTAAGGGCACTGCGCTGAAACAAGGGCATGGCAATCAGTCATCGGCAAACGGACAGCCCGTAAGCAGGCACGACCAATAATTGACAAACGAGAGCACGCTGTCATTTTGCTCCAGCCCCGAAAGATTGCCGTTGCCCATCAAGCCGATCTGTTCCAACAGCACATAAGCATTGTTCAAGAATAGTCGGGCACCGATTTCGATCATCTCGTAATCACCGTCAGGCAACTTTCCGCCCAAAACGTCACGCACCCGCTCTCCCATGCCTTCACGCAAATACTGTGCCAAGCCCGTCGGGTTCCACCCTTCGGCTGTTTCAAAAGGGCGGTTGCGGCCGGCAAAGGTATCGGTAAGCCACGACACAAGCTTCAGATCGGCTTCGACCAAGTCCTGTCGCGTAAGTTTGCCCTGCGAAGCATCCACCGAGCGTTGCGCCGTGTTTTTAACAGCCTGAAGCAGAATACGCTCGACAACATCAATGGCCGCCAGACTCGGCAAACCAACCGCTTTGGAAGAAAAATCACCGCATCGTCCCGAACGGCAAGATCCGCAACTACTCATCGAACTTAACCTCTGTGTTATCTGCAAAATCCGGAAGCGGCGTTTCGTCACCGCTCAAAATCAGCGACCAACGGGCGCAAAAGGTGAGAATCGTTCCGCCGAGCGTCTGTGCGTCGTTCATTCCTTTGTCTTCCTGCAACAGCTCGGCAAACAGGCCGTGCAACTCGACGATCATCTTGCTCACTGCAAAATGCACGAGATATGCATCGTCTTTCCAAGCGAAGCAGTCCAGATCCTGCTCTGTCAAAGAATCTGCCAGACGCGCGCGAAGCCAGGCGGTAAAAGATTTGCCGCTCCAACCTTCCTCCTCTTCGTAGCCCTTGAGAACATCGGGATAACGCCCTTGAAAAAGTCCCGTGAGCTCACGCATGAATGCCGCCAAACCAAGATCTTCAGATTTTCCTCCGAACCCGGCAATCTGATGCTCTGCGTAAGACTGCACCACGAGATTCAAAAGCAAAAAAACGCTCACGCGATCGCGGTTGAATCCCTCGCCTTCGGAAAGTTCAAAGCCGAGATGTTCGGGCTTTTTATCTCGCGACATACCGCTTCCTCTTGCTTAGGGCTTGTGAAGCACCTGCGTTGCGCCATTGGCAGAGCCCGTGCCCTTGACCATGGTCATTGCAGAGGTGATTAGGGTGGACAAATCACCCAAGTTAGCCGGCACCACCAGCGTATTGCCTTCCTTGGCAAGCTTGGAGAAAGCTTCGACGTACTTCTCGGCCACCTGCAGATTGACGGCGTTCATGCCGCCCGGGGCATTAGTGGCTTCGGCCACCATGCGAAGCGCTTCGGCGGTTGCCTGAGCAATCGCAAGCGTGGCGGCAGCCTGACCTTGAGCCTTGTTGATTTCAGCCTGTTTTTCGCCCTCGGACTGAGCAATCGCCGCTTCCTTAGCGCCGGTCGCCAGATTGATCTGTTCGAGCTTGCGACCTTCGGAAGGCGCTACCACGGCGCGCTTTTCGCGCTCGGCGGTGATCTGCTGCTGCATAGCCTGCAAGATGACTGCGGGCGGCGTCAGATCCTTGATCTCGTAGCGAAGAACCTTCACGCCCCAGTTGAGAGCGGCTTCGTCAATGGCCGTCACCACGGACTTGTTGATGAGATCGCGTTCCTCGAAGGTCTTGTCGAGCTCCATACGGCCCACGACGCTACGAAGCGTGGTTTGCGCAAGCTGCGTGATGGCGATGATGTAGTTGCTCGTACCGTAGCTTGCGCGCTGCGGATCCGTCACCTGGAAAAAGAGCACGCCGTCGACAGTAAGCTGCGTATTGTCCTTCGTGATGCAAACCTGGCTAGGCGTGTCCAGAGGCACTTCCTTGAGGCTGTGCTTATAAGCGACGCGGTCGATGAAGGGAATGATGATGTTGAGTCCGGGCGTGAGCACGCTGTGGAATTTACCGAGACGTTCAACCACCCATGCGTTTTGCTGCGGCACCACTTTAATGCATTGCGTCACAAACACGACAGCAAGCAAAACAAAGAAAACCGAGAAAATCAAAAAGTTGGATATGGCCATATGCAATCCTGCTACAAAAATATTCAGTGTGAAGCCGGTTCAATCAGCAACCGCGTGCCCTCGACTCGCACAATACGCCAAACGCCGACCGAACGTTCGGACTGTTGCTCGGTGTACGCGGTCCACAGAGCACCTCGGTAGGAAACCTGCGCCGTACCGTCGTCATTCCATTTCTTAACCGTGACGGTCTGACCGACGTCGGGCTGCTGCAAAACGTCACTCTCGGATGGATTGGCACTACGAAAACGCTGCACGATCAGACTGCCCACAATGGTGGCGACAGCAAAAACGGAAAACTGCCAGCCGGCCGACAATCCGCCCCAGGCTGCCAGCGCTCCGCAGCCGGCCGCAAGCCCCATCACCAAAAGATAGAAGGTGCCGAGCAACATATCGACACCTACCAGAAGAAGTCCGGCCACAAGCCAGCAAACAACCGGAGAAATTTCCATTTTGACGTCTTCCTCTCACTCAGTGAGCAGATTGAGTCCTTGCCTTATCCTGCCCGTCTTGTTCTTCGTCCTTTTTATAGTAATCGAGAATATTGCCGGTGAGCACTTCCGAAATACTCTCGGAATCGAGATAGACTCTCGCAATGCCCTCTTGCTTGAGGTGCTCGACTTCGTCGCGTGATCCTGCTCGGGCCATGATGTTAAGTTCAGGATTGAGCTGCTTGGCCATTTCAACAATCTTGAGCGTCTTCACCGGATCAATGTCAATTACCATCAGCTGTGCGGCGGTAACGATGTGCCCCTGCACAAGCACCATCGGATCGGCGGCGTCGCCGCTGATGACCGCGTGCTTTTGCTCACGCAATTCTTCGGCAAAAGACTTGTCTTCCGAAATACACACAAAGGGCACGTCATCGGTCGCCAGACGCTTAGCTACCGAGCGCGTCACCGAACCGCTCCCCACCAAGATGGTCTGCCCCATCAGCATGCGGCGAGATGTTTCCTTGGGAAGCACCGAGTAGGGATCGGTAAGCATAGCCGCCGCCCTCGCCCAAGCAAAATAGCGCACCGAGAAACGGCGCACATAGGGAATCATCGCAAACATTAGCGGATTGAGCGCAATCGACAAAATGGCGGAAGCCACCACCATCGAAAGCATCTTTTGATCTGTCATGCCAAGCGCAATACCCTGCGCGGCCAAAATGAACGAGAATTCGCCGATCTGAGCGAGTGCCGCACCAACGTTGAGCGACGTATGCAAGGGATAGCGCAGGAAGTGCACCAGACAGAACGCCGTGAGCGACTTTCCGATCATGATAATGGCAAGCATCGTGAGAATCGACCAGGGCTCCTCAAGAATGACTCGCCAGTCGAGCATCATGCCTACGCCTACGAAAAAGAGCACCGAGAAAGCATCCTGCAAGGGCAAAGAGTCGGTGGCGGCTCGGTGTGCGTACTTGCTCTCACGCATTACCATACCGGCAAAAAAAGCCCCCAGAGCAAAGCTCACGTCAAAAACAGCCGCGGCTCCGTATGCAATGCCCACCGAAGCCGTCAGAATCGAAAGCGTAAAGAGTTCTCGCGATCCCGTTTTGGCAATCTGCCACAGCACCCAGGGAATGAACTTACGGCCGACCACCATCATGATGGCAACAAAAGCCACGACATGCAGGAGCGTCGAAGCAATCACATAAGCAATGCCGCTTGCCGTCATCGGTTCAGCCGCTTCGCCCCCACCCGGCGTCACCCCCATGATCTGGGCCACCGGAGGCAAAAGCACGAGAATCAATACCGTTGCAATGTCTTCGACAACCAGCCAGCCCACGGAAATCTGCCCGTCGACTGTATTGAGGTGTCCGTGCATTTCCAACGCCTTGAGCAGCACCACGGTTGAAGCACACGACAGACACAGACCGAAAATGAGCGCGGAAGACAGACTCCACTCCCAGACATAGACGGCAAAAAGCAACCCCAGCAGGGTTGCGATCGTCATCTGCAATACCGCCCCCGGAACAGCAATGCCTTTGACTTTCAGAAGATCCGAAATCGAAAAATGCAAGCCCACCCCAAACATCAGGAGTATCACGCCGACTTCGGACAACTGCATGGCGATTTCCATGTCGGCCGTCGGCCCGGGGGTGTGACTGCTGCAAAGGATGCCCGCGCACAAAAAGCCAACCAAGGCCGGACACTTCAACTTTTCAGCAATACAGCCGAAGATGAGCGCCAAGACGAAAGCCAGTGCCAAAGTAAAGAGAAGCGGAAGGGAGTGATCCATTGGGCGGTGCGGCAGATAGAGAGTTCAAACGACGTGGCATGCGCGACAAACGTATTGTTGTGCCGCTGCAGCTCTAGGGAGTAAGTTTAACGGCTAAATAGAGCGCATTTTTAGAAATTTCATGAATTTTTGCCGCTTTTTCAGCAAAAATCGAAGCGGTTGAAGACAAATTTGTCAGACAGTTAGCAGGCTGTAAAAAAGGCGGTCCCGAATTTGGAAACCGCCTTCTTCGAATCAGCTTTCAGCCGATGCGATTAGTCGAGAGAATTCGCCACCTGCAGGTAGTCGCGCAAGCGTTCCTGGAAGTCAGGGCTGCGCAGCTTGCGAATGGCCGCACTTTCGATCTGACGGACGCGTTCGCGCGTGAGCCCCATGGCCTGCCCCACTTCTTCAAGCGTATGGTCGTGGTTGGTGCCAATGCCATAACGCAGACGCAAAACCTGAGCTTCACGCGGCATCAGTTCATTGAGCGAACGCTTGATTTCCTCTTCCATCGCCATGCGAAGGAACTTGCGCTGCGGATCATCAGATTCGTCACCCTTAACGAAGTCCAGACGACTTGCATCCTCGTCGTCGCCGATCGGAGCGTCGATCGATTCCACGCCGCGCATGGCCTGCGTAAGCAACTGCACCTTGGCAAGCGGCACGCCGGACAATTCCGAAAGTTCGGCGTCGGTCGGATTGCGGCCGCGTTCCTGCAAAATACGCTGACGCACACGTCGAATCTTGTTGTAGGACTCGGTCATGTGCACCGGGATACGGATGGTGTTACCGTAGTCGGCCACAGCACGGGTGACAGACTGGCGCACCCACCAGGTAGCATAGGTCGAGAACTTGTAGCCGCGGCGATATTCGAATTTGTCGACGGCCTTCATCAGTCCCAGATTGCCTTCCTGAATCAGGTCGGTCATTGCCAAACCGCGGTTGACGTAACCCTTGGCAATCGAGATCACCAGACGAAGGTTGGCTTCGATCATCTTGGCCTTGGCGTTGGCCAAATTAGTCTGAGCCAAGCGCACCTGACGGGCCAGATCGCGCTGATCGGCAATCGAGAGCAACGCCGTCTTTTCAGCCACGCGCAGTTGATCCTGCAGGTGAGCAAGCAACGGACGATTCTCTTCAATACGCACGCTGTAGGGCTGCCCCGCCTTCTGCGCTTCGTCGATCCAAGCGGGATCCGTGATGCGCGTGTTGACCTCTTCAAGGAAAGTCTTGAGCGGATAAAAAA
>ENA-ORRQ01002891-ORRQ01002891.1-human-gut-metagenome-genome-assembly--contig:-NODE-2891-length-10696-cov-8.502208_pt1 | contig 10696 bp, 11 predicted proteins | sample MGYA00242177_ERZ509138 | MGnify/ENA primary metagenome ERZ509138 (study PRJEB26280, sample SAMEA2338628) | human gut metagenome | biome: human gut; feature: human-associated habitat; material: faeces...
GATCATGTGCAGGAGAAGTAGCTGGAAAAACTGCCAGCATCTCCATGATGAAATTGCCAATTCTGGCAAGATTGCTCTGAAGCGTATCGGAATCAGAGCGGTAAACGGTCTTGGAGGAATCCTCTTTCAAGTATTCCTTTGCCCGCTCTTCCTGCTCTGGGGATAGGTCGGAAAGCGTGCATGTCTTGAGGAACTTGACCAAAGTTGTATGTATCAGTTCATAACGAGACTGGCGAGCGATATTGCTGCCGATAAGCTTACTATCCATACGGACGCACTTGCCTGATATCTTGAGAAGACGTACCTGATTGCCAGCAAGCTGTTCGAAGCAGAACTGCATCAGATCTATACCAGTTCTTTCCTGATATTCGCAGATGCGGCGGCGAAAAAGATAATAGGTATCTATTGATGGAGTAACATCTGTCAGAAGTTCCATGCCAAGAGCCTTTCTGGTAAGAAGATCAAACTCGCACTTCTCGAACAGATCCTCATCACTACAACCGAAGCCCTCCTTCAAGGCAGACATAGCTACGAGAATGCGAATGGAGGCATTTGGGCGGCCGCACTTCTTGCCTTCTGGGAACAAAGGCTTGAATATCTCCTCGTTAATCTTGGTTGTCACGAGACTATAGAACTGGTTATACCATGCGTTGGGGTCAGAATACTTCTTTGAAGCACGACTTCCTAACTGCATTAAGGGAGCCGTGAATATATCTAACTGAGGATTCGGATCTGTCTTTTTAAACATAGTCATTCTTTTAATTGATGGTGTAAAGATACGAAAAATATTCCAGATAACAGCATAAATCAGAGATTATTTTCGTGAAATATAAACATTTTAAACAGGCCTTACTTTTTAAAGTGGGCTCACAGTTTGAGCTTCTTATTACCTCATTAGGTTTATATGATGATCACGAAAACCGCGTCATCATAGTAGGCGGAAGATGGGGTGAGCCTATTGCTTTGGAATATAATTTCTATGCCTGTCAAGGCGGTAGAAGATTCAAGAATGCCAAATACTTAGCATTCTATTACGCTCAAAGAATTCAATATCTCTTTGAAATTGAAAAAAAACTAGAAAATGTAGATATCAGAGAGTTAAAAGAATATGTTCCAGAAGAGTACTTTGCTAAAAAGGAACCTCTATACAAACCAGAGAAACGAACATTCTTCAAACTCAAGAAAATAGAAGAATTCTCACCTGCCATTCAAAATGATTCTTTCGGAAAGACAGGAAGACGTATAGCCTTCACACAAGGCCAGACCTACACCACTCTTGAAAGAATCCGAAAGGCAAAAGTGACCTCAGAACTTAGATTTTAAATACACTATATTATGGCAACAACTGTAAAAGAAGGTAATTTTATTTACCGCATTAACCCTGACAAGCCCACAGAGCTTCAAAGAGCCACGATGGGGAGTAACAGCTGGAGTTTCGTCTGCGGATGTAATGGTGCCCAGATCTTTGACATTATCACCAAGGGCAGTGACATCATCATGAGCACGTCAATGGGTACGTATGTCCGTTCACATAGTGGAACTGTAACAAAGAAATAAACTTTCAATTTACAAATAAATTATTCAAGCAATGATTGCTATACTAGGATTCATAGGCATATTGGTTTTAGGCTTTGTCATCCTCGGTCTAATCGGTTGGGGAGTACAAGCCTTAGGTCTATTTGCCTCTTTCCTAGGGGAAGGTATCACTGGATGTATCGGATGTTTCTGTAAATTCATTTGGTTTTTCATTTTAGCATTCGTCTTGATATGTTTAATTCTATAAAATAAATATACATGATAAAGAATTGCCCATATTGTAACACAGCATTACCAGAGAACTGGCAATTTCCACGATGTCCCTATTGTGGAAAGGAATTGCCAGCAGAAGAACCTGCCAATACAGGCTTCTCTATGGGTGATGCCAACGCTATATCAGGAGGCGTACACATAGACTCTCACAATGTGTCGACTACGAATATCACGAATATAGAACGTGACAAGACCAATGAAGAATTAGAGCAGGAAAAGATTGTGAAATACAAGCAACTCTGCCAACAAGTCTATGCTGACGGTCGTATAGATCCTCATGAAGCCAAGCAGATGGAGGATATGAGACTGACCCTGGGATTAGACGAAGAAACTGCCTTCAATATTCAGGAGCAGGTAAGAAAGAACAGATTGCAACAATCTTCCAACAATCTCAATCCCATCGTTAAGGTAACCATCAATCAGGTCATCTCACTTGCTAAGTCTGACAAAACAGATATGTTAAGACTGAGCATTTCCAGACTTGAGTCACTTGCCAACAAATACAACGTAGAAGAAGTACAATTCTACTATTATTTGATTTTGTCTGCTTTAGAGCCACAAAAGTGCATTTCCGATTATACGAATCGAACGACAGATAACTATTGGCAAGCTTTTTGGACCTATGTCGCTTATCTAAATACCGACCAGATTGGTGAAGCCGAAGAGATACTCGCCAACATGGAAATCTTCGACAACCAGCCATACGGCAATATTACATTATTGGCTGCCACAAGCAGTCTGTATCAATATTGGTCAAATGTAGATATGGCAGATTACCTGGAGCAAGCCAAGATGTTCCTAGAACAAGGCAGTATTGACCATAGCGAGATATTAGACAGATTCACGCAAGTATTGATGCTGATAATCGAAAACGATGACGATGATAGCATACAGGAATTCCAAAAGGAATTCTCATTCTATTTCAATCATATATTCAATGTGGTTATGGAGAAGAAAAAGATAGCGAATATCAGAAAAATGATACCACCTATTCCAAAGATAGCTCCACTACCGCACTAACATAAAACAATGAGAATATGGATATATTAGTAGGAAGAGGAGGAAATCAAGGAATGATTATTGATGACGAAAGCGTCAGCAAGATTCATTGCAAAATAGAAGTTCTCGATTCAGGAAGAATGGCTCTGACAAACCTGAGCGCAAAAGGAACTTGGCTCAATGGCATCAAGCTTATCAAACGAACACTTGTCAAGCCTGATGATGAATTGCGCCTTGGACCAACATACACAGTTCAGGTAAAAGAACTTCTCACACAAGAGAACTACAATGCATACACCAACTACATCTATGTAGCAGAACGATATAAGACAAAAGGAGACTTGGAGGCTTTTATCAACGCTGCTGCTAAATATTCTGCTGGAAACATGCCAAATTATGTGATGCCAGTCGTAAAAAGTACGATGGCATATTACGAAATCCAAGAAGATAAGTTGTATGATGCGCAAATGCTCTTGTATGAAGTTGGTGACCAATTATACGAGATGCAAGATGGAACTGAGCTACTGCAAGGTATCTACGCTTCTATCTTGGATTTAGTAGGCAAACTCTATGTTGAGGTTGGCAAATACGAAGAAGCAAAGATTGCAGCCGATGCTGCTACAAAAATCTTCCATCGTATTAAGCCTGGACAGTTCAGTTCTTCAGAAGAGCAAATCGAATCTGTCACTCAGTTATCAGAAAGTATTAATGCAATTTTAGGTATAAATCAATTAAGACAATAGGACTATGGGATTATTTAAGAAACTTTTTTCGATTCTCCAAGGAGATTCAGAAGAGAAAGATATAGAAAATCTTTCCGGTACTTCTAATTCACAGGTAACAAATTGTAGTGAAGAGAAGGAGAATCAAGCTAAAAAAAAGGTAAAAAAAGAAGTAAGCAAAACTTCTCAAGAGCCGATTCGCGAACAAAAAGAATTTTACACAAACGAAATCGAAAATAGCGATAAAGAAAGTGTAAATTTGGAAGAGCTTAGTTTAGAAGAGCTAGAAGAAATGCAGAAAAAGCTCGAAGTTGACGGAAAAGAAGCTAGACGAAGAGGCGATAAAAAGGCTGAAGAAAAATTGCATTCAGAGTGGCAAAATGTTAGATATACAATATGGAAGAGACAAAGTGAAAAAAAGGCAGAGAAAGGAGCTGTTGAAAAATCTCAAAAGACAAATAGCCAGCAGCCCAACAGTCACTCTACTCAAATAGAAGATAGCGACAAAAAAGAAGTCAATTTGGAAGAACTTAGTTTAGAAGAATTAGAAAAAATGCAGGAAAAGCTCTTCGTCGACATACAAAAAGCCAGACTTAGAGAAGACAAAGAAGCTGAGAAAGAAATGTATTCAGAGTGGAGAAAAGTTAGATCTGCAGTTTGGATAAAAGAAAGAGAGAAAAAGGCTAAGGAAGAAACTGTAGCCAAGGCAAAGGCTGAAGAAGCTGCTGCTAAGGCAAAGGCTGAAGAAGAAGCTGCAGCCAAGGAAAAGGCTGAAGAAGAAGCTGCTGCTAAGGAAAAGGCTGAAGAAGAAGCTGCTGCTAAGGAAAAGGCTGAAGAAGATGCTGTAAATCCAACCCTTGTAGACTCAGAAATTGCAAACCAATTAACTGATGGCGGGAAAAATAAGAATGTAATATTACCAGCTTAAGTATGTGAAATCGCTCAAAATGCCTTTTACGACAATAAGACGCTTGAACGTATCGATATGACATCATGCAACAAGTTGACAATAATCGGTGAATTAGCTTTTGCTGGATGTGAAAATCTGACGAATATCATTTTCCCAGAGAATATTGAAGAAATTGGAGGGACTGCGTTCTCTAATTGCGAAGCTCTTGCTTCTGTTGACTTATCAAACTGCAAAAAGCTTGATAAAATCGGGGAATCCGCATTTAACTGGTGCCCTTCTCTCGAAGAAGTTCTTCTACCTGAAAGTTTATCTTCCATCGGAAAGTCGGCTTTTTGTGGTTGTAAAATTAGAAACATAGATTTTTCAGCTTGCAAACTTCTCTCGAAGTTTCCTGATAGCTTATTTAATATGTGTAAGTCTTTGGAAGAAGTCGTATGGCCACCACATCTAAAAGAAATTGGTGATGTAGCCTTCAGCGATTGCGAATCATTAAGACGAGTAGAACTGCCTGACAGCGTAGAAGTATTGGGAGAACAAGTTTTCAGTGGTTGTAAATTAAAATCTCTTTCGCTGCCTAAAAACATCAAAAAATTACCGGTGTTAACGGTAGCATTAAGAGCAGAAGCCCAAATTAAGTCGTTAGACATGTCTAGATGCAAAAATCTCAAAGTTCTAACAGCCCCTATAACTTGCTCTAGTAAGACCATAGTATTTCCTATTGGAGTTGAGGAAATTGAGACAGCTGTCTTTAAATACAACAAACCTGGGCAATTTGAGTCAATATTTCTTCCACCAACTATCAAAGAGGTTGAACTCAACAATTCTGCTGATGATGCCAATGTATATTGCTATGCGCGAGAATTAGAGAACGTAAAAGACATCATAGAGAAATGTGCATGCTTATTAGTGTTACCACAATACTATGACAGCTATTACGACCAAGCTGTAGCAGAAGGCGCAGAAGGATGTTTAGACAAAATTCCAGAAGACAAGTTGTACTTCTACGATGAATAGTTTTATAACTAATAATTAAGTTTTGAGAATATGAAATGTCCAAAATGTGGGTATCCAGTTTTACCCAAATTTACGAAATGTCCTCATTGTGGCGAAAGCCTCATCAAAGAGGACAATAACACGAACCTTCCCGATGCTAATGACTTTAGCATCGTAAAGGGACGTGCCATTTGGAATGTACAAAAGGGAGAAATCGCTCATCTCATCAAAGAGACTGAGCTGATTAATACCGATGGTCTAAAAGGTGTAATTGTACAAGAAGGATGTACAGCCATTGTTTTCATGAATGGAATCATCACTTCCATCATGCAAGCTGGCATTTACTCTTTTCCAACAAAAGAGCCAACCCCTGCTATAAAACCTGTCGTGCCAAGCGAGCCTAAAGCGGGAGAGAAGACAAACGACTTCACAGGATTTGTAAATGGCGCATCTGCCATAGGACGAGGCATCAGAAATTTCCTTTTTGGCAAGAAAAAAGATGAAAAGCCAGAGCAACATGAAAAAAGAGTGGAGCGCACTAAAGAAAAAATTAACAAGTTGCCTGATCTTAAGACTTGCCGTATCTACATCGTAAGCAACAGATTGTTTAATCTGTTCTTCGACCTACAAGTTGATGAAGAAGGTAATTACGACTTCGCTCCTTTTGTCATCGCCACAAAAACGGTAGATGCCAAGATTGCACTATCACTGCAAATGCAAGTTACCAACATGAATGAATTTGTTGGCAACTATCTGACAGACCAACAATCAGTCAGTACTGTATTGTTCCAGCAACAATTGAGAACATGCGTTAAGAATACATTAACGCAACTATTGCGCAATCTTGATTATCAACAAGATGGTTTACCAGAGCCTATTGTCAACAATCTGAAGAATCGCATCAAATCAGCTTGTAACGAACAGCTATATGGCATAGAAGTTACCAAGGTACTTGACATAACAGACGAAAGTGAAGATTTCAATCGTTTCCGTTCTGCAGAGCGCGATTTGTTTGTCAACGAGAAAGAATTGGACTATCTCACTAGATCCAACGAATTCCGAAATCGTCTCGAACAAGAAAAGAATAAGCAAGAAGCTAATCAGGCAGCCAATGCTGAATCATTGCGACAAACCTTACAAAGCATCAATAAGGACAAATTGCTGAGTGAGGATGAAATGGAGCAGTTCGTTATGATGATGGACAGTCAAAAACGTCTTCGTGAAGCTAAGACAAAGCAAGAAGAATATGAGGCACTGAGTGATATGAAGAAAAGTCGTCTTGTAAAAGAAGAAGACATTGCTGCACTAGAAAATGTTCTTGCTCAAAACAAAGTGAGCAGAGACAGCATCGTTGACTTAATGCGTGCCCAAGCTGAGCAAGACCTTGCCTTGAATAAACAAATAGCCGAGTTCAAGCTTTCAGACAACAAGAAAGACCATGACATAGCAAATGAGCTCAAAGATGCTCTACACAAAGGTAAACTTGCCAGCACCCAGCTTGATACAAAACGCATTATTGACGCTTATCAGGATGAACGCCGCAAGAAGGAAGATGACTACACTTTTGCCCAGCAGCAGCGAAAGGATGATTATCAATTCCAGCAGGAACAGAAACTAGAAGACAGTTCTTTCAATCGTCAAAAACGACAAAACGACTGGGAGTTTAGCAACCAGCAAAGACAAAGCGATTGGGAATTCAATAATCAGCAGCGACAGCAAGACGCTGATTTCAAGTCCCGTGTACAGAATGAAGATTATGACTTCCAAAAGCAGCAGAGACAGCAAGACGCTGATTTCAAGTCCCGTGTACAGAATGAGGACTATGACTTCCAGAAGCAGCAGCGACAGGACGAAAGAGACTTCTTGAAGCAACAGCGTGACTTCCAAGGAAAAGTACAGAACGACGACTACGAATTCTTGAAGAAGCAACGTTTGGATGAGCATCAGTTTGAGCAAGATAAGCGTAAGTTCCAAAGTCGTGTGCAGAACGAAGATTATGACTTCCAGAAGATGCAACGAGAGCAAGCCTTAAAAGAAGAGCAGAATCAAGCAGATTTTATGCGCCAACGTCAAAACAAGTTTGATGACTTGGATGTATTGGAGAGAAAAGCTGCGATTGCTCAACGTAACATGAAGGCAATGAAAGAAGCAGAACTTGCAGAACTTCAGGAGAAGAACCGCTCTGCAGAAACTATGCAGTCGATGAATCTCAATGTAGAGATGAACCGTGACAATCTCTTTGCCAACATGACTGCAGAGCAAATACGTGCAGCGCAGCTTTCTCACCTTTCAAGTGAAGCTCAGGCTGAAATGGCAAAGTCTTATAGTTCTGAAAAGGAGAATGAACTTCGTGCACAACAACAAGCTGAACAGAAAGCCCTTTATGAGCAAATGATGCAAAATCAAATGGCGCAAAACAGTCAGAATCAAGAGATGATGATGAAAATGGCGCAAATGATGCAACAAGGCATGATGGGAATGGGCCAACAGCAAATGGCTGCTCAGCAACAGCGCTATGACGACCAGGTTGCTATGAAGCAAGAGTATCGTGAGAATGCGATGCGCCAGCAACAGCGTACAGATCATACTCAAGATAGTGCTTTAGACAACATCGGTAGAGTTAGCACAGCTGCTGCAAGCAACATGAATGCTTACGGAGGAAGAAACCAGCAATATCAGCAACCTTCCCAACCTCAACAGCCTGCTGCTCGCACCAAGACCTGCCCAAGTTGCGGAGCGGAAATTGATGCAGACGAGACATTCTGCCCAGAATGTGGATCAAGAGTATAAACTAAATATAGCAAATATTATGACAACAGATAATTATGATGTTGATGCATTGTCAAATGAGCTGGACAGCCAATTGTCGCAGTTGGATAATGATATCAACAAACAAATGGAGAATATAACCTATCAATTAGACGGCAACAATGCCAAGAAAAAGCATAAGTACATCATTCGTGTAAATGGTGAGATGTTGAGAGTAGATTCTATGGAGCTTCCAAATGCTACGGAAGAGCGTTTGGAGGAAATATGGGAAGATGAAGAGCCCTTCGTAGATTACATAAATGATGATATGCAATGTCTGACGTTGGATGCAGAAGACATTAGAGTTGAAAGTTTCTCTTACGATGAAGAAGCCGAAAGTACCTTCAAGGAATTGGCTGGTGATATTACGGAAGAGAATGTTAGAATTTCTCAGTATTACCTTAATGTAGAGAAAGACTACAACATATCTCTCCACGAGTTAACAGACGATGAAGAATACTTAGAGATTGATGGACACTTGAATGTAGAATTACCTTTCCAACTAAGTCTCGGCCATAGCCTTCAGCAGAATATCGAAAATACAGAACCTGAAGATGAAGAATTATTGAGAGAACTTTACAAAAAGAATGGCTTTGATGATTCTTACAATCAGTCTTTCTTTGATGAGAATCTAAAATTTGATGCAGGTAAATGGTATCTTGTCAATATGCAATATCATGACGAATTCCAAGAGGAGCAAGAATATGTTCTTGAAACTGACGAGGAATTTGATGAGACAAAACTGATAGGCATATATGCTACAATTGATGATTTAGACGAATTTAACAGTTACCTTACAGGCCTGTTCTATGACGGCAAGTTACTTTCTCTCCATCAAAGTGCGTGTGATGACGGCAATGGTTCTGTCAATAACCATATCGTACGATATAAGGAAGGTGAATATGGCTTAATCATAGATAAGACTTTCCCCGAACTTGATTAATGAACTTCTAAATATACGAATTATGAACAAATTTAAATGTACATTAAAAGCTGACCGTGCCGGAATGAAGAAAGGTACAGTCATTGAGGTTACGACCTCTCTCGCAAGTTGTGACGCTAACAACATCGCTGATGCATGTGAGGCAAAGTTTGGTAAGAAATCTCGTGATGCTTCCCATCCAAGTTACTGGGACATCAAGAAGGTATAACATAAGAAAGTGTAACTATAAAAAGAATGCTGGTATTTCAAAAAATATCAGCATTTTTTTGAAATTTTCTCCCAAGATTACTATATTATATAAGGTATCACCAAAACAGAGTAATTATGACAGAGAAAGAAAAGAAGAGACTGGAAATGTAGGAACAGCGATATGCTGAGAGTTGGAAGAAGCGAGAGATTAACGAGGAAGGTACGCTCAAACCTTTCTCCAAGGAAGAACTTGAGCATATCTTCATGCTCAACGACCACCTGAAAGAGCTCACTTCTTCCACTATCGACAAAACGCTTCGGGTATCGATACATCTCCTCGACGAAATAGAAAAAGGCTACAAGGACTTCGAGGACTATCAAATAGAGAGCTACATCGGAATGACTTACCTTGATGATGGCGACGAGACCTTGGAAGAACAAATCAGACTTACATTCGAAATGGCAAAGTGCGACATCATCGGATGGGGCGCTGATTTGGAACCAGGAGTGCAAGAGGACGATGCCTTCGACAAGGAGATGATATTCAATAATGAAGAAAATAGCATCGGACAACTCTGGAATGAAATTTGGGAGAAATATCATGTTTCGCTCAACTGGGCTTTCAGCCATTATTTCAACTATCTCTCCATCTTCACGGTGGAAGACATCATGAAAATCAAGCCCGGAAACTTCGAGATGAGTATTGAAATATCACTTTAACAAACAAAAGAAAGGGAAGAATATGGCAGCAAAAATGTCTTTATGCACTATCAGTTATAACTACGAGCATTACGCAGGTATCGATGTGGAAAAACTGTCCAACATTATCTATGAGTATGTCAAAAAGGAGTTTGCAGATTTCAATCCGCAGGTCTCTGAGCCTGGCTCTGACATGGAAATGCCAGACCATGTGGATATGCTGCTCTGCAAGAAGGATGGCAGCATCTTCTACGAAAGCGACATTCTGCGCCGTGCCGTCAACATTCCGCATGATTGTCAAATGGATGGATTAGTATTGGAAATCTTTATCCAGAACTGCGATGGCACGAGATACAAAAAAAGACATGCATATCCCAAGCCTTGGTGGAACCATAAAGCTAACGGCAAGTCGGGCATGAGAAAACTGAAAATTCATAAAACTATCAGCAAAAGGAATCTTAACAATCAAGAAGGCAAAGACTCTGAAGGCATCAGAATACCTGAACTTAGACACAAGATTGACCTTAACTTCTTAAAATAACCATCCCATGACATACGAAGAATTCAATCAATTGGCTGAACATCCACAGCATCGGGATGTTCCTGCCATCTTCAAGCTCGAAG
>ENA-ORRQ01002897-ORRQ01002897.1-human-gut-metagenome-genome-assembly--contig:-NODE-2897-length-10672-cov-3.235377_pt1 | contig 10672 bp, 9 predicted proteins | sample MGYA00242177_ERZ509138 | MGnify/ENA primary metagenome ERZ509138 (study PRJEB26280, sample SAMEA2338628) | human gut metagenome | biome: human gut; feature: human-associated habitat; material: faeces...
GTTTAAAATTATGGAAATTAAAATAGTTCGCAAGATATTTACAGCTTATGGGGTGCATGGCACCTTATATGTTAACGACACAAAAGAGTGTGACACGTTGGAACACCCGTCAAGACATTTGCGCACAGGCTCTTATCGCCTGACGTTGAAAATGGTCCCGAAGCTATCAGATCAGGAACTCGTGGTGAAAGGCTGTGCGATGAAACTCGTGGTGAAAGGCAGCGCGTTCATTCAACCCGGCAACGGTCCTTTCACGCTGAAGAATGGCAGCATAATTGTGGGCAAGCCCATTGTCGCCGACAACATCATCGTGACCGGCCTGCTCTCCAAATCGCTGGAAACCTATAACCTCCTCTATGACAAGGTCAAAGAATGTATGGAAAACGGTGAGGAAATTGAGGTCGAGATCTCTAAGGATGAGGAAAAAGAAGAGGAAAAAGAAGAGGAAGATGTTGAGGAAGAAAACGTGGTGGAGATTATAAGAGAAGAAGAAAAGGGAGAGGTGAGATAAGGAAAGAGAGAAGAAAGAGAAGGTGAAGGATAAGAAGAAAGAGAAGGAGGAAAGAGAAGAAAAAAGAAGGAGAAAATAGAGAAGGAAAGAGAGAAGAAAAAGAGAAGGAGGAAAGAGAGAAGAAAAGAGAAGAAAGGAGGATAGGTGAAATAAAGACAAAGAAGGAGAAGGAGGATAGAGCAGGAGAGCGAGCCATGTTTTTGTCTTGGCTCTTCTTCACATTCATCTCCTTCTTCTCTGTCTTCTTATAATTGGTCCATTGACAAAGGACCAATATTCTTTAAGGGGGAGCAACGGTGTAACATCAAAAGAAATTCTATATTCAGCAAATATTTTTAGAATTCGCAAAAAAAATCTTTTGAAAAATTGTTTTATGATTATTATGTTGTACCTTTGTGTATCATAACCAAATAAGCATAAACATGGCAAACAAGAAGCTAAAACAAGAGACGCCTCTGCGTCTTGGGCGACTTGACAAAAATGTCGTGGTTGTTTTGCAGAAAACATGACTCGATTGCTTAGATTGGATGAAGAAATGGTTGTTGTAAATAAATTTGGTCAAATTCCATTTCAACCCCTTAACTATAATTGATATGAGAAATAAGTGGAATGATTTTGTTAATTTCTTACGTCCTTGGACCGTAGGAAGTTTCCCGCTACAAAGTTTGCAAGCTTGCTTGCATTCAGTTCTTGGCTCTATGTTAAGTAAAAAACTTACCATAGACGGGCTTTCATTAACACATCAAGAATCAAGTCTGGTTATTAATAAAGTTGTTGGATATGAAAATAACGCACCTAAGGTAGCCCCCTTTATGCCCATTCGATTGATGGATCTTGATAATTTTTTAAGAGAAGATATGGAAAAGATGGGTTGTAAAATAGGAATTACTATCGGAAATGATATAAAGCTTTATTACTATTCAGATTCAATAGAAAAGACAGTTTGTGTATGCAAAATGAAGCTTGACACGGATGATTCTATAGGACAAAAATTTTTTTCATTATTAACGGCTGACAATTTTGTATCAAAAGAATTGTTAGATTATTGTCGTGGGCTTTTTTATGAAATGAATCCTGAAGCGTTGGTACTTAGAATTTTGAACCCATATATTTCTTACCCTAATATAAAAATTAAACAGTTGCTCAAAACAGAGTTAGTTAATAAAGGCTTGGGGGAAGATATTGTTGATGAGGTATTAAAAAAAATAAGTGTTTCTGTTTCTTACAATGGTCAAGGAGAACAAGAGCAAGCTGAAAACAAAAAGAATGAAGCAACGACATCTCATGACACGACAAGGTTTTCTATAGATGGAACAAACTATCTAAGTAAGCGGAATTTTGTTTTGACTGTAGTGAAACAATATGTAAAGGAACATCCTGGAATTTCTTATGAAGAACTGAACAATATGTTCCGTTCAGATATTATAAGTAAAGTGAGGGGAGTGGTTAGACCTCTTGCAATGGTAACCGAATGGATAAAGACTCAGCCTGATTTAACAAAACGATATTGCATGGGTGAGGATGAAATAATAACGTTATCTAGCGGCGAGAAAGTGGTCGTATATAATCAATGGGGAAGCAAATCTTTTCCCAAATTTCTTGAATTGATAGAACATTTATATACAATAAGTTGTGATCGTAATTATCCGGACTATCCGCTCGCATCATGTTCAGAGAGCGTGAAAGAAGAATTTCCTGAAAAAGAGTACAGAGGGATAAATATTTCGTTTGGGTCTTTGCAAAATTTTAAAAAAAGAAAATAACTGATGAAGGAATCTCTGTTTACATTTATTGATCTATTTGCTGGTATTGGCGGTTTTCATACAGCTATGCATAGTGTTGGAGGAAAATGCGTATTTGCCAGCGAGTGGGATAAATATGCAAGATTATCATATGAATCAAATTACAAAGATATAGAACCGACTTTGTTCGAGAAAGATGAGAATGACAATTATTTATATTTCAATGAAGATATAACTAAGGCAGACCCTGAAACTATTCCCGTTTTTGATGTATGTTGTGGAGGTTTTCCTTGTCAACCTTTTTCTGTGGCGGGTTTACGTCGTGGATTTGAAGACACAAGAGGAACATTGTTTTTTAACATAGCAAACATTGTAAAACAAAAAATTGATTCTGGCAATCCACCCAAGGTGTTGTTTCTAGAGAACGTGAAAGGTCTAAAAAATCACATGAAAGGTGAAACCTTGAAGACCATTCTTGCAACTCTCGATGAACTTGGATATGCTTATAGTTACGATGTTTTGAATGCTAAATTTTTTGGCGTGCCTCAAAACAGAGAACGCCTGTTTATCATAGCATGGTATAAAAAACTTATTGATGTTGAGGCCTTCAGGTTTCCTTATGGGATAGCTCCTAACGGAGAAACCATATATGAAAAATCAAAAGATTTGTCAGAAAAGGTGATAAAGACAAAGGTTTCAGACATCTTTGAACCAGAAGCGACAATGGACGATTACTATACCATAAGCGATAATATGTGGATAGGACATCAGAGAAGAAAGGAACGAAACAAAGCCAATGGAAAGGGTTTCGGTTACTCGTTGTTTAATTCGGATAGTGTTTATTGCAGCACCATATCAGCACGATATTGGAAGGATGGTAGTGAGATACTTATAGATCAATCAGACAAAGGTTTAAACCCTCGTCGTCTAACACCAGTTGAGGCTGGTCGATTACAAGGATATCGAATATTAGGGAATGGCTGGCAGAATCCTGAATGTGCAGACAATGCAAATTATAATCCCAATAATCATGAATATAAGATTGTTGTTTCGCGAAAAGAAGCTTATCATCAATTTGGAAATAGTGTTGCAATACCTGTAATAAAGAGGCTGTCAAAAGAAATTGTTGGACAATTATTAAAAGTTTGACTTTATGGAAATAATAGAGTCTACACAGATTCTTAAGAATCTAAAAACGGTTCTTGCTAAAGCAAAACTACGTTTTATTCATGAGTTTGTCATGCAAGAAGTGACTTTGAATGATTCGTTCAAAGTTGCTTTTCGCAATTTCTTGTTGGCAAAAGATTGTGACGTTCAATTTTTTGACAAAACAACGGTTGTAACAAACTCAACAGGACAGCAAATTTATATAGCAAATCAATGGTTTGTTATAGCATCTTACTTTGTGGATTTCTGTACAGAGATGTTGACTTATAGAACATTGTTTGTTAAAATATGCAAGCTAATGTGCATGGATGCCAAGAGCATGAAAGAGTATGCTACAAGGTTAAAGACTCTTTCAACAGAAGAAGAAAGGACAACTTTTCTTAATGTTGCCATGCAAATGTTGGAGAACGATTTCCCTGGAAGGAATGGTGAGTATGAAGACGTTGCAGGCTATTTATGGAAATTTGCAAGCGATTATAAATGGTGGGCAGGAAATAAAACCGTAGACCGTCATGATTTTTATATTTCGGCATTGTTAAACCAGATGAATGTTGTAAACAATAATTCTGAATATTTGGCTATAATAGTCAATTCATATGCAAGCAATCTAAAACTTCGTATTCTTGTTGAAGACATTGAGAATTTTACTGTTGGTGTGAAAATGAAAACAACTGTAGACCATAATGTCTATGAGGAATATGAGGAGGCAAGCGCTTTAGTTTCTGAACCACCAATCCATACACAAGACAGATATAAGACCAAAACGAAGGGAATATCAATAAGCGCAGCTAGTCTTGAACGTTTTCAATCTAAAGGATAGACATGAAATCAACTTGGATAATATTCAATCACCATTTAGCGTTGCAAGATGGAAAAAATGTTTACCATCCCAATGCTTCAGATATTTATTCGCTTTTGTCAACAGACGAAAGTGAGAGACGGTTTGGTATAAGCTGTGAAAATCCCGCTACGGATTTATCTAACGTTCGTTTCTCAAAAATAGGATCTTCTGCACACATAAGGTTGAGCAATAATGAACGTGGAGAAATATTATGCAACGTTGTGGCTTATAGAAAGGGAGCGTATGTTCCTGTTGATGTACTTGAAGGCTCCATTATAGACCAATGTGTTAGCAACAATACCTGGTTTTATCTTAATGGAAACACCTCACAGGTACAAGAAATTATAGATCTTGCTGGTATAAAAGAAAACGGCATAATATCTATTCGTCAATACCTTAAACTGATAGAATTTGAATTGTTAAACGAAACAAATCTATTAGAAAACAAGGTCGATTCTTCGTGTCTGCAGAAGCCTGTTGACAATAATGAAGAGCCACCAGCAACCCTTAAAGCAACGCTTTTTCCATATCAAAAAACTGGGTTCTTGTGGATAAAGGCGATGTTGGAAGAATGTAACGGATGCATTCTTGGTGACGAAATGGGTTTGGGTAAGACAATGCAAGTAATAACGGAAATGTTAAGTTTGAAAGAAAGAAATGAGGTTCCGTTACTTGTTGTCGCCCCTATTTCATTGTTGGTTAACTGGCAACGAGAATGTGCGAAATTTGCTCCTTCTCTAAATACTATTGTTCATTATGGCCCAACTCGTATAGCAAATTATAAAGAATTGCTTGCGTATGATGTTGTTATAACTTCTTACACAACAGTTGTTAGTGACATTCATATGCTCAATATGGTTAGATGGAAACTTGTTGCATTAGATGAAGCTCAAAGCATAAAAAATCCGTTTAGTGCAAGAGCAACAGCTTGTAAAAAACTGAATCGTGAAAGAAGTTTAGCTGTTACAGGAACACCATTTGAGAATCATGTTTCAGACATCTGGTCACTTATAGATTTTGTTCAACCGGGGCTTCTTGGTTCCTTGGAAAAATATAAAGAATCCATTACAGATGACGTGTCAGGAGGAAAGAAAATAGAGCCAATTCTTAGTCCTCTTATGATAAGACGTTTGGTGGCAGATGTGGCACAAGACCTTCCTGAAAAAATTGTCTCTACCCAGGCGCTGCAAATGTCTGAACATGAATGTCAAGAGTACAACAATTATCTGTCTTCTCTAAAGAATAGCGTAGAGAGTGAAAACATTAATTTGGGCATGTTACAAAAACTTAGAATATATTGTACCCACCCAAATGCAATATCTGAAGCAGATAGATTTTGTGACCCTGCAGAGGTGTCAATCAAATACCAACGCTTTTGTGAAATTGCCGAAGAGATTATTAATCGAGAAGAAAAGATAATAGTCTTTACATCGTATAAGAATATGTTTGAAATATTCAAGAGGGATATTCCGAATAGGTTTGGAATACAGATATGGACTATAAATGGTGAAACACCAGTAGCAGAACGTCAAGAGATTGTCGACAGATTCAACAATTTAAGTGGCTCTGCCATGCTGATTCTAAATCCTAGAGCGGCAGGAACAGGTCTAAATATAACAGGCGCAAACCATGTTATTCATTATAACTTAGAGTGGAATCCTGCGCTAGAAGACCAGTCCTCAGCAAGAGCTTATAGGCGCGGTCAGCAAAAGACAGTATTCATTTACAGGCTGTATTATACAGACACAATAGAACAGGTCGTAAACGAAAGGATAGAGCGTAAACGTAATATATCTTCGTCTGCTGTTATAGGCAATGATGGCCAAATCCAGGATAGGTTAGACATCCTTAAAGCTCTAGAATTAATTCCGTCAATTAGAAACTAAAAAAAGAATTCTATGATAATAACTTCACAAACCAAAGTGGCAGACGATTTTGAGCTGCTGCCCGATCCTGAACGAATAGTAAATGGGTTAAGAGACACAGGATATAATTTTAATACAGCCATAGCTGACATCGTTGACAATTCGATTGCTGCAAATGCGTCGAAGATAAACATAGATGTTGACATGGATCCTGATATGAATGTTAGGGTCTATATTGCCGACAACGGTTGCGGAATGGATCTTGAAGGTCTTAAAAACGCTATGAAATATGGCTCGAAGGAACGTAGCGAAAAGAATAGTCTTGGAAAATTTGGTCTAGGACTTAAAACCGCTTCAACAGCCTTTTGTAAAAAGTTTTCTTTGTTGTCAAGAACTTCCAATGAAATGAAGTTGCGAAAGGTGCAATGGGATTTGGATTATATTGCAGCGAAAGGTTCTTGGATGTTACAGTTTCCTACCATTGAAGAAGATGAAGAGGAAATGCTTGATATGGTAGCAGAAGGAGGGTCTGGAACATTGCTTGTGTGGGATAATTTAGACCGCCTGATGAAAGATTACAAGTCTTTTAAAAATGCACAAAAGGCTCTTGTGAAAATTCTTAATGATCTTAGGTTCCATCTATCAATGGTTTTTCAAAGATACCTTGATATAAATGATTCTCGTGCAAAGAATGTTGAAATTGTCGTGAATACGATAATTCTTAAACCCTGGGATCCGTTCTGCACAAAAGAGGGTCTAACAGAAACGCTTCAAGTTGAAGATGTACCTGTAGAAATGCCTGACGGTTCTCAAGCCATGTTTCATATTGCTGCTTATATTATACCCAAAAAGGGCGAATATTCCACAATAGAAGCGGAGAAGGAAGCAAGAGGAAGTAATGATTTTCAAGGAATCTATGTTTATCGTGAAAATCGTCTTATACATAGTGGGGATTGGTTTGGGTTTATGAAAAAGGAACCTCACTTCTCTCTTCTTCGTGTAGATTTCTCGTTCGATTATAAAATGGATGAGTTGCTTAGCGTTGATATAAAGAAATCTAGAATTCTTCTTATTGGCGAATTAGCTCAGTTTATCATAAACTTCTTGGGAGCACCAAGACGAGAAGCTGAAAAACGCTATCGCGATAAGGAAAACAAGGCTGTACACGATAAGGGAGAGAATGCGCACATTCCTTCAAATCAAAATATTGATAGTAAAGCTCCTGAACTAGAAGGGTCAAAAATCACGCCAAAGGGCGAGGATAGTGCTGAAATTAGTAATAATAACGGCACTTTTACAAAAACAATTTCAATAAAAAGCAATGTTGATCCTAAGCAAAATCGTGTCATTCCTGTTCCTTCAATAGAAGGTAATGCGTTGTGGGAGCCTGCGTTGGCTGATGGAAAACATGCTGTAAATATTAATGAGACACATCCATTCTATAAGAAAATCTATGGCCCTTATCTTGCTCAACATTTGGTCGTGGAAGGTTTAGATGATTTGTTGTGGGCGTTGGCAGAAGCCGAGAATACAACATGTTCGCCATCAAGTATCGAAAATTATGAAGATATGAGATATACAGTTTCACGAATATTAAAGAAATTGGTTGCCGATTTACCTGATCCAGAACAGGATGAATAATATTTGAATTATGGTTGATTTATGTAATAAACTGAAAAGCAGTTTAGAGCATTATTTTTCAATGCCCTTTGATGTTTCATCTTCGTTGGTTGACGGCGAAGAACATTATACTTGTAGCCCAACAAATGAGGGCGCAATGTTCTTTGATGTTAATGTTTATATACATAATAAAATAAGACTTGTCATTGAGATGTATCCACAGAAACATGGTGGATACATTCTCGATGAAATGGCTGAGGCTGAAGACTATAAACGAAAGCGTTTCTCTTTGTGTAAAGAAATGCTGGAAGACAAAGGTGCAAAAATTAAGCTTCTTGTAAATGGTGGTAATCTCGTTGTAAACGAATGGCCACGTTTGTGGCGATCTTTTCTTTGCAAGCTTGTTCTTGTTCCTATTCCAGATACAGACAGCCAAAATAAAAATTTTGATATTGTTTCTGAATGGACTATATATAGTTTTGATTTAATTTTTTCTTTACTAACAATTACTGACATTAACGATGAAGAAAGGAATGTCACTTCCATTCAAACAGAAGGGACCCCGTCAGAAATACGCTCTATAAGATATGAACGCAACCCCATTAACAGGCAACTCTGTCTATATAGAAAGGGGTATAATTGTGCTGTGTGCGGAATGAATTTCTATGATGTTTACGGCGATATAGGTTTTCACTTTATCGAGGTCCATCATATAACACCAGTATCAGCAATGAAGCCAGGTTTTGAATTTGATGTGGATAGAGATTTAGTGCCTTTATGTCCTAATTGTCATGCAATGGTGCATAGAAAAAATCCACCATATAGTGTTGAGGAAATGAAACATTTTTTGAAGCGTGGAAAATTGGAAAAATAAGTTTATGCTGTTTACCTTTGCGCTATAGACGAAAAGAAGCTGCTGGACTCAGATTAAATCCAACAGCTTCTTTATAAATTCTATTTGCTTTGCCTTTAGCCTTGATTACAACTCATCGAGCAAACTATCTCTTAGCCTTGATTATGGCTTTAATCTCCTATTCTCCCTTTGGCGACGTGACCTTGATGAAAAGTTGTTTTCAGTCTTTTCAGTCATTAGTCATTAGTCATTAGTCATTTTCAAAATTTAATGTAACGGTTATGAAAATTATGAATGCTGAGGCTGCGAGGGAGTTTTTGAAAAGTGGTCATTAAGGTCATTAGTCATTAAGTCATTAAGAAAAAATTGATGCTTGAGAATATGAAAATTAGGATGGGGCGCAAGAGGTTTACAGCTTATGGGGTGCTTGGCAAGCTTCAGAAAAGAGCAAAGCCTCTAATCGCTTAAGTTCTTGCAGAGCCTCGCTCTTGGTCTTGATGGTTCGTTCTATCCATTCGAGGTCGTCTTCCGAAACCCCATCATCCGTAATATAACGAAAGAGGATGTCACAAAGCAGCACCCGATCATCAGAATAATACTGAGGATGGTTGTTTTCTATAAATTCAAAATAAGGCGATTCGTATTTCATGTTGTTTTGTTTACCTTTAGCCTTGATTACAACTCATCGAGTAAACTGTCAGCAGATTGAAGTTTGCGCTTGTCGGACATGGCTTCTTTAACCTCCGTCAAAGCGTTTCTGAGTTCTTTCATCATGTCGCGCGGTGCGTCAACGGTATTTATAACCATAATTCAATTATTTGTTTGTGATGCAATTTAGATAATGCAAACTGAGAGCAGAGATGCAAGCTTGCTTGTGATCTATGCCGAGGTGCAGCTCATCTTATGCAAAGATAATGCTTTTTTATTGATACAACAATCGAAATGGTTGCAAATTAACATTATTTGGTAACTAAATCAGATGAAAGTTAAGAATGCTGAGGCTGAGAGGGGGAGGTTTTTGGAAAAGTGGTCATTAAGGTCATTAGTCATTAAGTCATTAAGAAAAACTGATGTTCAACCTTAATACATTGGAATATCTTGGGCTTTGTAGCAGTTGAACAACCCTAAATAAAGGGGCGAATTCGCCCCTCAGACCTCGTCACTCTTTTTACCTGCTGGATTTTTGGCATCTTAAGGTTATAAAATACTAAACTCTGCCGTTATGTTCTGTTTGTAATCCGAGAGCAGAGATTGTAGATTCGCAGTAATAAATAGGCAAATAAACAAAAAAGCATCAATGCTGAGCGTGGGCCTGGCATTGATGCTTTTGGGTTTTTAGCCCATGGTCTTGTGTTTAAGCAAAGGATCTTGGGCTATTTTGTGTTAACCTCGGGTGGAAGGAGGGGCAGGGAGGCTCCTCCTTCGGCACACGGGGTCAGAAGAGTTGCGAAAGGTGGTTAGATCTGCTCGCTCCAGTCTTCCTGGCTCTTGCGAACGTAGGTCTGGTAACGGAGCTTAGCCATCTTCTCGGCCTGGGTGAAGAGCTCGTCGGCCTCCTTCGGGAATGCCTTCTGTACTGACAGATAACGAACCTCGCCGAGGAGGAAGTCGCGGAAGTCGTCCCACTTAGGAGCCTTTGAGTCGAGGGTGAACGGGTTCTTGCCCTCGTCAGCCAGCTGCGGGTTGAAACGCCACAGGTGCCAGTAGCCGCAATCGACAGCCAGCTTCTCCTCGTTCTGTGAACGGCCCATGCCGCCCTTGCGCTTCAGACCGTGGTTGATACAGGGAGCGTAGGCGATGATGAGTGACGGACCGGGATAAGCCTCTGCCTCGCGGATGGCCTTCAGGGTCTGTGCGTTGTCGGCACCCATAGCGATCTGAGCTACATAGATGTAGCCGTAGGTTGTCTGCATGAGGCCGAGGTCCTTCTTGCGGATGCGCTTGCCCTGAGCGGCAAACTGTGCGATGGCGCCAAGAGGAGTTGACTTAGACGACTGACCGCCTGTGTTAGAGTAAACCTCTGTATCGAGCACGAGGATGTTAACGTCCTCACCAGAAGCCAATACGTGGTCG
>ENA-ORRQ01002903-ORRQ01002903.1-human-gut-metagenome-genome-assembly--contig:-NODE-2903-length-10661-cov-2.179050_pt1 | contig 10661 bp, 8 predicted proteins | sample MGYA00242177_ERZ509138 | MGnify/ENA primary metagenome ERZ509138 (study PRJEB26280, sample SAMEA2338628) | human gut metagenome | biome: human gut; feature: human-associated habitat; material: faeces...
CGTGATTTCCTGCCCCGTCTACAACTTCGGCATCCCGGCGCCTTTGAAAGCATGGATCGACAATATCGTCCGCGAAGGCAAAACGTACACCTTCGGAGAAGGCCGCAATGCCAAACGAGTCTACGGTTTGTTGCACAACAAACTTGTGGTGTTGCTCCAAAGCTCTGGAAGCTCCGGCTTTCATACCGGTGGTTCCCGCGAGTCACTCAATCACGCCGATAAGGCTGTGATTGCAGTTTTCACGGAGCTTGGCGTACATAAGTTTGAAAAAGCCTCAATGGAAGGCGTGTGTGAAGAAACAGACGAAACACTTGAGCGCAACTGGATTCAGTGTGAACGCCGTTTGGCCGAAATCGCTGATCGCATCAAAGTTCGCTGGCGCGATCAGCATCGCGTCTAAACAAAAGCGCAGGCCCTTTCGAGACTGCGCCTATCGACTCATAGCCGACGCGCCTGTTCGAGCGCGTCGGCTTTTTGTTGTCTTTACTCTTCGTCATCCTTGCTTGCCGGTTTGGCAGGCTTGGAACGGCTGGCTTCGAGCTTGTCCAGATAAGCCGCATCAATGTCGCCCGTAACGTATTCGCCGTCAAAACACGAGCAATCGAAGCGGGAAATATTCGGATTAAGATCGGTGAGCGCTCCCTTAAGTCCTTCGATCGTCTGGAAGATCACAGCGTCGGCACCGATCTGACGCGCAACTTCTTCGGCAGAAGCCCCGTGACCGCAGATCAGTTCAGAGCGAGTCGGCATATCAATGCCATAGACATTGGGATACATCACGCGGGGCGCGGAAGAAGCCACGTAGACCTTCTTAGCTCCGGATTCACGAGCCATCCGCACAATTTCACGCATGGTCGTACCACGCACGATCGAGTCGTCGACGAGCAAAATGTTCTTGCCGGCAAATTCCACCGGCATGGCATTGAGCTTCTGACGAACGCTCTTTTTGCGCATTTCCTGACCAGGCATGATAAAGGTGCGGCCAACATAGCGATTCTTGATGAATCCTTCGCGGTATGTAAGCTTTAGCTTTTCGGCGAGCTGCTGCGCGCAAGGACGACTCGAATCGGGAATCGGCATCACCACGTCAATATCGCGCAGATTCAGGTGTTCTGCTACCTCGTTGGCAAGGTATTCGCCCAACCGCAGACGAGCACCATAAACACTGATGCCGTCGATATAGCTGTCGGGACGTGCAAAGTAAACATACTCAAAGGCGCAGGGATTGAGCTGCGGCTTTTCTGCGCACTGGCAGCTGAAGAATTCACGATCCTTGGAAATAAAAATTGCTTCGCCCGGAGCAAGGTCACGAACAAAGTCGTACTCGAGACCAACCATAGTGACCGATTCTGAGCTCACCAGATAGTCGGTCGTGCCGTCAGCCTGCTTTTGAGTACCAAAGCAAAGCGGGCGAATGCCATTGGGGTCACGGAAAGCCAACAGTCCCTTACCGGCAATCAGAGCCACGACCGCATAAGCCCCCTTAACACGCTTGTGTACGCCTTTGACGGCTTCGAAAGCCACTTCGGCTGTGAAATATCCCGACGGAGGAACAATCTTCATAAGTTCGTCGGCAAGCACGTTAAGAAGCACTTCCGAATCACTCGAAGTGTTAATGTGACGACGGTCCTGGTTGTAGAGTTCGGCGGCAACTTCCTGCGCGTTGGTGAGGTTCCCGTTATGCGCAAACAAAATGCCGTAGGGAGCATTCACATAAAACGGCTGACTTTCTTCATTGGAGCTAGCACACCCCTGCGTGGGATAGCGCACGTGGCCGATGCCCGAACACCCCGTCAAGTCACGCATATTGCGCGTCCGGAACACATCACGCACAAGCCCCATGGCTTTGTGCACGTGAAAAGTCAGCCCGTCAAGAGTTCCGATACCGGCAGCGTCCTGGCCGCGGTGCTGCAACAGTAGCAGTGCATCGTAAATACGCTGATTGACCGGTTTCTGGCTGATCATGCCGACAATGCCGCACATTTCCCTTTATTCCTCAAGGCAACATTAAAAAAGAGCGCGAATTGTACCCGACAGGTCTCTGATTCGCTTTCAAAATATCAAAAATTTAACGCCGGCCCTACAAACGGTCGACCGGCGTTATCTTCAAAAACTTTTCTTAGCACGCATCTCCGCTATCGTGGCCGGCAAATACGGCAACGAAAAGTCGATCACTCGCTCTGCGGGGACAATTAAGACGGAGTTGCGCCAGTAACCCGTCTTCACAGCACTTGTCAACCCCATAACGAAAACGACGGCACAGACAATCACAATGCCTCGCATCAAGCCAAACACCGCCCCGATCGCACGATCTTCGAAACTGATTGACGCTGCGGCAAGAAGCTTGGAAAAAATTTTACCGGCGATACCAATCGTAAAGAGAGTCACCACAACTATTCCCACCGCCGCAAAAGCAGTGCGAATCAGAATTGACACGGACGGCAGCGGAATCAGTTCAGCCAGCTCCGGTGCAAAACGCAACGACAGAAATATCCCGAGCACCCAACCGACGATAGCGAGAATCTCCCGCACAACACCACGGGATACACCCAAAATCGTCGAGAAAAACAAAACGGCCAAAATGACCCAATCGATCTCATTCATTCTTGTGTTCTAGCCTATTTGTTTTCCGTATGAATGCCACCGTTGCTGATTGCATTGAGAGCCAAAATGTCTAAAGCGCGTTTTGCATCGTCCTGCGATGCAAAGCGTCCGACACGTACACGCCACAAGTCGCTGCCGCGACGACGAACAATCTCCGTATAAGAAGGCAAGCCTAATTTTCGCAGATCTGCGGCTACCTTTTCTGCCGACTGTTTCTGACTTGTAGCCACAACCTGAATAAAGTACCGTCCGTTTGAAACCGCTTGCAACGGTCCTTGAGTTGCCTTAGTGGCTACAACCTCCTTTTTCTGTTCTTCTTTATTTTTTTGCGATTTTTCTACTGATTTTGCCTGCCCTTCAGATTTGGCAACCGCCTTGGCCTCCACCGACTTCTGTTCCGGCGTTGTTAACTGCTTGGCACCCGCCGTAACCGGATTATCGCTTTTCAAACTTTGGGCTGCCGCAGGCTCTGCCGTTGCGAGATCCGTCGGGATTGTCGGCACCTGTTTTTCCTTCCGGTTGATCGGTACGACCTTTGCTGCAGTGTTGTCCTGCAAGGAAGGAATTTCCAACTTGGCACCGCGCTGCGAGTACATATCGTTCGGCTCAAACAAAGCCGGCGCAACGACCGCAACAGCCGCCACAATAGCAAGCAACCCGATCAGTCGACGTTTGTTCTTGAGTCGGGCAATTTGTTTGCGGTGCTCCTCGTCTTCGGCTCCCAGATCCATATCTTCCATAGGCGAACTGGTGTGTACAGCACCTTTACGAGGAGGATTGGGGCCAAAAAGTTTTTGAAACTTGTCGATCATGCGAACCGAAACGCTCGAAACGTCGTTCAATAAAAAACACCAACTGGACGATGTATCAAAAAAAGGACCCGCAGACCGGATACTCCGGTACGGGCCTCTTTTGTTGCTGCCGCTACAGATTACTTAACCTGACTTGCGGCAAGCTGTTCTTCGCGAAGATCATGCTTGAGGGATTCAATAATCCCTGTGACCGTCACAAAAGAGCCGAACCCGACAATTTTAACAGTCTCGGGCCCCTCAGTGAGACTTTCTTTCAAAGCTTTGCGAATGGCATCGTCTACAGAGCTACAGGTAACCACCTTGCCCATATCGACACCGCCTTCCTGCATTGCATCCATCAGCTCAAGAGCTTCGGCGCCACGTGGCTTTGGCAATCCCGTTACAAACCAACGGTCAATATGTCGGTTCATGATCTTGGCAACCGAAGCCATGTCCTTGTCGGCAAACATACCGAAAACGGCCCACACCTTGTCCTGTGGCGATGTGGTGCGCGCTAAATTCTCCGCGAGCACTTCCGCAGCCTGCGGATTGTGTCCGACGTCAATCGTGACACTGGCACCGTATTGATCACACTCCTTGACCTTCTCGAAACGGGCGGCAATGACGACGTTTTCCAAGCCCTCGACTACGGCCGAGCGCGTCACCGGCAGAAAATCCTGCATCACGGCCAGAGCAGCCAAAGCGCCCGCTGCATTCTGCAACTGAGCGACGCCCGAAATCGCCGGTTTAGGTAGATTGCGCCATTCGGTCGTGTGAATCGTTGCCATGGACCTCAGGTCCATCTCGAAGTCCCACATACCGTGGTGGCGATAAGTCAAAAAGTCCTTACCCCACACATAAATCGGCGCGAGCAGTTCATGCGCATATTCAATCACCGATTCAGGCGGTTGCGGATCAGTACAAATCGCCGGCTTGCCATGGCGGAAAATATGCGCCTTTTCCCAGCCGATTTTTTCGCGTGTATCACCAAGATACGCCGAGTGATCAATACCGATGCTGCACAAGATGGCACAATCCGTATCAATCGCGTTCATCGCATCGAGACGACCGCCCAATCCAATTTCCAGAATCACAGCGTCAAGATGTGCCTTTTGGAAGATGCGCAGAATCGCCAGTCCCGTAAATTCAAAATACGTCAGCGGTTTATCGCCGCGGGCCTTCTCGACTTCCTTGAACGCCTCAATGAGCGTGTCATCGTCGACTTCATCGCCTGCAATCACGCAACGTTCGTTAAAACGCAGCAAATGCGGAGACGTATGCATACCCACGCGATACCCCGAGTAACGCAGGACAGATTCCAACAAAGCACAGGTGCTACCTTTACCGTTGGTGCCTGCCACGGTAAACACCGGGCAAGTAAACTCGATTCCCATGCGAGCAATCATGTCTTTCATGCGCTCGAGACCGAGATCCATGGGTTTTTCATGGATTTTGCCGATGTAGTCAAGCCACTCATTGAGACCGGCTTGCTGCCCGGGAGCAGTAAAAGTTGTTGTATTGGCCATTGAGTCGTACTCCATGCCTTTTTTTCTTGGCGGCGCTGATCACCCCCGCCGCCCGTGGGTGTCTGCTTCGAATTCGTTTCTAGCGTCTGGCACACACGTCCAGACATTCAATCTCATTATGCCGCGGCTTGACGGCAGCGATGCGCTGCAGATAGCGATCGTTGTCCGCACGGCCGTCTTCATACGCCAATATATGCCAATCGGACGGGATCAGATGCAGCAACTCTCTGTCTTGCAGAAAATGTTGAGGATTCTTCGGCCCGAAATTGAGCATTGTCTGATGTCGCGTGAATGTCTCGTACAAGAAAAAACCGCCGGGTTTGACACAGGAGCATAACGCGTCAAATCGATCACGCCAGAGGTAGTTGATGCCGATGACTGCGTCAAAAGACTCGGGAGCGAAAAACCAATCCTCTTTTTCCAAATCTCGTTGGATATACTGCACCCCTACTAACGGTTCAGGTACAGGATTGATGTCGACCGCCGTCACATCACAACCAAGTCCGACCAAAAAACGCGTGTTGCGACCGTTACCGCTAGCTATCTCAAGAACGCGGGTACCTGTCTTAAGATATGGCGAAAAACGAATGAGCCATGCGCTTGGCAAATCAGCTTTGGTACTCAGGTCGGCAGCCATCGTTAAAGTCCTTTCGCAAAACGTCAGAAGATAGCGTTGACAAGCCAGCTGCCGAACATAAGAAACGGCCGCACAAAATAACTCACAAGCCCGGTCACAATCAAAATCAACAGGATACCCATACCCCAAGGTTCTGTCCTCTGATAGGCAACTGCTGTTTTAAGAGGCAGCAATCCCGAGACAATGCGGCCGCCATCCAGAGGAAGAATCGGTAACAAGTTAAACGCCATGAGCATCAAGTTCACGGAGATGCCGGCGTAGCAGAAATCGAACAAAAGCTGTGCGGCGGCTTGCGATGGCATCATGCCGATAAAAAGCTTCAGAGCAAGAGCCCAAAGTAAAGCTTGAACCAGATTGCAACCAGGACCGGCGAGGGCAACCCAAATCATGTCCGTCTTGGGATTGCGCAGCAAGCGGAAATTAACGGGAACAGGTTTAGCCCATCCGAACAGCAAACTTGATCCACCGCTAATCAGGCTGCCGAGCAATAAAACACCGGGCACCAAAAGCGTCCCAACCGGATCGATGTGCCGAATCGGGTTCATCGTGACGCGGCCGAGTACCCAGGCGGTACGGTCGCCGCAGAGCTTAGCGACGTAGCCGTGCGCGGCTTCGTGCAGCGTAATGGCCAAAATCGCGGGAATGGCCCAGAGAGCAATGGTGGAGACGGTGTCTAACATAATGGTTTTGATGCTACCACGCGAAATAGGAAAAACGATAACGAGAGGCGGCCTGCGGTGAACAATTGTCAATGCGTCAAGACGGTCGGCTTAGAACCCTTCTCTTCTGCCCTAGTTCGTTGATTTTCAGGAGTTTTTACTCCTTGAGAATCAATTTGCGAAATATTTTGAACCGTTTTCCCAAATACAGTTGTTAACGAAAAAATAAAGATCCCCGCCATTTCTGACAGGGATCCTTGATTTGTCTATTTGTTTGTCGGAAGCGCCCGCTTTAAGCAAAGCGCTTCATTGACTCGCAATTAGAACACTGCGCAAGCAGCAAAGCCGAGTGCCACGGAGAACACGATGGCGAGCACGCCAGGCAGGAAGAAGGCGTGGTTGAACACCCACTTGCCGATACGGGTCGTACCCGTGTCGTCCATCTGCACGGCACCCAGAAGCGTCGGGTAGGACGGCAAAACGAACAGCGCGGACACGGCGGCGAAGGAAGCAACCAGCATGTAGGAGTCGCCCGGGTTGCTGGCGGAAATACCGAGAGCAGCAACGACAGCAGGCGTAATGGCCTTAGCGGTAGCAGCCTGAGAGTACAGGAGCATAGCAGCAAAGAAGTACACCACAGCGAGCAGAGCCGGATACTGGGCAACGGTCGCGGCAGAGAATTCCTTGATTTCGGCAGAGTGACCGGACACGAACGTGTCGCCAAGCCAAGCAACGCCGAGCACGCAAACGATAGCCACCATACCGGACTTGAACACGGACGTGGAAGCAACGTTACCAACGTCAATCTTGCAAGCCATAGTGATACCGCAACCAACCAGAAGCATCAAGCTCATGATAGCAGCGTCACGGCCGACAACCACGTTCTTGATGATGCCAACAGCCGGCGAAATAGCGGAAGCATAGAGAACCACGCAGAGAACGCCGATCAGGAAGATACCGACGGAGAGCTTGGCACCGGGCTTGAGGTTGTAGGTGCGAGCCCCTTCAGGAGCCTTCACGAGACCCTTAGCCAGACGATCCTTGTAGACAGGGTCGCTGTCGAGGTCGAGGTTCTGAATCATGGTCATCACGAAAGCGGTGAGCATGCAGCCGATGAAGGTCGTCACAATCCAGATACCCAGCAAGGCGGGATAAGACCAGCCGAACGGTTCCAGAACACCGGTCATGTAAATCACAGCAGCCGACACCGGAGAAGCCGTAATGGCGATCTGGGAAGAAACCACAGCGATAGACAGCGGGCAAACAGGACGAATCTTCTGTTCCTTAGCGACTTCAACGATAACCGGGATCATCGAGAAGGCGGTGTGGCCGGTACCGGCGAAAATCGTCAGCACATAGGTCACAACAGGAGCCAGATAGTTGATGTACTTGGGATTGGAACGAAGGATACGTTCAGCAATCTGGACGAGGTAATCAAGACCACCGGCGAGCTGCATTGCGGAAATAGCAGCGATCACGGAGGTGATGATCAAGATCACGTCCCAGGGAATGTTACCCGGCTTCATGCCGAGGCACAAACCCAAAACCAGCACACCGGCGCCGCCGGCGTAGCCGATACCGATGCCGCCCAGGCGAACACCGATGAAAATCGCACCGAGAAGTACGATTATCTGAAGAATAAGCATGATAGCCATGACATCTCCAAAGGGTTGTTAACAACTTTGTTTTATTTATGCTACAGAGCAGCTCGCAACGAAAGTCACGGCCGCTCTGCAGTTTCAGATCTCTTGAGGCGGATTCCGGAGACCGCCCCAAGGATTCCCGTAGTTCCGATCAGGTTACTGAACGAACTTCGGTGCAATCAGGTTCTGCAGATTGAACGTGGCATCCCACTCTTCCTGAGTAAGAAGCTTGCGTTCTTCCACAACAACCTGGTGCAGAGACTTGCCCGTGTGATAGCACTCGTGTGCCATTTCAGAGCAAACCTTGTAGCCGAGATGCGGCTTCAAGAGGGTGACGATACCGCAAGAGTTCATAACCATCTGAGCGGTACGTTCGGCATTGGCGGTAATACCATCAATGCACTTCGTGCGCAGGGCGTTGCAAGCGTTGGTGAGCACGCGCATCTGCATGAACAGAGCAAACGTGATCACAGGTTCCATAACGTTGAGTTCGAGCTGGCCGGCGGAAGCGGCAAGCATCACCGTGGTGTCGAGGCCGATAGCCAGGAAGCTGGCCTGGTTCGTCACTTCGGGGATAACCGGGTTAACCTTACCCGGCATGATGGAGGAACCCGGCTGCAACTGCGGCAGGTTCAGTTCGGCGAGGCCGCAACGCGGACCAGAGGCGAGCAGACGGATGTCGTTGCAAACCTTGGTGAGCTTGACAGCGAGGCTCTTCATAGCGCTGGACAGAGCTACATAAGAACCGCAGTCACTCGTGCAAGCAATCAGGTCTTCGCTGTTCTTGAAGTCGATGCCAGTCAGCTCAGCAAGCTTGGCGGAAGCCTTTGCCGGATAATCCGGATGCGAGGTCACGCAGGTACCGATAGCGGTAGCACCGAGGTTGATCGTCTTCAGGTGTTCCTGAGCTTCGCGAATTACCTTGAGTTCGTCCTGAATGGTGAAGCCCCAGCCATGGAATTCCTGACCGAGAGTCATCGGAACAGCGTCCTGGAGGTGGGTACGGCCCATCTTGAGCACGCCCTTGAATTCTTCGGACTTCTTGAAGAATGCATTGACCAGATCTTCAACAGCCTTGAGCAGCACGTTGCTACGCAGCAGGAACATCAGGTGAAGAGCCGTCGGATAGGTGTCGTTCGTGGACTGACCAAAATTAGCGTGATCGTTCGGGGAAACACGCTTGGAGTCGCCCTTCACCGTACCGAGCTTTTCGCAAGCCAGGTTGCAGATCACTTCGTTGACGTTCATGTTCGTCGAAGTGCCAGCACCACCCTGCAGCCAATCGGTCACAAACTGATCCTGATACTTACCAGCGATCAATTCGTCGCAGGCCCACACGAGAGCGTCAGCAACATCAGCCGGGATCGTGCCGAGTTCCTTGTTGGTCAGAGCGGCAGCCTTCTTCACATACGCATAGGCGATCAGGAAGAACGGCTCCATGTTGTTCGACATTTCCGTGATGTGGAAGTTTTCCTTGCCACGCAGCGTCTGAACGCCATAGTAGCAATCGTCAGGAATTTCGAGCTGACCAAGGAAGTCACTTTCAAAGCGAGACATTTAAATTTGCTCCTCAATTTATCGAGTTGTTCACGACCGGTCTGTCGTGAGTCCGACCGGACGCGAAATTTTTCAACCTTCTCTGTTCCATGCCCCTTGGGCAAGTGGTCTGAACAGCGAAGCGTTCGAAACAGATCCGTGGAACCCGCCATAAGACGCGCACCAATTTTCTGTGAGGTAGATAATACGCCTTAGTTTCGAAATGGGAACATGCTTTTGTCGGTTTTCGAAGCCCCTACCGTGAACGTTCTCACCTACAACATTTCACTTAGATAGCGTATAACTTTGAAAAATGCTTGATTTTGGGGCATTTTTTGCTATTTACCAACAGGATCCTCTTGTTTTTTTGCGAATGTGTAAAGGTGTTTTTGACTGTCTGATTTGCGTCAAAAAAGACTCACTTCGTCTTTTTTATTACTCCAATAGGGGTAACCAGTCCTCTCCTCTACCCTGCTTTTTTCTACAACTTTTGTCTCACTGCATACAACCTATTGCGTTTTTACCGTCTTAGTACCACATTTTGAACCAACATTCAGTTTCGTTGTTTGGATTTGACTTTCCTCCTGAGTCAATAACTAATATCCTGTTTTGAAAGAAAATTTTTTGTCGATTTTCAAAAAAATTCGTTAGATAGCAACCAGTAGCCCGCTGTTTACCTCTTTTGTGGTAAGTCGCTGCTGGTATTTTTCGTTCAATATATAAACGCTATCCCCCTAACCAAGTGTAGGTGTCGGCAACTTGATCAATAGCTCGCATTAAGACTGCAACGGAGCAACAACCGGCTTTTTGATCACCATACAATACTGCCGGTTCCATTTTCTCTCTCTGGTGCACGCACTCCAAACGATGGCTTTTGTCAAGAGATCTCGGTATTAAACGGAGAAAAAAATTCCGCTCCTCGAACATACTCGAGCAGCGGAATTCGTTTCTCCGATCTCAAACCAAAGGAAATTGACCGGAGTATGGATCAAGAAGTCGATTAAGCGGCCTTAATCGGAATCTTTTTGCCGGTCTTCGGCGTCGGAAGAACCTTGTCGTAGTTCTTGATACCCTGTTCGGCCATCTTACGACGGATGAACGCGATCTGGGTCTTCAAGGGCAGATCCTTCGGGCAGAAGTCGTGGCATGCGAGCAACGACATGCAACCGAACACGCCGGAATCGTCACCGATGACATCATAGAAGTCACCGTCATTACGGGTGTCACGCGGATCGAGGCGGAAGCGAGCGATCTTGTTGATGGCA
>ENA-ORRQ01002907-ORRQ01002907.1-human-gut-metagenome-genome-assembly--contig:-NODE-2907-length-10645-cov-2.623796_pt1 | contig 10645 bp, 8 predicted proteins | sample MGYA00242177_ERZ509138 | MGnify/ENA primary metagenome ERZ509138 (study PRJEB26280, sample SAMEA2338628) | human gut metagenome | biome: human gut; feature: human-associated habitat; material: faeces...
TTCTATTTTTTTAAGCTGGATAGCAATATCCTTATTGTTTTTTTAACCTTATATTCATTTAATAAAGAAAGAACATGAAAGACTTTTCTTTGAAAACACATTCACAACGAAGCGGTGTCATTAGTAGCCTCTTCCGAATGTTAACCTTATCACTTTTTGTACTATGTACAACAGTTGTTTTTGCACAACAAAAAACTATCAAAGGTATAGTTGTCGATGCTACAGGTGAACCTCTTATCGGTGTAAACGTATCTGTAAAAGGCACGACTATTGGTATCATTACTGATATTGATGGTAAATACACTTTAGAAGTTCCGACAAACGCGACTCTTGTGTTTTCTTATATAGGATATAGAACGCAAGAACTTTCTGTTGGGAATCAAACAACAATCAACATTACCATGCAAGAAGATACTCAAAACATCGATGAAGTTGTCGTTGTCGGGTATGGTGTTCAAAAAAAAGAAACCGTTACCGGTTCCGTTTCTACACTAAAAGGTGATGATTTGGTTAAATCGCCAGTTGCCAACTTATCAAATGCCATCGCAGGTAAAATGTCTGGTGTTGTAACCTACCAACGATCAGGAGAACCGGGCTATGACGGAGCAACGATCCGAATCCGCGGTTCAAATACGCTTGGAAACAATGACCCGTTGATTGTTATCGATGGAGTACCCGTAAGCAATACTTCTATCAGTGCCATCAATCCGAATGACATTGCTTCCTTTACAGTATTGAAGGATGCTTCTGCCACAGCTATCTACGGTTCGCGTGCCTCCAACGGTGTCATCATCATCACTACCAAGAAGGGAAGTGCCGACGGTACCTCTCGTCCCTCCTTCAACTACAACGGAAACATGACAGTGAGCAATGTATATCAGTATATAGATGTACTTTCTACCGAAGAATACCGTCAGGCTTTTGCCGAGCATGCCAATGCTCCGGAGACTTTCAAGCTGGGCAATGCAGATGTAGACTGGCAGAAAGAAATCTACCGCGTGGCACTGGGTACGGATCATAACTTGTCCATGACCGGAGCTTTGAAGAATATGCCTTACCGTGTATCCGTAGGATACACTAACCAGAATGGTACATTGAAGAATAATAACTACGAGCGTATCAACGCTAGTGTAGGTCTGTCTCCGAAGTTCTTCAATAAACATCTTTCTGTAGATATTAATGTCAAGGGAAGTATTGAGAATAATCAACCGGTTTCAACAGGCGTGATTGGCAGCGCTATCTCTTTTGATCCTACCCGTCCCGTTTACGAAGACTATGAAGGTAATGTAGGTTTGGGATATTATACATGGATGAATGGTGGTAAACCCATTACGCTGGCCGCTGCAAATCCGGTTGCCGATCTGGAACTGGCTGACAAACTCGAAAAGACAAAACGTTCTATCGGTAACATTGCCCTCGACTACAAGGTGCACGGATTAGAAGACCTGCGCTTCAATCTGAATATGGGCTATGACATCCAGAAGAATGACAATCGTGAAAATGTGCCCGATCTTGCTCCCTCCATGTACACTGGTAATCAGAATGACGGTACAGGTAAGCGCTATAAATATCATCAGACCAAGCGCAACACCTTGCTCGATTTCTATGCCAATTACGACAAGGAACTGAAGGATCATCACATCAATGTTATGGGTGGTTACGGCTGGCAACGTTTCTGGTATAAAAATAATAGTATAACTACCGATACCGAAGGCAAAGAACTGGCTACTCCCCAGCATGCCGAAGCCGAACTTTACCTGCTTTCTTTCTATGGACGTGTAAACTACTCCTGGAAGCAACGCTATATGCTGACGGCTACTCTGCGTGCCGATGCTTCTTCACGTTTCTCTCCTGATAACCGTTGGGGTTATTTCCCTTCAGTTGCGGCAGCCTGGCGTGTGAACGAAGAGGCTTTCCTCTCGAACTTCAAAGCCCTGTCCGATTTGAAACTCCGTTTGAGCTACGGCCAGACCGGTCAGCAATCCATCGGTTCTTACTATCAGCACCTGCCGACTTATACGGCATCTTATGACGAATCCCGCTATTACTTCGGCGATCAATGGTATACTACTTACCGTCCCAATGGCTACGATGCCAATATCAAGTGGGAGACTACCGAAACTTATAATATCGGTATCGACTACGGTTTCCTGAACAACCGTATCTCCGGTACGATTGATTACTACTGGCGTACTACCAAAGACCTGCTGAATAAGATATTCGTTCCTGCCGGAAGTAACTTTACCAATATGATTGAAACCAATATCGGTAATATGAAGAGTAAAGGTCTGGAAATCGGTATCAACGTGATTCCCGTGAAGAACAAGGATTGGGAATGGACTGTCAGCGGTAATTTTACCTGGAATACTTCTGAAATTACGAAGCTGAACACCATAGACCGTGAAGACAACTATGTGAAGACAGGTAATGCCGGCGGTACGGGTAAATATCTGCAAGTCCACATGGTAGGCGAAACTCCGAATACTTTCTACCTGTTGCAACAGGCTTATGATGATAATGGTAAGCCGCTGGATGGCAAGTATATCGCAAAAGATGGTTCTACCACCAGCAGCGAAGAAGATGCCAACAAGTACGTGACCGGCAAAAGTTCCAAAGCTCCTTACTACTGCGGTCTTTCTACCCGTCTGACATACAAGAACTGGGATTTGGGTATCAACGGACATGGAAGCTTCGGTGCTTATGTTTATAACTATGTGAAAGCCTCCGATTCTTTGGACGGACTTTATGGCGGAACCGGCGTTTCCAGCAATATTCTGCGTTCTACTCTTGAAACCGGATTTACGCAGGATCGCATCTATACCGATTACTTCCTAGAGAAAGGTGACTTCTTCCGTATCGACAACATCACGTTAGGACATACCTTCGATAAGTTGTGGAACGAAAAGACCTCTCTTCGTCTCTCTTTCACAGTGCAGAATGTATGTACACTGACAGGCTATAGCGGTCTTGACCCGGAAATTTATAGCGGTATCGACAAGAACATCTATCAGCGCCCGCGTATGTTCATGCTGGGAGTAAATCTTAATTTTTAATTCATGAAAAATCAGAAAACAATGAAAACGAAATATTTCAAGTTAGCAAGTATATGTTTGGTATCTTTCTTCCTTCTTTCTTCTTGTCTGGGAGATTTGGATACATTGCCTTTGGACGACAATGAGTTGGTGGGCGAGAAGGTTTATTCTACGCCTGAGGGATACATCGGAGTATTGGCAAAGTGTTATGCCAGTCTTATCCAGACCGGACAAAAGGGTGGTGATGGCGGAAACGGTGACGTGCCGGGTATTGATGAAGGTTATAGTGGTTATACACGTGCTCTGTTCTATTTGCAAGAGGCTTGTACGGATGAGATCGTTTTCCATTCCGGTGGCAGTCATGGAAGTTTGTCACTGTTGTATATGAACTGGGACCCTTCGACAAAGATTATTTGCTATTCATATTATCGTCTGTATATGGCCATTAACTACTGTAATGAGTTCTTGCGCGAAAGTGCGGAAGGGAAGCTGAAAGCCCGTGGTGTATATGATGCTTTGCAGGCTGAAATGCCTTATTACCGTGCCGAAGCACGCTTCATCCGTGCTTATTGCTACAGCATGATTTGCGACTTGTACGGTTCGGGTCCCTTCATTGATGAAACGATGGATGTAGGTACGATTCCCCATCAGAAGACCCGCCAGGAAATCTACGACTATGTGGTTTCCGAAACGGAAGAACTGACAACCTTGCTGAAAGAACCGAAGCGGAATGAGTATGGCCGTGTGGATCGTGTGTCGGCTTGGTTTCTTCTGGCACGTGTCTATCTGAATGCCGAAACATGGGTAGGCAAGAATGAATATACCAATGCTTATAAATATGCCAGGAAAGTGATTACGGAAGGTAATTATCCGTTGGCTTCCGATTATCGTCACATCTTCCTGGCAGATAACAATACTTGCTCCGAAATCATCTGGCCTTTGGTACAAGATGCTGACTATGCACAGAGCAGTGCCGGAACCAACTTCCTGATTAAAGCATTGATGAATGGTCCGATGGATAGCTATGTAAAAACCGGAGTAGGTAGCCGTGGTTGGGGTAATGCCCGTGTGAAGGTGGCGCTTGTAGATAAGTTTGATGAGGCTGACCAAACCTTCTATGAAAATGATCCCTGGGGAGATAATAAGAAGGATAAGCGTGCACAGTTCTTTACCATCGGCCATACAAAGGAAACCTGGGTAGAAGGTAAGGCTTTCCAGAAGACGTTTGAGAATGGTTATGCGTGCATCAAATGGAGAAATGTAACCAGGGACCGTAAGGAACTGGTAGATGGCGGTACTAAGTATTCGTCTGTAGACCTCCCGATGTTCCGTACGGCAGATGCTTACCTGATGGCTGCTGAGGCTATTCTTCGCGGGGCCGCGGAAGGCACACGTGCTGAGGCATTGGGTTATGTGAATGAAATCAGAGACCGTGCTTATATGTCCGGCAGCTATGGTGGTGGGGTATCCGGTCGTATTACCGACGGTCAGTTGAATCTGGATTTCATTCTGGATGAAAGAGCCCGTGAGATGAATATGGAGTTGGTGCGTCGCACAGACCTGATCCGCTTCGGCAAATTCACAAAAGGATATAACTGGGATTGGAAAGGTAGCAGTGACGGTGAAGTTGGTACGTATGTGGGTAAAGATGTGAACGATAAGTACAAATTGTATCCCATTCCGCAGGATGAGTTTACCACGAACCCGTATCTGACACAGAATCCGGATTATCAGAAATAAAGAAAACAATTAAATAACAACTTGTTTATGAGAATGAAACGAACTCTTTTTTCAATCGTCCTGTTAGCTGCTTTTGCTGTGCAAGGCTTATATGCACAAGCTACACGCGAAGAAATCTTCAATGATATTGCAACGACAGGTGGTGTATATTACGCTTACCCAGGTCCTTCGGGCGTCCAGACCAAGGCGCCGAAAGGTTATGAACCGTTCTATATCAGCCATTATGGCCGTCATGGTTCCCGCTGGCTGATTGCGGATGAAGACTACGTCCGTGTAATGGAAGTCTTTGAGAAAGCCCACGCAGCCGGAGCATTAACCGATTTGGGCGAAGACGTCCGTAAGCGTCTGGACATTGTCTGGGCAGATGCCAAAGGACACGGCGGCGACCTCAGTCCGGTAGGAGTGAAGCAGCAACGAGGCATTGCCGAACGTATGTATCAGGCATTCCCCGAAGTATTTAAAGGTGAACCGCAAATGTCTGCCCGCTCTACCGTAGTTATCCGTTGCGTACTCAGCATGGATGCATTCTGCGAACGGCTGAAGGAATTCAACCCGAAGATGCAGATTGAGCGTGAATCCAGCAATAAGTATATGGATTACCTGAATTTCCATACACAGGAAGCTATGAAGTTTACTTCACGCAAAGGTCCCTGGTATGAGGAATTTCGTAAGTTCGAAGAAGAACATGTCCGTCCGGAACGTCTGATGAATACACTGTTCAATAGCAAAGAGTATATTCGTAAGAATGTAAATCCTGAAGAACTGATGCGCGGTCTGTATTGGGTTGCTTCTGATATGCAGAACGTGGAACCGGAGGTCTGTTTTTATGATATCTTTGAGAAGCAGGAATTGTTTGATATCTGGCAGATACATAATTATAAGAACTATGTATGCGACGGCCCTTCACCCATGACGAACGGACTGATGCTGGCAAACGCCAAATCTCTGGTCGAGAATATCATGGACTCGGCAGACGCGGCGATTGCCTCCGGTACAAACTCGGCTACTTTCCGCTTCGGACACGACGGTAATGTGATTCCTCTAGTGGGCTTGCTGAGACTAGAGAACTGCTATAATGAAGAGTCCGATCCGGCCAAATTCTATCAGGCATGGTGTAACTTCAAAATGGTGCCTATGGCTGCCAATGTGCAGATTGTTTTCTTCCGTAAGAAAGGCAGTGCAGACGATATTATCGTGAAGTTCATGCTGAACGAGAAAGAAGTGAGTATTCCGGTGAAGACCGACATCGCTCCTTTCTATCACTGGAAGGACGTCAGGGCATTCTACAAAGACCTGCTGTCCCAACTGCCGGATAGACCGTAAATCATAAGGAATACGGAATAAAACGCAAATTACACAGGTTACGCAACTTCTTTCAGGCCTCCTATCGGTTGCCTTATATAAGACGAAAAATTGCGTAATTTGTGTAATTTGCGTTCTGTCTTTATCCCCCACTTGCTTTTTTTCCGTACTTTCGTGCATTCATCCAATAAATTAAAGAAGAACGATATGAAAATACGTGTAGGCTTTGGCTTCGATGTACACCGGTTGGTGGCAGGGCGCGAACTTTGGTTAGGCGGTATCCGTCTGGAACATGAGAAAGGATTACTTGGACATTCGGATGCCGATGTGCTGATCCATACCATTTGTGATGCCTTGCTGGGAGCCGCCAATATGCGTGATATCGGTTATCATTTTCCCGATACCGCGGGAGAGTTCAAGGACATAGACAGCAAAATATTACTGAAGAAAACCGTAGAACTGATTGCAACCAAAGGCTATTCCGTGGGCAACATTGATGCAACCATATGTGCGGAACGCCCCAAACTGAAATCCCATATTCCCGCCATGCAGCAGACGCTTGCCAAAGTAATGGGAATAGATGAAGACGACATCTCCATCAAAGCTACTACTACGGAAAAGCTTGGCTTTACCGGTCGCGAAGAAGGTATCTCTGCTTATGCAACAGTCCTGATTACTAAAGAATAATTGATTCTGACCTAATAACTACCTAAAACTAATCACTAACATGAAGAGAATCTCTTTAACCCTTTGTCTGGCTTTTCTGACAGTTCTGTTCTGCCAGGCACAGGTTGCCTCCTTAAAGTTTAACAAGAACGGAGAGTTTAAAATCGTCCAGTTTACCGACATCCACTTCAAGTATGGTAATCCTGCTTCGGATATTGCTTTGAAGCGTATCAATGAAGTGCTTGATGCCGAACGTCCCGACTTGGTTGTTTTCACAGGAGATGTGGTTTATGCCGCACCTGCGGATACGGCTATGCGAACCGTGCTTGCCTGTGCTTCTTCCCGCAAGCTGCCTTTTGCTGTTACTTTCGGTAACCATGATAATGAACAAGGTAAAACCCATGCCGAGCTCTATGATATCATCCGGTCCATGCCTTACAACATTCAGCCCGATCGCGGAACAGTCGAATCTCCCGATTACGTTCTTGTAGTAAAGTCTTCGGATGGTAAGAAAGATGCCTCTGTGCTCTATTGCCTCGACTCTCATTCGTATTCCAAGCTGCCCGATGTGAAAGGGTACGATTGGCTCACGTTCGATCAGGTAAACTGGTATCGTCAACAAAGTGCAGCTTTTACCGCTAAGAATGATGGGAAACCTTTGCCTGCTTTGGCATTTTTCCACATCCCCTTGCCCGAATATAATGAAGCGGCTTCCGATGAGAATGCTATTCTCTATGGTACGCGTATGGAAAAAGCTTGTGCACCTGCTATTAATACCGGTATGTTTGCTGCTATGAAAGAGGCGGGCGACGTAATGGGTACTTTTGTCGGTCATGACCATGATAATGATTATTCAGTCATGTGGAAAGGTATCGTACTGGCCTATGGACGCTTCACTGGCGGTAATACGGAGTATAATCACCTTTCAAACGGTGCCCGTGTGATTGTATTGAAGGAGGGAGAACGCACCTTTACTTCCTGGATACACCTGAAAGGCGGCGAGTTGATAGATAAGACCGTTTATCCTGACAGTTACATGAAAGACGACTGGCGTAAACGTCCGTTGGTTACGGAATAACCCTTCTGATAAGAACTCCTTACATGTCATGCAAAAGATGCCACCTTTCGTTTTGAATAAATGATAATTTCATTAGTTTTGCTGCAAGAAAAAGAAATTTATATGGATAAGATAAAAACAGGATTGGTCGCTTTCGGAATGTCGGGGCAGGTGTTTCATGCTCCTTTTATTTCCACCAATCCCCATTTTGAGTTGACTGCGATTACGGAACGCAGCAAGGAATTGTCGAAGGTGAAATATCCACAATCCCGTATTGTGCGTAGTTTTGAAGAATTAATAGGGATGGAGGAGCTGGAACTGGTTGTTGTAAATACTCCGGATAGTTCCCATTATGAATATGCCCGTCGTGCTCTCGAAGGCGGAAAGCATGTTATTGTGGAAAAGCCTTTCACTACTACCGTAGAAGAAGGGGAAGAACTTGTGGCTCTTGCTGCGGAAAAAGGGTTAACCCTGAGCGTTTACCAGAATCGCCGTTGGGATTGCGACTTCCTGACCGTGAAAGAAATATTGGACAAAGGTCTGTTAGGTCGTTTGGTAGAATTTGAATCCACCTTTCCCCGTTACCGGAATTTCATCAAACCCAATACCTGGAAAGAAACCGGGGAGAGTGGCGGAGGCCTGACTTATAATCTGGGTGCCCACGTCATAGATCAGGCTGTGCAGTTGTTCGGTATGCCCGAAGCTGTATTTGCCGATATTGCAACTTTGCGTACCGGTGGTAAAGTGGATGATTACTTCATTATCCACTTACTGAAACCTGCCCATGCGCCGGAAGTGAAGATTACACTGAAAGCCAGTTATCTGATGTGTGAGAATGAACCTCGCTTTGTACTTCATGGCACGGAAGGTTCGTATGTGAAGTACGGTCTTGATCCTCAGGAAGCAGATCTAACTAAAGGCATACTGCCGGATACTCCGCATTGGGGAGAGGAAGATAAATCCCAGTGGGGAATACTTCATACGGAAAAGAATGGGGATGTGGTGCGTGAATCCTATCCAACCCTTCCCGGTAACTATGCTGCTTTCTATGAGAATATTTATCAGCATGTCCGTAAAGGAGAGGTCTTGCAAAGTGATGCTCGCGGAGTTCTTGGTGTTATCCGGCTGATTGAAGCGGCTTGGGAAAGTAGTCGGACAGGAAGTGTTATCAGATTATAACCTGACTTATGGATAAAAAAGCGATTGTTCTTTCCGTTGCCGGTTCCGACAGTTCCGGTGGTGCAGGCATACAGGCGGATATAAAGACTATCTCCGCATTGGGCGGATATGCTGCTACGGCAATCACTGCAATCACTGTGCAGAATACATTAGGTGTGCAAGCTGTGCATCCTGTGCCGGCAGAACTGGTAGGTAAGCAGATGCAGGCCGTGATGGAAGATTTACGGCCGGATGCCATTAAGATAGGTATGACCGGAAATGTGGAGATTATTAGTGAAATAGCACGGTTGTTACATCAATATTCACCCCAGCAGGTGGTTCTCGATCCGGTAATGGTTTCTACCAGTGGGCACAATCTGATGACGGATGAGGCAGTGGAAGCTATTTGCACGCTATTGCTTCCGGAAGTGTCTCTTGTTACTCCTAATTTACACGAAACAGAAGTTCTGCTACAGCAACCTGTTCATACGGTTGATGAAATGGAGGGTGCTGCATGCCGCTTGTTTGAAAAGTATCACTGTGCCTTTCTTATTAAAGGAGGTCATTTGAAGGGTAATGAAATGTGTGATGTGCTTTATGATGGAAATCAACTGAATATCTTTGGTAGCAATCGCATCCGTTCCGGCAATCTGCATGGTACAGGGTGTACACTTTCATCTGCAATTGCTACATTCCTGGCACAAGGAGCATCTTTGTATGAAGCTGTGGAGCAAGCCAAGGAATACATTTCTTGTGCTATCGAAGCCGGAAAAGATTTGCATATAGGGCAGGGGAATGGTCCTTTATGGCATTTCCCGTCTTTGATAAGTCCTGTAAATAACAAATAAAGACATGAAACTCATTATCATTACATCTCCGGACTTTCTTCCGGGTGAGGCGCGTATCCTCACTGAACTTTTTAAGGCAGGACTGGATTTATTGCATTTACGTAAGCCGGAGGCTGAAATCTATGAAGTGGAAAGTCTTCTACAGGAAATCCCGATGGAATATAGAAGCCGGATTGTTATTCATGACTTCTTCCTTCTGAAAGAGAAGTATTCTTTAGGAGGGATTCACCTGAATTCCCGTCATCCGGAAGCACCTGAAAATTACCATGGACTATTAAGTCGTGCCTGTCATAGCTTGGAAGAGGTGGAAACCACAACACCTCGGTTTGATTATGTACTCATGAGCCCCGTTTACGACAGTATTTCCAAACAAGGATATCGTTCGGGCTATTCAACAGAGGCACTGAGACAAGCGCAAGAAAAAGGCATTATCAATGAAAAAGTGATTGCTCTGGGTGGGATCAGTGAAGCAAACCTTGCAGAAATCAAATCTTTAGGTTTCGGTGGTGCTACTTTATTGGGCGATATTTGGAATCGTTATCATGCATGGGAAGACACCGAACAACTGCTTACCCATTTCAGAAAACTGAAACATTGTGCAGAATAATCTTTTTCTTTCCATGAAAAGGGTAGCCGGTTTCTTATTTGAAGTATAATTTAATGAGGCAAGGGTTATCATCCTCCTGCCGGGACATCAATTTCTGATATTCTTCCGGAGCCAATACGGATTGATACGCTTCGAATTCTTCATTGAAAGAAAACTGCATGATATATCCATCTTCAAAAGCTTCCGGCCTGATCAGTATACCCTCTTGGGTGTCCTTGAATAAGAAACTCTTTCC
>ENA-ORRQ01002908-ORRQ01002908.1-human-gut-metagenome-genome-assembly--contig:-NODE-2908-length-10644-cov-2.602795_pt1 | contig 10644 bp, 8 predicted proteins | sample MGYA00242177_ERZ509138 | MGnify/ENA primary metagenome ERZ509138 (study PRJEB26280, sample SAMEA2338628) | human gut metagenome | biome: human gut; feature: human-associated habitat; material: faeces...
CCAGCGGCTGGGCGAGATCGCGGCGGCCATCATCGAGCTCAAGGACGGCGTCAGCTGCACCGAGGCAGAGATTCAGGACTTCTGCCGCGAGCTGCCGCGCTACAAGCGCCCGCGCCGCGTGATCTTCGCCAAGGTCCCGCGCAACCCGACCGGAAAGATCGAGAAGCCGGTCCTGCGGCAGATCTACTGCGGCGGACGGTTGGTCGAGGAACAGACCCGCGCCTGAACCTTGACGAATCGGGTCAAAAAGAATACAATAAAAAGAAATTTTACGCGGCTTTGCCGCGAACAGGAGGGATCCCCTATGAAAACCCTGATGCTCGGCAACGAAGCCGCCGCCCGCGGTCTGTTCGAGGCCGGATGCAGCTTTGTCTCCAGCTATCCCGGCACCCCCAGCACAGAGATTTTAGAGAACCTGCCCCCCTATCAAAAAGACGTCTACTGCGAGTGGGCGCCCAACGAGAAGGTCGCCATGGAAGCGGCCTTCGGCGCGAGCCTGTCCGGCCGCCGCAGCTTCTGCGGCATGAAGCATGTCGGCCTGAACGTCGCAGCCGATCCCCTGTTCACGCTGTCCTACACCGGCGTGCGCGGCGGCATGGTCATCGGCGTGGCGGACGACGCGGGCATGCACTCGTCTCAGAACGAGCAGGATTCCCGTCACTATGCCATCGCCGCAAAGCTGCCGATGCTCGAGCCGTCCGACGCCGCGGAGTCGCTGGCGTTCGCCAAGCTGGCCTACGAGCTCTCCGAGAAGTTCGATACGCCGGTCCTGCTCAAGATGTGCACGCGCGTCGCGCACGCGCAGAGCGTAGTGGAGACGTCCGAACGGCAGGAGGTCGCCCCGATCCCCTATGAAAAGGATATCGCCAAGTTCGTCATGATGCCCGCCTGCGCCAAGGCGCGGCACCCCATCGTCGAGCAGCGGACGCTCGCGCTGCAGGCCTGGGCGGAGACCGCGGACGTGAACCGCGTGGAGGACGGCGCCGACCATTCCATCGGCCTGATCTCGTCCTCGACCAGCTATCAGTATGTCAAGGAGGTCTGCGGCGACAAGTACCCCGTGCTGAAGCTCGGCATGATCCATCCCCTGCCGGTCGAAAAGATCCGCGCGTTCGCAAAGAGCGTGGAGAAGGTCATCGTCGTGGAGGAGCTCGACGGCATCATTGAGGCGCACTGCCGCTCCATCGGCGTCACGAACGTCACCGGCAAGGAGCTGTTCGGCTGCATCGGCGAGTTCAGCCAGAACTACATTGCCGAAAAGCTTGGAATGGCTGTCCACACCGGTCACAAGCTGGACGAGTCCATCCCGGCCCGGCCGCCGGTCATGTGCGCGGGCTGCCCGCACAGAGGGCTTTTCTATACGCTCAAGAAGAACAAGCTGACCGTCCTCGGCGATATCGGCTGCTATACGCTTGGCGCTGCTGCGCCGCTCGCCGCGATCGACTCGACGATCTGCATGGGCGCGTCCGTCTCCGGCCTGCACGGCTTCAACAAGGCCTCCGGCGAGGAAAATGCGAACCATACCGTCGCCGTCATCGGCGATTCGACGTTCATGCATTCCGGCGTCACAGGCCTCATCAACATTGCCTATAATGAGTCGACCTCGACCGTCATCATCCTCGATAACTCCATCACCGGCATGACCGGCCATCAGCAGAACCCGACCACGGGCTTCAACCTCAAGGGCGATCCCTGCACGAAGATCGATCTGGAGGCGCTGTGTCATGCGGTCGGCATCCGCCGTGTGCAGGTCGTCGATCCTTACGATCTTGCTGCCTGCGACAAGGCGATCAAGGAGGAGCTTGCGGCGAATGAGCCGTCGGTCATCATCTCCCGCCGCCCGTGCGCGCTGCTCAAATATGTGAAGCACCCCGGCCCCATCGAGGCCAAGCCCGAAAAGTGCGTGGGCTGCAAGGCCTGCATGAAGCTCGGCTGTCCTGCCATCAGCGTGATGGGCGGCAAGGTGCAGATCGACAACACCCTCTGCACGGGCTGCGGCCTGTGCCGCCAGCTGTGCCGCAAGGGCGCGCTGGGCGAATAAGAGAAGGAGGTATCGTCATGGAATCCAGAAACATCATGATCGTCGGCGTCGGCGGCCAGGGCACGCTGCTCGCCAGCAAGCTGCTGGGCAGGATCCTGCTCGAAAACGGCTACGACGTCAAGGTCAGCGAGGTCCACGGCATGAGCCAGCGCGGCGGCAGCGTCGTGACCTATGTGCGTTACGGCGAGAAGGTCTATTCCCCCATCATCGACAAGGGCGAGGCCGACATCATCATCTCCTTCGAGCTGCTGGAGGCCGCCCGGTGGGTGGAATACCTCAAGGAGGGCGGGATCCTGCTGACCAACACGCAGCGGATCAACCCCATGCCCGTCATCACCGGCGCGGCGGAATACCCGAAGTCGCTCGAGCAGAAGCTCGCGACGCTCCCCATCCGGCTCGACGCCATGGACGCGCTGGGCCTCGCACTGCAGGCAGGCTCCGCCAAGGCCGTCAACCTGGTCCTGCTCGGCAGGCTCAGCAAGTACTTCCACTTCACGGACGCGCAGTGGCAGGATGCCATCTGCAGGAGCGTTCCCGCAAAATTCCTCGAACTCAACCAAAAGGCCTTCGCCCTCGGCGCAGAAGCCTGATCACAAGGAGAACCCATGGAACGGTATTATCAGAAAGAAATCGAATGTGCGAGTCAGGAGCAGATCATGGCCTGGCAGGATGAGCGTCTGGTCCGTCAGGTCCGGCACGTCTGGGACAAGGTTCCCTACTACCGCGCGAAGATGGAGGAAAAGGGCGTCACGCCGGAGGATATCCACGGCCGCGACGATCTGTACAAGCTCCCGTTTCTGAGCAAGGCGGATCTGCGGGATGCATATCCCTTCGGTCTGCTTGCAGAGCCGCTGGAAAAATGCGTCCGCATCCACTCCACCTCCGGCACGACCGGCAAGCGCGTCGTCGCCTTCTACACCAAGGAGGATATCGGCCTCTGGAACGACTGCTGCGCAAGAGCGCTGGCGGCCGCGGGCGCAGGACCGGAAGACGTCTGCCAGGTCGCCTACGGCTACGGCCTGTTCACCGGCGGTCTGGGCGCCCACGGCGGTGCCGAGCGCATCGGTGCCACGGTGGTCCCGGCCTCGGGCGGCGCCACGCGTCGCCAGGCCTACCTGCTGCGCGACTTCGGCGCCACGGCCCTGTGCTGTACGCCCTCCTACGCCCTGCACCTGTGGGAAGCCGGCCAGGAAGTGGGCATCGACTTCCGTGACCTGCCCCTGCGTACCGGCGTGTTCGGTGCCGAGCCCTGGACCGAAGAGATGCGCCAGGACATCGAGCAGAAAATGGGCATCAACGCCCTGAACATCTACGGCCTTTCCGAAGTCATGGGCCCCGGCGTGGCCATGGAATGCCTGGAATCCAAGTGCGGCATGCACCTGTGGGAAGACCACTTCCTGCCCGAGATCATCGACCCCGTCACCGGCGAACAGCTTCCCGAGGGCGAAGTGGGCGAACTGGTCATCACCACGCTCACCAAGGAAGGCATCCCGCTGATCCGCTACCGCACCCGCGACCTGACCAGCCTGGATTACACCCCCTGCCGCTGCGGACGTACCCATGTGCGCCTGACCCGCATCCGGGGCCGCAGCGACGACATGCTCATCATCCGCGGCGTCAACGTGTTCCCGCAGCAGATCGAAGCCCTGCTCATGGAAAACCAGAACCTGAGCCCCAACTATCAGATCATCGTGGACCGCGTGAACAACCTGGATACCCTGGAAGTCCAGGTGGAGATGAACGAGACCCTCTTTGCCGACGAGATCCGCAAGCTGCAGAGCCTGGAAAGCTCCATCCAGAAGAGCATCAAGGAATTCCTGGGCGTCACCACCAAGGTGCGCCTCATGGAACCGCATTCCATCCAGCGCTCCGAGGGCAAGGCCAAGCGTATCATCGACAAGCGACCCACAGAATAAAGATAATAAAAGCAGCATGTTGGGAAATAATTTTTTTATTTTTCGACAAAATAAAAAAAGCTGCTTGACAGAAAGGGGGTCTCTAGCGTAGAACCCTCTTTCGTTGAGCGGGAGTAACTCAGTGGTAGAGTGCAACCTTGCCAAGGTTGAAGTCGCGGGTTCAAATCCCGTCTCCCGCTCCAGCAAATTCAGGGGTTTTCTCTTTGGAGAAAGCCCCTTTTTTCGTACCCGGACACATCCCCCGTCAGCATTTCCCTGTTGCACGGCTGTCCGAAGGCTTCCCCGTCCTGCTCCCGGACCGCAAAAAAACGTGCCATACGGGCGAGTTTGCTCCTTTTTTTGCCATTCTGGGCCATTTGACATAATTTTATAAATTATTTATCAAAATATGTACCTTACAGAAGGAGTTTCCATGAGTACTGCTTCTACCATCAAATCGCTGGCGGCCTACGATTTGATCCGCGACATGATCCTGTCCGGCGAGGCCCTGCCCGGCACCCGTCTTGTCCTTGTTGATCTGGAAAAAAAGCTCGGCGTGGGGCGCGGCCCCATCCGTGATGCCCTCATGCGCCTGGACAAATCCGGTCTGGTCCAGAACATCCCCTACAAGGGGGCCATCGTCATGATGCCGCCCTCTTCCAAGGAGATCGAGCACATCTTCAACCTGCGCATCCAGGTGGAATGTGCCCTGGCCAAGGAGGCCATGCAGCAGGCGACCGCCGAAGACATGGACGGGCTGGAACAGCTGGCCGGCGACCTGGCCGATACCCGTGATGCCGACTTTTTCTTCCACAAGGACAGGGATTTCCACCTGCAGCTCTACTCCCTTTCGCGGATGCACCATCTGCTGGCCGTGGACAGCCACCTGCTGGACTATGTGGAAGGTTTCCTCAATACCCGCCGCTATTCTCCCGAAGACATCTCGCTCTTCATCCAGCAGCACAAAGACATCCTGACCGCCATGCGCGAAAAGGATGAAGAAAAACTCATGGAAGCCATGCGCCGCAACATCTTGGTCGGCCTGGAGCTGATGCAGGACGAGATGAAGCGCCTGAAGCGCCACTAGGGCGCACGCTTTACAGGATAGACAAAGCCACCTTCGGGTGGCTTTTTTCGTTTTTCTGGCACACCTGTGATTTTCCCGCTCTCGCCTTGCAACGACGGGCCGCACGGATCATCAGGATACCTGATCCCACGCTTTGCCCTGTAGCGTACGCCAGGTGAATGCATCCTCCATGCGCCTGGCAGGACAAAGCGCCTCCTTTCGCTGAGCGTTCTTCGCTCAGCCTGGAGGGGCTCAGGAGCATCTCGCGGCATGCCCAGCCCAACAGAGCCGGAAGACAGAGAGAGCTCCCTATCCCTGTTCTTTTGACGCCTCGTCTACATTCCTGGGACAGGGGATCTGCCTCTGCTCCAGCCCCATCTTTCCTCCCCCCTCCTCATATCCCGCACCTTCATCAAGGCGATTTTTTTTACTGTTGCCCCGCCCCGGACGCCATCAGGAACACCTTTCCTTGAAATAACCATAATACACTGTAATAATTTTATAAATCACCACACCTCAAACTTCTGTCGCCCCAGACATCCAATTATTTTGGACGCTGCTTTCAATTTTTTTCATCACCTTTTTATCCTGAAAATCCCGTCATACCTATCTGCCTGTATTTAATGACATCATAGAATCGCCCTCAGTACACTATAAAAAATATCATAATCTGAGATGCATAAAATATGTATTGATTAAATTTTTTTGAATAACAATACTTTATTCATCAAAAAATTGACAGGCGCCCATGCCATAAAGGAGATGTCATGCCTCCAATTATTGATGAAAAAAAATGTATACGGTGCGGTTTATGTGAAAAAATATGTACAATGAACATCTTTCTTCCTCCAAAAGACGGGAATATCCCTCAAATCATGTATCCTGAAGAATGTTGGCATTGTACGGCGTGCAAGATGGACTGTCCGAGTGGAGCCATAACCTTACGCATACCGATTCCATATCGCTTGTTGCATGTAAAATCAGAAGATCTCATGAGAGGATTCAGCTTATGATTTCCATAACAAATGAATGTGAATATGATGTGGTATGTGTGGGTGGTGGTATCGCAGCACTGCAGGCAGCCATAGCCGCAGCCGAAGAAGGCGCACGAGTCATTGTTGTGGATAAAAGCCATCCTCGCAGGAGCGGCTCGGGTGCCACAGGATGCGACCATTTTGGATGCTATCTCCCGGAAGTCCATGGCGACGATATGGGCGTCATCGCCAGGGAGATCCTGAACAGCCAGACCGGCACATGCCACGCCCCCATCCTTACCCGCCGCTTCCTTGAAGAATCCGCAGCCATGGTCCATCTCTGGGACAGCTGGGGCATCCCCATGAAGCCCAAAGGATTCTATGAATTCAAGGGCCACGCTTTTCCCACCCGTCCCCGGGCCTTCCTGCACTATGACGGGCGCCAGCAAAAGCCTGTCTTGTACAAGAAGGCGAAGGAGCACGGCGTCGCGTTCCTTTCCCACCACCCCGTCGTCGATTTCGTTTTCGACGATGAGGGGCATGTCTCCGGTGTGCTTGCCTTGAATATCCGGACTGATGTCCCGGAATTTTCCCTGATCCGCGGCAAGACAGTCATCTTGGCTACAGGCGTCGCTACACGCTTGTACAGCAGCACCACGACGCCAGGCATGCTTTTCAACATTGCCTACTGTCCCTCCTGCACAGGGACCGGGATATCACTGGCCTGGCGGCATGCGTTCAACATGCTGAATATGGAAATTCCTTATATCCATGCCGGTCCCAAGCATTTTGCCCGCTGCGGCAAGGCTTCTTTCATCGGCGTTGCCCGCTATCCTGACGGCTCGCCCGTCGGCCCGTTCATCACTCGCCCTGACCGGGAATATGGCGACGTGACCCTGGATGTATCCCACCGGATCCTGACAGAAGCGCTTTGCGATGGCCGGGGCCCCATTTTTGTCGATTGTGCCGGAGCGGAGGCTGCCTGGCTCGATGAAATGAAAGAAGCTCTCCACTGGGAAGGCGTTGCCGCCATGACAGACCACATGGAGACGGAACATATCGACCTTGCCGCCGATGCCATCGAGTTCATGCAGTATGAACCCCATATCCAGGGGCGGGGCATCGAGATCAATATTGATGGCGAAACCAGCGTGCCCAACGTCTACGCTGCCGGCGACATCGTGGGCAACTTCCGTGTGGGTGTCGCCGGCGCAGCGGTCTACGGACAGATCTGCGGAAAGAATGCCGCAAAGCGTTCCCGTACGGTTGCCGCCCCCTCCCGCCTGGACCAGGAAGCCCTGGAACAGTCCTGCCATCACTGCAGCCGGATCTATGAACGCAGGCAGGCTGCAAATGCGGCCACGTGGAGGGAGGCCAACATCGCGCTGCAAACCGTCATGACCTCCTACGCCGCCGTGCCCCCCTACCGGGTACGCTCGGCCCGGATACTCACCATCGGCCTGCACTATCTTCGGGATCTGCGCAAAAGGTTCGACAAGGAACTCTCCGCCGCCAATCCGCATGAACTGATGCGAGCCCTTGAAGTCTATGAGCTGCTCGACTGTGGTGAAGCCATCATGCATGCCGCGCTCGAACGCAAGGAGACCAGAGGCAACCACGTGCGTTCCGATTATCCGCTGACCAATCCGCTGCTGGGCAACAAATTCCTCGTCCTCAAAAATGAAGCGGGCAAGGTCCATGCCACATGGCGCGAAAAATGGAACTGACCGTACCCAGCTGCGTCTTTTCAGGCTTTCCCTGTATAGCGGCATAGCCAGCCGAACGAGGTATTTCCATGAACCAGGAACAACATCACGACAGAGCTTACTGGATCAAATGGGGCATCGCGCTCCTGATACCCGTCGTCACATACTTCTGGACAGGTACGACTGACCTTTCCCCCGAGGCACAGCGCTTCCTGACCTTTACATTCTGCGCCCTTGCCATCTGGACACTGAATATCCTTCCCGAGCCTTTCGTGGCCATGATATTGCCCATCATCTATATCGTGACCGGGGTCGGGAAGCCCAGCCAGATCCTTTCGGCCTGGTCCGGGTCAGCCGGATGGCTTGTCCTGAGCGGCCTGTTCATTGCCGAGGTCATGTCGAGCACGGGCATCGCCAAGCGTATCGCAGTCTGGTCCATCAAGCTGACCGGGGGCTCCTTCCACTTTCTGCTCTGGGGATTCATGCTGGCCGGCTATATCATGGCGCCTTTTATCCCCACGGTCACAGGCAAGGCGGCCATCTTCGCCATCCTGGCGGTCGGCATTTGCAAGGGCTTCAATATCCAGCCCTGCAGCAAGGAGGCCGCAACGCTGGTGATCGGTGCCCTGCTGGCCGTGGCGATTCCCAAGCTGGCCTTCCTCTCTGCCGGCGTGGACGTGGCCATGGCGATGGGCCTGTACGCGCAGGCGACAGGCACCCCCATATCTTGGAGTGCGTACTTCCTGCACAACTTCCCTCCCAGCCTGCTCTATGCGGCCCTTTCCATATATACGCTGCTTTTTATCATGCGTCCCAAGCTGTCCTTCGACCTTGAGACCTTCATCAGGGAGGAATACGAAACTCTTGGCCCCATGAGCCTGCGGGAAAAGAAGGCCCTTATCCTGCTCGGCCTGCTGCTTCTCTCGCTTGTGACAGACCAGATCCACAAGATCGATGCCGGCTGGATGATGCTGATGATCGCGTCCCTCGCCTTCTTCCCCGGCTTTTCCCTGCTCGACAAGAAGAGCCTGAGCAACATCCCCTATCAGCAGGTATTCTTTGTTGTGGGCTGCATGACGATCGGAGGCGCCGCGAAGGCCAGCGGAGTCGACAAGGTCATTGCCGATCTTCTGATGCCTCTCCTGAGCGGTGGCGAACTTTATACGTCATTCTCGACCTTCGTTTCCGGCATCATCCTCAACTTCCTGTTTACACCTATCGCCGCATTCTCGGCCATGACCGCTCCGCTTGTGGAAATGGCTTCCCAGATGAACATGTCCCCGCTGGCGCTGGTCTACTCCTTCTCCTATGGCGTCGACCAATACCTCTTTCCCTACGAATTCGTCGTGACCCTCTATTTCTACTCTACCGGTTACATCAAGCTTTCCCATTTCATGACGATATTCGCAGTCCGGATGGTCCTTGCCGGCGCATTCCTGGCCCTCGTGCTTTACCCTTACTGGCAATTCGTCGGCGTTTTTTAGAGATATACAGATATGGTCCATAGGGATATTGATAAATGCAAATTATCAATATCCCTATGGACTTTTTTATATAAGTGATATATTTTTTTACAATTTTAAGGAGAAAATATTATGAATCAAAGAATAAGCGGAGACCTGTTACAATGGCTGCTCGGTTTTTATAATGTCGTACTGTATGGAAATTTGAGTAATGCCGCTTTTCATATGAATATAAAGCAATCAGCGGTAAGCCACCACATACGAAATCTTGAAAAAGAATTTGATACGACACTGTTTTACAGAGAGAACAATCGCCTCATCCTGACAGAGGCAGGAGAGATCCTCTATAGAGATGCAGAAAAATTTTTCGATATGCTTGAGCGAACAAGACATGCGCTCTCTTCAAATAAAAACGACCTCAGCGGCACCATTTCGATGGCCATGCCCCATGCCATCGCCCAGAACCTGCTACCTGAGGTCATTTCAAAATTCCATGACAAGCATGAAGGGGTCTGCTTTTCCCTTTTCAGTGGAAGCTCAAAACAAATTTATGAAAAAGTAAAAAATGGTATGGTTCATTTCGGGATAGTAAACCAGTTTGACATGACAGATCATAGAGATACAGCTCTTGACATCACTCCGCTGTTTGGTGCGCGCCTTCAGATAATATCATCGCGCAACAATCATTTTTCCCTTCCGAAAGAAGCATCCATAAAAAGCATAGAAAAATTCCCGTTCATATCATTTTTTCCTGAATATGCTGTAGGATCAACGATTTCAAATTATATCAGCAAGAACAATATCAGTTTGAATACCATTTCTTATATATCCAGCTTCAATACTCTCATCAACATGGTCAAAGCAAATATTGGCATCTCGATCATCGACTCATTTGCCGTAAAGGATGACAATGATCTTTGCATAACAAATATAATAGATGAAATTCCTCTACGTAAATATATCATGATCTCAAAAAAGAACCGGTATATCCCGCCGCAGAGCATCGCTTTCAAAGAACTCCTTTTCGAATTCATTCCTCCCAAAAACTGTATTTCCCTGTTACCCTAAGACGTTTCATCCATCACCATGCCCATGACGATCCATCACTATACAGAGTAGCATGAACGATGCATCACTCTGCGGGTGATAGCGACACGGACAACTGCCGGCAAAGATTTTACAGCCTGCATGGAATACTTCCTGCACATGAGGGCAGGCTCTTTTTCCCCAATTTGCGTCCCACACAAAGGGGCAGACGCCCCTGTCTGGCGGAAGGGAATGCCCCAAAGAAAAAGGCGACATGCCGTGCATGCCGCCTTTCATCTTCCTTATGTCTTTTTCTGCGCCACAGGAGCTAGCGCAGATCCAGATATTTGTGGACCTGGACGCTCACACGCCACTGATGGGCAAAGGCCGCCTCCACGCACAGTCGTGTGGCTTCCTTCCCCTGGCTCACGGGCTGCAGCCAGACGAGCTCCGTCAGCGGCCGGGCAGCCGCC
>ENA-ORRQ01002922-ORRQ01002922.1-human-gut-metagenome-genome-assembly--contig:-NODE-2922-length-10595-cov-2.036622_pt1 | contig 10595 bp, 9 predicted proteins | sample MGYA00242177_ERZ509138 | MGnify/ENA primary metagenome ERZ509138 (study PRJEB26280, sample SAMEA2338628) | human gut metagenome | biome: human gut; feature: human-associated habitat; material: faeces...
TGCCGGATTCCACAACGTAGAATTTGCCGACGGAGCAGGCCAAGTTGAACACGGATTCCGTCGTGGTCAGGATGCAGAACACGTTTTGCGATGTGCGCGAAACCATCTGGCGAAAGAGCACGTTCGGCGGGGTCAGCCCCGCGCTCTCAATCTTCCGGGCGAAGCGGCGATAGGCGGTGTTGGCGCGCGCCGCATCGTGAAAGACGTCGGGCGAAAGCACAAGCCGACAAAGCCCGCCCTCGATCTGGCTGGACGTCTGATAGCGCCCCTCCCAGGGGCGATCCTCGGGCCAAGCGACGATATCGACAATCGCCCTGCCCGTTTCAATCGTTCTCACCTGTTTGCCTCCTTCCGTCGTATCCAAAACCGTTTGGCAGAAAAACAAACCTTTCTGTGTATATGTTCATAATTGATTATAACACGGACGCTTTGCGCGGACAAGGAAAAAAGCAAAATTCCCATGATTTTACGACAAAAATGCCGAAAATCATGGGAAGAAAGGGATTATTAATAAAACAATTTCTGAATAATGCATTTGTCACAACTGCTATTGTGCTGATAGTGCTGTCTGTTGTTGCATTATGGTATGATGGAACAATGATCTGCATATCAACCATCTTTGAGACTCTTTTACTAAGTGTTGTTTGTGAAGTGATCAAACACATGATGTATAAGATTGATATTGCAAATATTTATCTTGGTATACTGCTTCATTATTTTCTGGTATTAGCAGCTGTTCTGATATTTGGGTATGCATTTAACTGGGTTAATCAGCTTCCTGTCTATGTTTTGGCTGGAATGTGTGGTGTTGTTTTAATCCTGTGCTGCTATTTGGATATTAGTAGAGTTAAGGCTGATATTGATGAAATTAATGGATTGTGTGAAAATAGAGTGTAATCATGCTCGTCTGTTTTGACCGTATAACTATGGTACGTTATAGTCATTGACGTGATGATCAAATGAGGTCTTCCGTTAATCGGTCAATGGGTATATACTTGTATTAACCGAATCGGTCAACGGAGGTAGCTTATGAATGATAAATTTTATGCATTGCCGGAAGAAAAACAATCGCAAATATTGAATGCTGCATATAAAGTATTTGCAACGAGTCAATATAAAAAGGCACCAACCTCAGAAATTGCGGCAGAAGCCGGAATTTCCAAATCACTTTTGTTTCATTATTTTCATAACAAACTGGAGCTATATCTTTTTCTATGGAAGCATGCAGCGGATTTAACAAAAAAATTTATGTGCGAATATAAGGCATATGAAACAGATGATTTTTTTGAAATGATGCGGCGTGGTCTGATGGCTAAGTGTGCAGTGATGAGAAAATACACATTTTTATCCCTGTTTTCCATTAATTCATACTTTGAAACCGAGCCGGATATTCAATCCATCATCCAACCGGATGTACAGGATGCTGCAAAAAAGACATTGGAAATGCTTCTGTCAATTTTAAATCTCGATTTAATCCGTAAGGATATAGAGTTTTCTCATATATATAAAGAAATTCTGTATGCTTCAGATGGGATGCTTAAATATTGGTACAGAACAGGGAATTATGATGTGACTGTTTTTGAGCAGGAATATCTGGAAATGATAAACCATTGGGAAATGGTTTATGGAAAGGGGACGGAAAATGACAGAAAACAGTTATAAGACACCCTGTGGCTGCATCCATTATTTTGTAAATATAATAGACAAGCAGAAAATTACGTTAGTGTTTTTACCGGGACTTACAGCAGATCACAGGCTTTTCGAGAAGCAGACAGAATATTTTGAGAATAAACAGAATGTGTTTGTATGGGATGCACCATCACATGCATTATCCAGACCATTTACGAATAATTACAGTCTGTCTGATATGGCAGAATGGCTTGATGAAATCTTAACAAAAGAAGAAATTTATAATCCCATCATTATCGGTCAGTCTATGGGTGGATATCTGGCTCAAATGTATATGGAATTATATCCGGATAAGATAAAAGGCTTTATCTCCATTGATTCTGCACCGCTTCAAAAGTCTTATATGACAGCGATGGAAATATGGCTTCTTGAAAGAGCAGAGCCATTATATAAGATATATCCATGGAAAGCACTTCTTAGGGCTGGTTCAAGAGGGTGTGCAGAGACGGAATATGGTCAGAAGCTTATGCGAAAGATGATGATGTCCTATGATTCAGATCCTAAAGAATATGCAAGGCTTGCCGGTTTTGGTTACAGAATGCTTGCTGAGGCAATCAAAGCAGATTTGCCATATCATATCAGTTGTCCGGCTCTTCTTATCTGTGGAGAAAAGGATAAAGCGGGCTCAGCCAAAAGCTATAATAAGAAATGGCATCAGAGAGAAGGTTTACCACTTAAATGGATAAAAAATGCCGGTCATAATTCCAATACGGATCAGCCGGATGAAGTTAACAGACTGATAGAAAAATTTATCAGCGAGGTAGATGGAAAAAGTTTAGCAAAAAGTAAAAAGACAATACTCTACGAAGCGTAGAATCCGCATATATTCACCATTCTCTACGTTCCGTGGGTGTAAAACATCTATTTTATATACTACTCTGTGGTCAGAAAGGAGGAAAAGTTAGAATAATATATATGGTTTGTGTGTGACAATCATCAAAGAAGACGAAGAGCCGATGCAATTGTAAACTGTTTCACAAGATCATCGGCTCTTAATTAACATATTGGCGGGATGTATCCGAGTTGAATCGCTTTTGTCACGGCTTCAACCGCTGATGTAACATCAAGTTTTTCAAATATATGCTGCAAATGATTTGATAAGGTACGTTCACTAATATAAAGTGTGCTTGCTATGTCTTTTCGCTTTTGTCCTTCTGCTATAAGCTGTATAATTTGTTTTTCACTATCGGTCAATCCTTCTATGAATGGAATTTCCCTGTCAAAATAAAGTATCCCCTGCATTATTTTAGAAAGAATAGATATGAGCTTTTCAGGTTCAATATTTTTATTAACAAATCCTTTTGCTCCTATTTTTCTTCCTTCACTTCGATATACGGGCAAATCATAACCAGACAGAATTACAACCCTTTGTTCTGGATAACAACTTAGTATTTGTTTTGCTAATTCCAGACCATCCTCAGAAGATATATTCTTCAAGTTTATATCCATAAGGATGATGTCTGGTTTCTTAGATACAATATAATTGTCTAATTGAGAAACATCATTGATACTATCAAAGGTTTCAATTTCTGAATAATCTGACAATGCAATCTCCAAACTTTTAGAAAATAAAGCATGGTCATCTACTAACAAAATGTTGATAAGAAACATCTCCTTTCATCGGCAATATCGTTTGTACGCAAATCCCATGTGGATGGTTATTAGATATAGTTACAGAGCCATCCATGTCATTCACTCGTTCCGTAATCATTGCAAGTCCTCGATGTTTTAACCTGTCAGCAGATGAGAGAACATCTGCATCAACAGTTCCATTGTCACTCACATTCAGTATTATAATCCCATTATCCTGCGTAAGGGTTATCCATGCTTTTTCCCCTGTCGAATGTTTGTAAACATTCGTGACAAGTTCCTTCAGCAGGCGGTACACAAAGATATTGTATGGCTCAACCAGAAATAAGGAGTCTGAACAATCAAAGGAGACACAGATATTACGATTCGGAAAAGATTGCGAAATACCATCAAGCAAGTTTTGGTAGTTTTCCTTTATAGTAAGTTTTGGAAGCAACGTAGGATGGTAATCCTGCATTTGCTCACGAATATAAGTATTCATATTATCGAGAGTTTCCGTGATAATTTTCTGTACTTCAGGACGGTCTGCTTTTTTCATCATATTTTTTACAGAAAGCAGGTCTTGAAGAATATCATCGTGGAGAAAGTTTGCAAATTCAAGATTTAATTGTTCTTCCCGTTGTAATTGTTGTAGTGCGACATGGTATTTGCTTTCCTTGATTATCTTATTATGTCCTTTCTTGAAATTGAAATCCAAAGCAATATTGCAAACATATAAAAACGCAAACAGGGCATCCAGCATAATAAAAAGCAAAGAATATCCACCATTTAAGATTATTGCTATCAAGCTAAAAATAATTACTCCAGAAAATATAAGTAATGTTAATTGGCGATTACTGAATACGGCAGATAATGGAAGGCTGTTTTGTTCTTTCAGTATGATACCGTGGATGCTTACCCAAAACAATAGTATAGGAATATATACACCAAAATTTGAAAGATGTTCAGGAACTCTCATTGTTGAAAAATAATAAGTAAGGAATAAAACTATAACTGCTATAAGGGAGAAAATGATATGCCTCCATTCTGACTTAAAAACAAAAGCAACTCTTTTTCTATGATATATCACTGTAAAAATAAAACACAGCCAGCTTGCCATAAATTGTATGAAATAGAGAAGGAAAAATATTTTACTTGACACCAATACGCCAATAAGAGCAAAAATACAAGTTCCCGTCAGGCAGAGATTAATTAATTTCTGATATTTGTATCCGCTGTTTTGGAACAAAAACATTAGTATGAATTTAATGGAAACACACCATATTACCGGGCTTAAAGCGAAAAAAATAGTGTTTGTGATGGAGTTGCCCGAAGCAGCTAAGAGTATATACCAACTTTCTAATGCTAATAAACCACAAAATAGGGAAATAGTTTTATTTTCCCTAATGTTGCAGGAACTTACATAAGTAACATCTATTAGCAGCAAAGACGATAAAAATAAGGGAATGACACCTCTGGTGTTTAAATGAAAATCTGCATGAGAGGTCAGCCCCATATATGCAATGAGTAAAATAGAATTTATAAAAAGCAGTAGCTTTAAAATTGTTTGCTTCATGTTTTGCCTCCTTCCTATTTTCTCATTAAATTATACTATCTCTCTGTGAACAAATAAAGTGTACGAAATCGCCAAGCTATAAAACTCGATGATTTCATATAGCTTTTTATTTCTTTAGAACTGTTTTACAGCAAGTATGGACAGTCATACAGTAATATATCATATAAATTATAAATGTAAGCAGAATAGCGATAAACGTAGGAATATACAGAATAAGGCTTTCTTTCAGAATGTTCTGCATAAGGGCTGTCCTGTATACTAATGTTGCAAAGACACAGTCTACCAACCCGAATAAAAACGGAATACTAAAAAAAGATATCGTCTGCTTCTTTATTATTTTTTTCACCGTTCTGTCTGTGTATCCCATTTTTCTTAAGATTTCATAATCAGCCTTCGAATCGCTTATGGCAGAAAGATTATTAAAATATAATATGCTTCCAGTTGCGATAAAAAACAAGATTACAAGAAATCCAAGCAGTAAGAAGGTTGAACTGCTTAGGGAAAATATCTTATGTATCCTATGCGAGTTTCCCTGTAAATAAGGACTATCATTTAAATATTCGGATAAATCAAGAAACAGAGCTTCATTATCTTTGATTGACTGCCCATTTATACTTAGGACTTCCGTTTCGGGGCTAATTTCTTCTGCTATTGCATCATATAAGTCGTCACTTACAATCAAAGTACCAATGCTATTTGCAAATGAAATGGGATTATCTAAAGTAGTTGCGATGACTGTTACAGATATTTCTTCATTACCTATAAGCAAAGGATAAACATTACCTGTTTCATCATTGTCTGAAGCTGGCTGGTATTTTACTAAAATACACTCACTATCGTGTAGCTCGCCAATTTGTTCCAAAGCCCCTTTTTTCCCTTGTGCTTCTAAGAGAGCCATATAGTTTGAATAAGAGATACATTCAAACCCTGCATTTCGCAGAATTTTTTCGTTATCTGAATCACCTTTAGAGCTTCCTGCACTATATTCCAAAGGAACTTGTTCGGAAGTAGATGTAACTTTATAAATATTCGTTTGCAGGAATGAAACATCATTTTTGGACGAATGCTCATTTACAATTTGTTTGATTGCATCTATTTCGCTTTCATTTTCAATTCTACATTCAATTTCTGACGGTGCCATACGTGACACAGCAGCTATTGGATAGTATAAAGATAAAGCCATAATGCTGGAGACGGTAAGCGTTGCTGCGGATAACAGTGTAAGCATGATTAAAGTCTTAGAGTTTGAACGCATACGGTATATGAAATTTGGGGAAGTAATTATTTTTGTTTCTGTATAAAACTTCCGTTTGTTGTTTTTGCTTATGTGTACTACAAAAGGAAGAAAGGATGAAATAAAAAGTATTGTTCCCACAACTACGAGTACAAGTGTCAGCATGGCAATGGGGGTATAACCAATCGAAAACCAAACAGATTTATCTCCTTTGAGGATATCCAATGCAAGAACATACCCCAAAATAATGCAGCAAAAGCCAACGATGGCAGGAACAGCATGAAATTTCATTTTTCGTTCAGCACTTTTTTCAAATCTAACTAATCCCATAAGCGATGTCTTGAAAAGAAACCTGCTGTTAGACAGCATCAATACAATCACAATAGCAAAAATAAAGCAAGTTGTTTTTGCAATGGCATTGACATTGAAAAAGGGTATTTTTGAATTATTGATAGATAAATCCAGTAACTTGGTTATGCCAAAAACAATGCCTTTATGAAAAAAACTACCGAGAAGTATTCCTACTATAAACGCTCCAAAACAAACCAGTAAATTCTCTGTTGTCAGCAATGACAACACTGTGGTTTTTCTATATCCTAATAATGCGTAAACACCAAGTTCTTTTGTTCGACGACGTAAAAAGAAACGGTTGGAATATGACATATAAAAAACAACAAAAGCCATTAGGAATGCAGAGATTACGTTACACATCATTTCAACCCGCCCGTTACCAGATATCTTTTCAAGCATAATTGTATTCATTGAGAATGAAGTAAATGCAAAAAAGACAGTAATTACAAATGATACAGAAAGCAGGTAAAGGGCGTAAAATGAAAAATTTTTTTTAAGATTTTTAAGTGCCATTGATAAATTATTCATAAATTTTGCCCCCTTATCTTTCCGTATCTAATTTGGCTACTTCCTGTGCAATGGTTTCATAGAATGTTCGTCTATCGGCATCCTGTTTAAGAAGTTCGCGTATAATGCTTCCGTCTTTGAAAATCAGAATACGGTTAGCAAAACTTGCAGCGTATGCATCATGTGTGACCATTAGTATAGTGGTATGCAATTCTTCATTTGCTTCTTTCAAAGTTTTTAATAACTCGGTAGCAGAGTTTGAGTCCAATGCTCCTGTCGGTTCATCAGCAAATAAAATACTTGGCTGTTTTACAATGGCTCTTGTCGCCGATGCTCGTTGTCTCTGCCCGCCAGACAGCTCGTTTGGATATTTGTCTAACTGAGAGGCAATGCCAAAGCGTTCTGCTAAACTCCGCACCATTTTTTCGATTTTTTTATGCGGAAGCTTTTGTAAAGTGAGTGGGACAGAGATGTTTTCTCGGATGGTAAGGCTGTCAAGTAAAAAGTATTCCTGAAATATAAATCCAAGATTATCCCTGCGGAAATCCGCGGAACCTGTGTCGCTCAGTTGTTTTAAATTAACACCATTGATTACAATGCTGCCACTTGTAGGGGTATCAATAGTGGAAAGAACATTAAGCAATGTAGTCTTTCCAGAGCCAGAAGCACCCATAATAGCGATAAATTCACTTTCTGCTACATTGAAAGATACTTTATTTAGGCTTGGACGTTGCCCTTTAGCATAGATTTTTGTTACTTCATTTGCTTCTAATAATGTTGCCATATTTTAATCTCCTTTTCGTTTGATAGTTTCATTGTACTTTTTCTGCTTAAAAAGCGAATGAGTAAATCAGGCAATTTTTTTAATCGTATTGTCTGTTGGTGTGATAAAGGAGATAAAATCTATGATTTATGATGAATGGGTGTTTCACGATGTGGAACATATTTATTTGCAACTTATAAAAAAATAAGGTGTGCGATTTATAGTGGACAACTTTCAGCAGGCGAAAAAATCCCATCTGTTCGAGAAATGGTAAAGAAGCGAGAGGATACTGCAAAGGTACTTTGTTTTTCTTACTTCGGTAATATGTTTGCATTAGGATTTTCCAAAGATGAAGCAGAAAATATCCGATCAGAAGATGCCGGAGAAACCAAAGACCAAGCGTCAGGAAGCAAGTTTATAAAGTTTTATGGAAAGAGCAGGTAGCAATCTATCTGCTTTTTCCTGTTATGTGGTTATCGTAAGCCGAGAAGGTTAAGTGACGAACAAAGGGAACAGGCAAGGTTACGGATGGAGAAAATCAATTCAGATGATAATTGTCGGGAAGATTAGAGTCCAGTCGCAACATTCAGAAGTCCAGTCACAACATTTCCGAATTTAAAGAAAGAAATCTGCCGATAATATAAATGAACAATAGATGATGTTATCCATATTTGATAATGAGCCATGAAAATGAGGTGGAATAGTTGAACATAGCAATTTGCGATGATGAGGAAAATATACGCATTTACATATGCAAGCTGATACAGAAGCAGGAAACTTTTTGTAAGATAACAGAGTTTTCATCGGGCAAGGAATTATTGGAGTTTCAGGATGAGACAAATGCAGAAGAAATAGACATACTTTTTCTGGATATCTCTATGGGAGATGAGGATGGAATGACTGTGGCAAAGCAGCTCAGGAGCCAGATGGAAAGCAAGAAAGAAGCAGTGTGGGGAAGCCTGCCGCTTCTGATATTTGTAACGGGATATCCGGAATATATGCAGGAGGCTTTTTCTGTTAATGCTTTTCAGTATATTGTAAAACCGATTCAGGAAAGCAATTTTGAGCAGGTTTTTGCACAGACCATACGGGAGTATCAATATTTGATGGCAAAGAAAAAGGAAAAACCAAAAGAAGTATTAGTTCGGAATGGAAATAGAACAAGAAGTGTTTCAGCAGATGATATTTACTATATTGAAAGCAGTAATCGAAAAGTGACCTTGTATTTGCGGCATGAAAAAATTGAATATTATGACAAGATCAGCTCACTGGAAAGCGAGCTTAAGCCGGATTTTTTCCGTATACACAAAGGGTATCTGGTTAACATAAAATATGTGGAACGATATGACCGGACAGAGGTGAAAATGAGAAACGGGGACAGTCTGCTGATATCCAAGTATAAATATCAGGACTTTGTAAAGCGTTATTTGGAATACATTTTGGAGGAAAGATAATTGAGTCAGGTTACATATGAAATCATTCGCAAGCTTTTTGAAATCTATCCTATTATTCTGCAAATCGTTCTTTTTCTGGTATTGTGGAATGTATTTTTTCGGTGGGAGAAAGGGATATGGATTGTTGCAGGAATATTGGCAGTGATGAATATCTGCATGGGGCTATGGCTGGAAAAGCCGGGGGTAATACGATATATAATGTCCGCTGTCATTGTGTTGGGATATTGTTTTTGCAAATACCAAAAACATTTGGAAAAGGCGGTATTCATACTGCTGCTGTTTTACAATTTTCATGCGTTAAGTTATTTGATTGCAGACAGTATTTATCAATGTACAGTGGAGAGCATATTTAGAGGGTTGGATGTTCTGAGTGAGGAATATATATTTCGGGTTTATCTGGGTATGGCGATAGGTATGGGCATCCTGCTTTTATCGTACACGTTGGTATTACTGATTATGACAGGTGTCGTGATAAAAATCGTAAAGAAACCGTTTATGCTGAGATGGCAGGAAACGATATTCCTTTCAGTACTGAATATTGTAGGGAGTATGATTGTAGGAATAAGCGTAGACCTTTCCGTAGTGCAAATCGAGGGTGGAGTTTTTCTGTTGTATGATGACAAGCAGGAAATGTTGTGGAAATTACCGATAATTGCGGTTCTTATCTATGTGGGGGAAATTTCAGCAATATACATCTACCAGAATTACAGGGAGCTTCAAAAAGAACGGCAGAAACATTTTGTGGAAGAACAACAGGTCAAAGCCATGAAGCAGAGACTGGAAGAAGCAGAGAACTTCTACGGGAGCATTCGCAGAGTAAGGCATGAGATGAAAAACCATATGACGAATATAAAAGGGCTGGTGGCAAGTGAGAAATATGATGAAGTAGAGAGTTATATCGAAAAGCTGGATGAAACCATACAGACTATGGACTATAAATTCAATACAGGAAATGCGGTCACAGATGTGATTATCAATGATAAATACCAGAAAGCGGAAAATGCAGGTATTTCGTTTCAAGTAAAATTTAACTTGGGGGAAACAGACACAATTTCTGCATTTGATATAGGTATCATTCTGAATAACCTTTTAGACAATGCCATAGAAGCCTGCGAGAAACTGGAGCAGGAACAGCGATATATCAATCTGACTTTAAAGAAAAAGAATCATTTCCTACTGATTGAAGTGGAAAACAGCTTTGATGGGAAAGTGATATGGGAAGATGGAGGTATCGTCCCGATGACAACGAAACAGAGCGATCTGCCGGATATCTTGATGGAGCATGGAATAGGGTTAAAAAATGTAAAGAATGTGGCAGACCATTATCTTGGAGATATGGATATCAAAATAAAAAACGATGTGTTTAAAGTCACAGTAATGCTGCAGCAGAAGGAAATAAAATAAAAAAATATGAAAAAGGAAGGAGAATGTAGTAATGGATGTAGGTTCAGT
>ENA-ORRQ01002925-ORRQ01002925.1-human-gut-metagenome-genome-assembly--contig:-NODE-2925-length-10585-cov-3.988414_pt1 | contig 10585 bp, 8 predicted proteins | sample MGYA00242177_ERZ509138 | MGnify/ENA primary metagenome ERZ509138 (study PRJEB26280, sample SAMEA2338628) | human gut metagenome | biome: human gut; feature: human-associated habitat; material: faeces...
TTTTTCAAAGAACTCTTTCTTTATCGCTCCCTTCTCGAACACTCTCTATCGGCGTTAGCTTCAAGTGTCGTTCGTTCTCGAAAGCGGATGCAAAGGTATAGCTTTTTGGCTTACGCACCAAATCTTTTCGCAAAAAAGTTGCTTAAAAACATATCTTTTTAACACTTGTTTGCAGTTAACGCGGGTAAAACTCTTAATTTACCTTATAAATATACGCATGCGGGCGCGAGGGTGTGTGCGTGCACATACACACAGATTACATGTATGGCAGGTGATGCGGTACATGGAACACGGATCCTGTCTTTTTGAACACTAACTTTATCTTTTACGAACACTTATTTTTGTTTTTGAACACGAATTTTATTTTTTTGAACACGAATTAAACGAATATGATTGCTTGAGGAATATAAACCTCGCACGAAAGCGAATCTTGATGCTTGAGGAATATAATTCTCGCACGAATTAAACGAATCGTTATGAACGGTACTGGCTCACGGAACTGGTCGAAAGGGTCGCACACGGATCTCGGATTTTTTAATGCTAGGGTGGATTGACGGGATGAAAAGAATATTTAGAAAACGAACTTTTTCGTGGAAAACCGATGGGATTTTTATGCGCTGAAATGAATATTTATGCAAAACAGAATGGAATAATGAATAAATATCCAAAACAGCGATTGTAAGCAAAATAACGGGTTTTACTTTCTGTTTTCAAAAATAAGCAGGGTTCTATTTACTATTTTTGTTAACAACTCTTAAAATAGGGGTGGTTTTGTCAAAGAGGCTCTTTGAGGCTGTCAAAGGGCCTTAATGAGCTCGTCAAAGAGCCTCTTTGAGGACGTCAAATGGGCACTTTCAAATCGTAAGTTGGGCCCTTTTAAAACGGCTCTAAAAAAGAGCCGAAAATTGCATAAATATGCAATTTCAAACGAGGCTCCTAAGACGTCTTTCTATCTTGACATAAAACATAAAATCGCGGGCTGTGGGGAAACGTAATAAATAATTCAAAAAAAAATTGTAACTTTGCATAACAATTAAGAATAGCAACACAACAAGAACATCCCTGCAACAAAAACAGGATCCCCCCACAACACACATTGCAATCGTTTGCGGAAAATGGGAACGTTACCGCAATCGTTTGCAGAAAGAAACCCATAAAAGAAAACGAACAGTTTGTTCTATAATGGCTAACTTAGCCGTCGGAAAGAGTAACTGAATAATCCTTTTTTTCAATTTATATTATGAGCATCAATATCCAAAGAAATCAGAAGAAGAGAGTAGTAATTGTCGGTGGCGGACTCGGTGGCCTGCGCCTTGCAGAAGACCTCTACGGGGCAGACATGCAGGTTGTGCTTATCGACAAGAACAATTTTCACCAGTTTCCGCCGCTTATCTACCAGATAGCATCGGCAGGTATCGACCCGAGCAGCATCTCGTTCCCATTCCGTCAGATCTTCCGCAAGCGCAAAGACTTCTTTTTCCGCATGGCAGAGGCCCGTATGGTGGACACCGAAAAGAAGATTCTGCAAACATCAATAGGCAAGATCGACTACGACTATCTTGTGCTGGCAGCCGGTGCAACAACCAACTTCTTTGGAAACAAGAACATTGAAGACTGGGCCATGCCCATGAAGACCGTGCCTGAGGCAATGGGGCTGCGCAACGCCTTGCTCTCTAACCTGGAACGCGCCCTGACCTGCGCCACCGAGGAGGAGCGACAGGAGCTGCTCAACATCGTCATTGTGGGCGGCGGTGCCACAGGCGTGGAGATTGCAGGAGCGCTGTCGGAGATGAAACGCTACGTCATTCCTTACGACTATCCCGACATGGACTCGTCACTGATGCACATCTATCTTATAGAAGCAGGCGACCGTCTGCTTGCCGGAATGTCGCAAGACTCGTCGAAGAAGGCATACGACTTTCTTAAGGGCATGGGCGTGGACATTCAGTTTGGCAAGATGGTGACCGACTATCGCGACCATAAGGTCATCATGAAAGACGGGTCAGAGATTCCTACACGCACCTTCCTCTGGGTATCGGGCATCAGAGCCAACGCCATGCCCGGCATTGACGAGAGTCACCAGGGTCGCGGCTTCCGCTTTAAGGTAGACCGCTATAACCGCATCGACGGCTTGGACGGCGTGTTTGCCATCGGCGACCAGTGTCTGCAGACCACCGACGAGGCTTATCCCAACGGACACCCACAGGTGGCCCAGGTCGCTATACAGCAGGCCAAGAACCTTGCCAAGAACCTGAAGCTCATCAACGACGGTAAGGACGAAAGTGCTCTCACACCTTTTAACTATAACAACCTCGGCTCCATGGCAACCATTGGCCGCAACAAGGCGGTGGTGGAGATTGGCAAGTTGCGCAGCCAAGGTTTCTTCGCCTGGATTCTTTGGCTCGTCGTTCACCTTCGCTCCATCCTCGGTGTAAAGAACAAGATGATGGTGCTGCTCAACTGGTTGTGGAAATATGTGAGCTACAACGACTCTATACGCATGATCACCTACGCCACAAAACCGCGCGAGGTGGTGGAGCGTATGGAACGCGAACAGACCACACACCTGGGTGAAGACTTGATGGAATAAGAACACTGGCTTAACGAGATGCTCCCTGCTCGTTTTCTGCCCGATGGAAAGAAAAATAATGATTGGCGGATATTTGTTGAACAAGAAAAAAATGTGTAATTTTGTGAAAAACAAAAGATAAAACCAAAACAAACCCTACAAAAGGTATAAAACGACATGGAATCATTGAAAGAATTATACAGGATGGGCAAAGGCCCATCGAGCAGCCACACAATGGGTCCGCAAAAAGCAGCACAGATTTTTGCTGCACACCACCCAGAAGCCAAAGCGTTTAAGGCCATTCTCTATGGCAGCTTGGCAGCTACGGGCAAGGGCCACATGACCGACATAGCGATAACAGAGGTGCTTGAACCCATTGCTCCGGTAACGATCACCTGGGAGCCATCGGTATTTCTGCCCTTCCACCCTAACGGCATGCGCCTGCTGTCGTATGATGCCGACGGCAAGGAGACAGACAGCTGGCTGGTGTTCAGCGTGGGCGGCGGTGCGCTGTCGGAGGGTGGCGAGACCCGTTGGCTCACCGATGTAAAGGACGTGTACAAAAAGAACACCCTTAAGGAGATCCTCAACTGGTGCGACAACCACGGACGCAGCTATTGGGAGTATGTGGACGAGTGTGAGGACGCCGATATCTGGGACTATCTGCAACAGGTGTGGCAGGTCATGCAGGACAGCGTGGAGCGTGGTCTTGACCACGAGGGCGCGTTGCCCGGTCCGCTTAACTTGCCCCGCAAGGCAGCCACCTATTATGTAAAATCGCAAGGCTACAAGCAGTCGCTTGCCTCGCGCGGCCTGGTGACAGCCTATGCTCTTGCCGTGAGCGAGGAGAACGCCTCGGGCGGCATCATCGTCACCGCCCCTACCTGCGGCTCTTGCGGCGTGTTGCCCGCTGTGCTCTATCACATGTCGCGTGCCCACCACTTCAGCGACACCCGCATCCTCCACGCCCTTGCCACAGCCGGCATCTTCGGCAACGTGGTTAAGAAGAACGCCTCGATCTCCGGTGCCGAGGTGGGTTGTCAGGGCGAGGTTGGCGTGGCTTGCGCCATGGCCGCAGCCGCTGCCTGTCAGCTGTTTGGCGGCACGCCTTCACAGATAGAATATGCTGCCGAGATGGGTCTTGAGCACCACCTTGGCATGACCTGCGACCCTGTGTGCGGATTGGTGCAGATACCGTGTATCGAGCGCAACGCCTTTGCTGCCACACGCGCCCTCGACTCAAACCTTTATGCCGCCATGAGCGACGGCCGACACCGTGTGTCGTTTGACCGCGTGGTGAACGTCATGAAGCAAACGGGTCATGACTTGCCTTCATTATATAAGGAGACAAGCGAGGGAGGTCTGGCCAAAGCTTATGAGTTTTGACAAGGGTGAGGTGAGATGAAAAAAAGAAATGATTTGTCGAAAGGTTATATATATAAAAACGCTCCACAGCCTCTCGGCTCACAGAAGTTGCTATCCCTACTTCAATCTTACCTTTAATCCAGAGCTTCTATTTCAGAGCCGAGTGCGGCTGAATCGCTCAGGCGCGGCTGTGGAACGAGAGTCTTATGTTTGTGTCATGCAGACAACCCTTAGGCCATCATGCAAAGATAACATAAAGAGTCGTTATAACGACACTAAACCATTGTCATAAGATGAAAAAAATCGTAATGAACAAGCCAAAAAATGTTTTTGGGGGAAACCATTTTAATAGACTTTTCATTAGGTTTTAGCTTTGAGCATAAGGAAGCGCCACATGTGGCACTTACAAATAAACCCAAATCGGTCATTAGGCCGTTTTCTGTATTATTTTATAACTGCTTGCAGTCTTTTGCTTTTTATAAGTTGTCTTTTGATTGTTTTTAATTCGCAATAGCTCGCTATTACTCATTAAAAGCCAAACGAAATCCATTCTTCTAAAAAGCCAAAATCCATGCAAGCCCTAACGACCGATTTGGGATAAACAAAGCACAATGCAAAAGTAAGAAAAAATATAATAAAAGGCAAATTTTATAACATAAATTTAAGATGTTTTTCAGCATTAATGTCAAACGGCAGCGAAAAAACATTTTTGCCTAAACGAAAACAAACTTAATAAGGTGTGTCGAGCAAATTTGCTCGGCACACCTTATTATATATGTAACCTCTTTGCGACTTTATATATGCAACCTCTTTGCGGCTTTATATATGTAACCTCCTTGCGGCACGCAAAGACGTTTTCTTTTTCCCGCTTATGTCTCTCCAAAACGGAGAACCGTCATTAACGGCGTTGGGCAAGAAGCTGCTCCCAATGGTCAACAAACGTCCTCATATCGGGCAACACGATGTCGGCACCATTGGCAGAGAGCGCCTCATCGGGCAACGGTCCGCTGTTTATGCCCACGGTGAAGCAACGGGCGGCAGAGCCGGCAGCCACACCAAGGGGAGCGTTCTCCACCACAACGGCTTGCCACGGTTCGGTGCAGCCTGTCTTGCGCATACCCATAAGATAAGGATCGGGAGCCGGTTTGCCGCGCTCCACATCATAGGCCGAGACGATGTGCTGCTCATCGATAAACTGACCGAAGTCGTCGACCAGACGCTCAAGAAGCGGACGCTGTCCGCTGCCCGTAACGATGCAGATGCTCATGCCTGCCTCCTTTATCTTGCGCATGATGTCGAACACCCCATCGAAGACAGGAGCCGTCGGCATGTGGTGAAAGATGTCGGCTTTGACCTCGTACATGCGTTGAGCCTCGTCGAGCGTTATGTCCCTACCCTGCTGCTCCTTGACAAACCTAACGATGGTGTCGACACCCCGCGCACCTTCGGTGGCGTAAGAGTCGGCTGCCGTCATGCGTATGCCAAACTGCGCCATCGACTGTTGCCATGCCACAGCATGACTGGGCATAGAGTTGTAGAGCACACCGTCCATATCAAAAAGCACGGCTTGGGGCGCAAACCGCTCAAAGCCGTGCTTTTGCATATATTGTTTAATTTCGTTCTCGAACATTATCAGACAAAATTATTTCTCGTCAGCCAGACGCTTCTGGATGGCCTCGCTCTCAGCCTCATATCCAGGCTTGTTGAGCAGCGCAAACATGTTCTTCTTGTAAGCCTCAACACCAGGCTGGTTGAAGGGGTTGACACCAAGGATGTTGCCACTGATACCGCAAGCAATCTCGAAGAAGTAGATAATCTGTCCGAGGTAATACTCGTTGAGCTGGGGAACCGACACGCGGATGTTAGGCACGCCGCCATCGACGTGAGCCAGACGAGTGCCGAGCTCAGCCATCTTGTTAACCTCATCAACGCGCTTGCCCTCAAGGAAGTTGAGACCGTCGAGGTTCTCGTCGTCGTGGGGGAAGAGGAGAGTCTTCTCAGGAGTCTCTATGCTGATAACGGTCTCGAAGATAGAACGCTCGCCCTCCTGGATCCACTGACCCATAGAGTGGAGGTCGGTTGTGAAGTCGCAAGAAGCGGGGAAGATGCCTTTTCCGTCCTTACCCTCAGACTCGCCGTAGAGCTGCTTCCACCACTCGCTCATGAAGTGGAGTTTGGGCTGGAAGTTGACAAGAATCTCGATCTTCTTGCCTGCCTCTGCATAGAGAGCGTTACGCACAGCAGCGTAAACAGCAGCGGGGTTCTCATCGAAAGGCACGTCCTTGCCTGTGGCCTTCTCCATGTCGGCAGCACCCTTGACGAGAGCAGCGATGTCGAAGCCGGCAACAGCGATAGGCAGCAAGCCTACGGGTGTGAGCACAGAGAAACGTCCACCCACATTGTCGGGAATGACGAATGTCTTGTAACCCTCCTTTGTAGCGGCAGCACGTGCAGCACCCTTGTGAGCGTCGGTAATGGCTACGATCACGTCCTTAGCCTCCTCCTTGCCGCGCTGGTCCTCACACTGCTTCTTGAGCAGACGGAAGGCGAGAGCGGTCTCGGTAGTGGTGCCCGACTTTGAGATGTTGATAACACCAAATTTCTTATCCTTAAGATAAGAGGTGAGTTCAGCAAGATAATCCTCGCCGATGTTGTTGCCGGCGAACACCACTGTAGGGTTCTTCTTGTCGCCAACGAGCCATGCGAACGAGTTGCCAAGAGCCTCAATGACGGCGCGTGCACCAAGGTAGCTTCCGCCAATGCCTGCTACAACCACCACCTCACACTTCTCACGCAGTGTGTTGGCCACGCTTTGCAGCTCTGCAATAAACTCGGGGGTGATTGAAGACGGCAGATGGAGCCATCCAAGGAAATCGTTACCGGGGCATGTGCCGTTCTCGAGTGCCTCGTGAGCGGCTACAACCTGAGGTTCATAAGCTTTCACGGCGCCCTCTGAAAGGAACTGGGCAGCCTTTGTAATGTCTAAGCTGATACTTTTCATTTTGATCTGTATTTTTGTTTAATACTGTTATTCCTGTTTTTGCTTTATGTCGGATCTGGGCAAGACCCTCCTTTGAAGTTACCTGAAGCTGTCAGTAAGAAGTTTTATCTCTATCTGTGGCGAGATGCGCTCATAGAGCACGTTGTAGACGGCATCGAGGATCGGCATGTTGACATGCAGGTGACGGTTGATCTCCTTCATACACTTTGTGCCGAAATAGCCCTCAGCAATCATCTCCATCTCTATCTGTGCGCTCTTCACGCTGTAGCCTTTTCCTATCATGGAACCGAATGTTCGGTTACGGGAGAACTTTGAATAGCCTGTGACGAGGAGGTCGCCAAGATAAGCCGAGTCGTAGACGTTGCGGTTGAGCGGGTTCACGGCATCGAGCAGTCGCGACATCTCTTGCACAGCGTTCGACATGAGCACCGCCTGGAAGTTGTCGCCATATCCCAGTCCGCTACACATGCCTGCGGCAATGGCATAGACGTTTTTCAGCACCGACGAATATTCTATGCCTATAACGTCGTCGCTAGTCTTGGTCTTTATATAGTCGGACGCCATAACATCGGCAAAGGCTTGCGCCTTCTCATAGTCCTCGCATCCCACGGTGAGGTAAGACAGGCGTTCAAGAGCCACCTCCTCAGCATGTGACGGTCCACCAATGCAGGCAAGGTTCTCAAACGGCACGTCATAGACCTGATGAAAATATTCGGAGCACGCGAGGTTCTCGTCGGGCACCAGACCTTTGATTGCTGTTATGATGTACTTGTCGCGTATGCGTGTGCGCAATTTCTTCAGGTGGTTTTTAAGATAAGGTGAAGGAATGACGAACACGAGGGTGTCGTAGGCCTCAACAATCTTGTTTATGTCGCTGGAGAAATAAATCTCATTGGTGTTGAAATGCACACTTGTGAGATAGGTGGGGTTATGGCTTATGCGCTTGAATTCCTCTATACGGTCGTCACGGCGCATGTACCATCCGATGTGGTGCGTGTGCCCAATGACAATTTTGGCTATGGCGGTAGCCCAGCTTCCGCCTCCTATAATTGCAATTTTTCCGCAGTCAAAAGCCATATCTTTTCAATTCGAAATTAGAACTCATAAGTCATATCCATAACTCATCATCCGCTATGCAAGCTGTTTGCCGGTTGAGCAAGCTGTTTGCCAGTTGAGCAAGCCGTTTGCTGACGATGGGTTATGGATTATGAATTTAAAAAAATGGTTAGGCGTTGGCCTTGTCTATCCATGCCTGGATGTCGTCAACAGAAGGTTTGTCGTAACCAAGCTTATACTTCTTGTTTATCTCGCCGACCTTCTGCTGCAAGCCCTGGGCCTTCTCGTCCTTGATGTCGGAGATGAGGTTGAAGCCAGCCTTGCGGAGAACATATACCCAGTTTTCGGGAACGCCGATAGCCTCCCACTCCTTGATAGTGCTCTGCGGAATTTTCTTCTCAGGCTTCATCTGCGGGAAGAAGAGCACTTCCTGGATGAAGGTCTTGCCTGTCATGAGCATGACCAGACGGTCGATGCCGATGCCGATGCCCGATGTGGGAGGCATGCCATACTGGAGAGCACGGAGGAAGTCTTGATCGATGATCATTGCCTCGTCGTCGCCCTTGTCGGCAAGCTTCATCTGGTCGATGAAACGGTTCTCCTGATCAATGGGGTCGTTAAGCTCCGAGTAGGCGTTGGCCAGCTCCTTGCCGTTGACCATAAGCTCGAAACGCTCGGTCAGACCGGGCTTTGAGCGGTGCATCTTGGTGAGCGGCGACATCTCCACAGGATAGTCGGTGATGAAGGTTGGCTGTATGAATGTGCCTTCGCAGAACTCGCCGAACAGCTCGTCGATGAGCTTGCCCTTGCCCATGGTCTCGTCCACGTCCATGCCCTTCTCCAGACAGAAGGCGCGAATTTCGTCCTCGGTCTTGCCGTTGCAGTCGAAACCGGTCTTCTCCTTGATGGCATCGAGGATAGGCAGACGGCGATAAGGGGCCTTGAAGCTCACCATGTTGCCGTCGATCTCGCGCTCGGGCTTGCCGTTAACGGCAATACAGATTGCTTCGAGCAGCTTCTCGGTGAACGACATCATCCAATTATAGTCCTTATACTGGACATACAGCTCCATGCAAGTGAACTCGGGGTTGTGGTTACGGTCCATGCCCTCGTTACGGAAGTTTTTGCCGATCTCGTAAACACCCTCGAAGCCGCCAACGATGAGTCGCTTCAGATAAAGCTCGGTCGCGATACGCATGTACATGTCGGTGTCGAGCGCGTTGAAATGGGTGATGAACGGACGTGCGCTGGCACCGCCTGCAATGGCCTGCAATGTGGGTGTCTCCACCTCCGTGTAGCCAGCCTCGTCGAGCACGCGGCGCAAGGTGCGCAGCACGGTAGCACGCTGGAGGAAGGTGTCTTTCACGCCGTCATTGACGATGAGGTCGACATAACGCTGGCGGTAGCGCAGCTCGGGATCATCAAACTTGTCGTATGCCACGCCGTCCTTATACTTAACGATAGGCAGCGGCTTGAGGCTCTTTGAGAGCAGCGTGAGCGACTTGGCGTGAACAGAGATCTCGCCGGTCTGTGTCTTGAACACAAAACCTGTAATACCAATGAAGTCGCCAATATCCATGAGGCGCTTGAACACCTTGTTGTACAAATCTTTATTCTCGTCGGGGCAAATGTCGTCACGGGTGATGTAGACCTGAATGCGGCCTTTCGAGTCTTGCAGCTCCACGAAGCTTGCCTTGCCCATCACGCGGCGGCTCATCATGCGGCCGGCAATGCACACGGTGCGCTCTTCGCCCTCAGCGAAGTTTGCCTTTATCTCATCAGAAAAAGCATTGGTGGGATACTCTGCTGCTGGATACGGATCGATGCCCATGTCGCGCAGTTCCTGCAGACTCTGTCGTCTTACAATCTCTTGTTCGCTTAACTCTAAAACGTTCATATATTTATTTGAAGTTGTTTTTCTTGTTTGGGTGCAAATTTACTAATTATTTCTGAAAGAGCGCTGTTTTTCACCTTAAATAATGTAACAAATGGGAGCTTACGACAAAATAGGGCTACCTTGCATGACAGATAGCGTTTCAATAAATGCCTAAAAACTATCCCAAAAAACGATTACAAAAAAGCGAAAAAAAATAAGCTGGTGTTCAAAAAAAACAGGACAAAAAAATTGACATCTCGTAGATTTTATCTAAATTTGTACGATATATAAAGCACGCTAAAAACAATGAACATTTTAACCATTATACGTTATGCATATAAGACTTGTTTTCACAATTATCCTTGCCGTAATTTCTTTATATGCCCAAGGACAGAACACACTGACCAAGGAAGCCAATGCCATGCGTGACAACGACCGCATGTCATACATGACTTTTGTACCGTGCACCACAGGGAACGCTGGGAACAGCGAAATATGGGATTTCAGTCAAGCAGCAATTCAGAAAAGCAGCAACAACGTTTACTTTTCTGCCGACTCTCTTTCTCATATTTTCATGACGGACAACTATGGCAAGCTGTATTTCAAGATGATAAAAGACAGCTTAAAAATATACAAATACGAGAACCGCCTTACAAAGATAAATTATTTCAAGAACCTTAATTCCGCAACACTATTACAAATATAACTTTTTAAGTAC